>Ga0070741_10005979_pt1 | contig 26471 bp, 29 predicted proteins | sample Coa_R1_4_FD_66440 | JGI IMG/M metagenome (GOLD analysis project Ga0070741, IMG submission 66440) | Surface soil microbial communities from Centralia Pennsylvania, which are recovering from an underground coalmine fire - Coalmine... | ecosystem: Environmental > Terrestrial > Soil > Unclassified ... | reverse complement strand
GGTGTTGCGGCCCCCGCTGTTGGCAAGGGTTGGATGCGGCTGTCTACAAATTAAAGGTAGGGACCAGCAATTAGATCGTAGACGGAGGCGCTATTTCTACGATTTAAGGCCTAGTCGACAGCGGGAGCCTGCTGGGATTTCAGCCATAAGGAAGAGCCAGCATACCATAAACGACATTAGCAAAAGCTAGCGAGGGCGGAAATAATCCGGATTCAATCCTTTGAGAAATTGCATTCGGCACAACTGTGCCGCTTCATGGAGGACTTGTGCTATGCTGCTTTCTGCTATGCCGAAGCTCCCTGCCTGGTATCTGCGGGTCCCGGAAATCCTCGGCCAACTGCGCACCCCCGGCGCTCCCCCGTTTCTAGGTCGCACCGCAGTCGAGACACTGTTCCGGGTCAGCCGCCGTCAGGCCATCCCTGCTCGGCGCCGCCCAGGGATATCAGGTAGGCAAGACCTTTCTGGTCGAGCGCGAATCTCTCATCCGTTTCCTCGAGAGCGTGGAGACCTCCGGGGTGGCGCCGGTTGTGCGGGCTCGCATACGTTCCGTGGCCAGCGCCTTGAACGAACTCGCTAAGGCGGCCGCCGCGCAACGCGTCCAGGTCCGCACCAATCCCGACGTGCTCCGCCGTCGTCCCGCCGACCTGCCGGCCGCCATCGAACTCGGGCGCCCAGCAAGCTGCAGATCTCCTATCACGGCGCCGAGGATCTGCTGGCCCAGATCATCGAACTCGCCACCGCCGCGGCCAACGATTTTCCCGCCTTCCGGCAAATCTACGAGGGCAACGAATGAGCGCGCCAGCGGTCTCGCTCCCCCGTTTCGCCGGCCCGCTCGATCTGCTGCTTTCGCTCGTCCGCAAAAAAGAGCTGGACATCGCCGATCTGCCCATCGCCGAGATCACCCGCCAATACCTCGATTACCTCGATCAGGCCGAGGAACTCAACATCGATCTGGGCGCCGAGTTCGTCTACATGGCCGCCACCTTGATTCAGATCAAGTCGAGGTCCCTGTTGCCGGCCGATCCGGGCCCAGCCGATCGCCGGCTCGGAAGATCCGCGGCAAGAACTCGTCCGCCAGTTGCTTGATCACGAGCAGGTTTCGCATGCAGCGGAATTTCTGGGACAGAAGCTGGAACTGGCGCAGGCCACCTGGTCCCACCCTCCAGAGTTGGAACTAGGGCCGCGCATCGAAGTCGACGAAGAGGCCATAGCCACCGATAGTGCCTTGAACCTCCTGCAAGTGCTCCGGTTGGCACAACAGGCTTTGGCCACCGCCCGAGCGTACGACTTGGTTGCCCTGCCTGAGTCGGTCACCGTGGCAGAAATGATCGCGTGGCTGGACGAGCGTTTAGCCCTCCATCCGACCGCGCTCGAAGCAGGACCTATTCTGGAGGAACAGCCAGACGCCGCCCACCGCTCGGCACTCTTCCTGGCCATGCTGGAAATGGCCAACTCCCGGCACATCGATCTTGATCAGGAGGGATGTTTCGGCGCAATCTGGATGAGCCGCCTCGATACGGCCCAACTGTGCCATAACGTCGAGGAGTAAATACTGTTCGTAATTTCCTGGGAAGTTAAATAATACCAGCTACATACGAACAACACAAGGGCGTCATTGCGTTTATCGGAAAAATGCGTACCAAGAATCTGGACCGGCCGAAAGGCGTCGATTTCCAGCACGCCGCTGGCGGAAGCCGCGCGGCCTGAGCCGAGGCCGCTGCTTGCCAGTTTCGCGCTACTTCCCGAGCGTCCTACCCGAGGACCGCCAGCGCGCCTTCGGGACATGCTAAAAACGATCACCTGGCGTCGGCGGCGTCGGGTGGGCCCCGCCGCATCGCCAGGTTTCGTGCAGCAAGAAACTCCTCGTGGCCGCTTTCCTCGAATATGTCGGCTCCTTGGTCGAGCACCTGAACCTCAATTCGAGTGGCTGCACATGGCCAGCACCTAATCACTGGAACTTGCGGTCGCTCCTGTCATATTGATACCAGATCTTAACTTAATACCGGCTATTATATGAAACTTGATCTACTATGGGTAGGTTTATGCTAGGATCTGGAAACTCTACTCATCCAGGTTTTGTCGGCTTATGAAACCAAGCCGGACGAATGGCCTAAGGGGGTTAAACCCGACCAACGCCATCGTAGCCAATTGCTCTTAAACATCTGAATATAGACCGGCTATTAATTTGATACCGGGTATTGGACTATGGATGCCGAGGGCCCATGCGATAACTTAGGCGTCAGGACGGTTTGGGAAGTGTGACATGGTGGGTAGAGTTTTTCTGTTGCAGACAAACTCTACTCACATTAAAATGAGGAGCGATGGAACGGCAGTATTTAAGAACGCGCCAAGTAGCCGAACTTCTTGGAGTCTCGCTGAATACGATCTACCGTTGGCTGAAAAAGGAAAAGATCAGCGAGCCTCTCCGCGGTGCCGAGAACAATTACCGGCTTTGGACGGCCGAAGATATTGAGCGTATCCGGCAGGAACTCACGGCGGAGACACAATGATTCGACTCGTCATTGCAAATCAGCGGGGCGGCGTCGGGAAGACCACCGCCGCCGTCAATTATGCGTGGTATCTCGCCAATACCAAAGGGCTCCGGACTCTGCTGATCGACACAGATAGCCAAGGCTCCGTCGGTGTGATGCTCAATCTTAAGCCAAAACATTACTTTAGCCATTTCCTAGTCAACAAGTTTCATCTCGATGAATGCATAATCTCGGCTGGAAAGAATCTTCAAGTGCTGTGCGGCAACAAGGATACGGTCCAAGCTGAGTCTGCTCTGGCGGGTGCGGTGGTTCGCGAACTCGCTTTGAAGATTATGCTGGAACCCTACGAGAACAACTATGATGCCGTAATCATCGACGTCTCGCCCTCCATCAACCTCCTTCAGACTTGCGCGATGGTGTATGCCAGGAATGTAGTGATTCCAGTAAATATGGATCTCCTGAGTCTCAATGGGGCCAATGCAGCCTATGACATGATTCGCCTACTGAACGAGCTGATCAAAGCCGAGATCCGGCCCGTGGGCCTGATGCCCTGCCAAGTCGATCAAAGATTATCCGTCACTACCCTGGTGCAACAGGGCCTTGCGAAGATGTCCGAGATGTTCAAAATCCCGATCTTGCCGGCAATACGGACAGATCAGGCAGTCAATAAGGCTTTCCGTGCCCGGAAAGCGCTTCTGGAACATGACCCCAACGGAAAGGCAGCCCAGGACTACATAACAGCATTCGAAAAGATGACTGACCAGATTGAAGGAGCCGGAAGCGCCACGCATGTCCAGGCGGAAACGACAGCCTGAGCACTTTGATGTTGTCGAGTTCCTCCGGGAATCCGATGGCGACTTGAAGAGTGCGCTCAATTCCCTGCTCCGAAACCCAACAGCAACACCAGACGACAATACTTCAATACCCGGTCTTAAATTAGTATCCGCCCCCACAGCGCCTTTAAGTATTAGCGAGGAGTCCGGTGGGGCAAAGCCGGAATCAGGACCCGCTACTGAATTAATAGCCGATCTCAATTTAATACCCGGTACTGATTTAAACCAAAGTACCGATCAGAGGCTTAGCTTAACACCCGGTCCTGACTTACGCCTAAACGCCCCCAGAAAGGCCCGGATTCCAGGGGTAGAGCTTAACTTAAGACCGGGTAGCGATTTATTAAAGCCTACGCCCGAGCCAACTTCAATGGCGCCACGTTTTCTGGAGCCAAAAAGACGGCAATTTCCCATTCGGGAAATGAAGCTGGCGCAAGACGCCCACACGCGAGCTGAACAACAGGTATACGAATACCTCTGGCAGAACGCCAGAATGCTCGACGAAATGTCCCGTACTATTACCATTGGCTTCGGGGCCATGGCTAGAATGGTTCGGCTATCGGAGAGTAATGCTCGCATAAACGTTCGCAGCCTCATCGCCAAGCTGGCTATCGAAGAATTCGGCGCTTACAACTGCGAAAGGTCCCTGGGACGCACGTATCGGATATTTAACTACTCGGAGATCTTAAAACGGAGAAGGGAAGCCGGTCTTCTTTGGTATATGCGCCGCACACTGGCTGTCGTCTTCGTCAGTCCCACCACCGGACAGCCTGTCGATCTCGGCTTAAGAAAATCAGCCCTCCATAAGTCAGGACCCGGTCCTAATTTAAATGGAGAGCGCGGTCTCAATTTAAATCCGGCACCCCGGTCTAACTTAAGCGGACAACCTGGTCTTAACTTAGAGCCCCTTTATAGAGAAGAAGATAGAGAAATAACACTTAGAGAAACGTCTTCGTCGTCAGATTCTCTTCTGCTTGATGCGCTTAAGCAATACGGCGTGGTCGACGACGACGTTCTCAAACGCCTACGGGCAGAGACACGAAAGGTCTGCCCGGATTTCACTGACGAAGAAATCGTACACTTCATCCACTCAAAGGGAGCCCTCATTCGCAAGAGAGATAGCAGAATTTCAAGCCCAATCGGATTCCTCATCACGTCGGTGCCAAAGTGCTTTGTGGGCGAAGCTTTCGAGCAATTTCGCAAAGCTCAGAAAGAAGCTCGTGATCGAGAAGCTGCCGAGCGAGCACAGCGAGAAGCCGAATTTGAAAACTGGCGTAGAGAACAGCAAGCGATCCTCGACGACCCCAACGCGTCCGAAGAGGATAGGAAATGGGCGCGGAAAATGCTCAGCCCCGACGAAACCTCCTAACACAACGTCTAGCGTTCTTCTTTTTCAACCAATCTGCATGGCACCGTTGTAGAATATCCGCCGCTGACGTGCTACCGAGCGAAGCGACGGAATCCACGCGTCACCGTTTTCAGTCAAGGGATACTCTTTCCAGGCCTGGGATGAGTTTGACCCGACCCAAGTCCGTGCGTCTCGGCGCCTCGTAAATAATAACCGCGACAACTCGCCCTGATCGCGTCATCTCTTTCTCGTCACCGTTGCTCTGCCGCCGGACTAAACGAACTTCGGCGGCGAAGCTGGTGTTCTCCAGGCGCGATTGGCTGCGGATCGGCCTGCATTGGCTGGTAGGGGCTATCGAACAGAATGTCCCTATCCGCCATAGGCGAACGCCACCAAAATGCCCAAGCCGACAACGATGGATCCGGCGCCTGCGAGCTTGCTGAGCCTCACCGTGCTCTCTGGTTTCGGGTGCAGATCGATTCCTACGGGAGCCTGAATGCTTTGCACACCGGGGGTGGGAGAGGCTTCCGGATTATCCTTTGGGTTCACGGCTAATCTCTACTTTCTGCGCTTTCTTGCCTGATCCAAGCATCAGCCGGGCGCGATCAAACAGGCGATCCACAATATAGGTCTGTTCGCGCACGCGATAGTTCGTCATCTCGCCTTTGCCGTCGGCGCCAAGCACGACAAGAACAGGCGCTTCGCGGTTCTGCATGTCTGGTTTCATTTGAATGTAGGTCTTCGCGCCGTCGTCGAACACGCGGAGCGGCCGCAGGTGCTCATCGCCGCCGGTTACCTTGTACCCGAAGTTCAACTTCTCAACCGTGACCAGCGCAGGAATGATGTCGGCGTGCCGCTTCGTCCCCCGCTCCTGGATCTTCTGTTCAGCCAAATGTTGTTTCCATTTCTGACTGTTCTCTTCCTCTGGATATCGGAAAGCGATACGAGCCACATACTCCTGTGGTTTTGAAACCAGACGCACGTAATAAGCGCGCCTATCCGTGGCAATGAGGAGGTTGGTATCGAGGCCGGCCTCCTGAGGCTTCAAAACAATCATCTGCGTGGCTTCATCGCCGTCGCCATACATCCCTGGCGACACGTTCCAGCGTATGGCATCGCCGATCTGCGGTTCGCCGACGATCTTTTCACCGGACTGAAGCTCGATAATGCAAACGCGCAACGGAGCGCATACCACAACCGGAAGACCGGCGCCAAACGCGTACATCACACGTCCATCGGCACCGGTGGCCGGCGTCACCTGACCACCTCGCCAAGTTTCGCTCATTCGCACAGCCTCGAGTGCCGTCGGGCTGAGCGGAACGTCTGCTTTGGATCGGAAGCCCTTTGGAACTTTGCCATCAGCCCCCGGCATCACTCCTCCACTGACCGGAGTGCCGGGCAACATCGCATCATCCTGAAGCGCCGGTAATTGACCGCCGAAATCGTACTTCCGCAAAATTGGGGAAACCGTCGCCGGTTCGGCCTTCTTTGCAGTCGGTGGAGGTTGCCGTTTCACGGAAACTGGCTGTTGCCCGGCTGCCGTTCCCGAATTCTGGGCAAATATCAGTGATACACAACCGCCAGCAAATGCCGCGGCTGCAAGTATCGGCCTTCGCATAATGACTCCTTTTCGTGAATCGACTCTTACAGAACCTTAGCCCAACTCGCCTGCGTTACATAGATTCCAAGCGGGTTGATTCGAGCCTGCCGCTCATCCGTGGGCGGGCTCAGGGCGATGGAGAACGAGCCTTTCCAATGATCCGTGGATTTGATGGTTCCGTAGAGATCGCGAGCGGTTTCGATCCATTCGACCTCGTACGTACGATCACTGGTCGGCAGCACGGACTTTACTTCAACCGCAACTGTATCGGTCTGAGCGCGCTTGAAGGGCGGGTCGGAGCGGTAGAACTCACTGATGAAGTTTTGGGCATAGCTTCCACTTGCGATGTGCGCGTACACGCGATCGATCGCTTTGCGCTGAGCAATCGGGTCAGGGGTGACCAGGCGAAGGTTTTCTATCCAATTCAGAAGCTCGGCTCGCTTGAGACGATCGTCCCCCACAGAGGCCTGCTCGGCCGTTCCCGAAGCCAGCGGGCGCCCCAGGCTGTCGATCAAAACGGCGAACGGCACAACGCGAGATCGTACGGAAAGCCAGACCATGCCTCCCGTGGCAAGCAAGGCAACCAAGCTCGAAACCAGAGCCATCGTGCGCCAATTCTTGGCGCGCTTAACGAAGTCGCCGTAGCGTTCGTCCCATTCGTGGCGTGCTGCCAAGTACGGGTTGTACGTGGCATCTGGCTTCGTGTCAGCAGTCTTCTCGACTTTGCGCAATGCGAATCCCATGGGGGATTACCTTCCTTTCCTTTATTCGTGGTGGTCCACTGGCATCCGGGGTGGAGGAGTGTGCGGTGCTGCGTCTGATGGCAGTCCCCCAAGCTGATTACGTATGTCCCTTAAAAAACCCGCTGCCCGGGAAAACGCTTGATCGGTGCGGCGCGCAGCAGATCCCACTCTTTCTGTGCGGTTTGTTGTGGGCGGTTGCTGTGCTGGTGTCGAGGCGCTTCCGACCGAGCGTACATCTGAGCCGACGCCCGGTGGAGAACCAACGGCGCCGCTTTGAGCGGGTTCGGCCGTTGCTGACTCAGGAGCGTTTTCTTCGGTGGGGCGCGTTGCGGAACTTCCCGCCGTAATATTACCAGCAGGCGGCGATACAGAGGATGTCGAATCCATATTGATTCTGGCTGAGCCCACAACCCCGGAATGGGCTGGAGATGTGGAGGCAATCCGCATTGACGCCGACACGAAGCCACTCGCTGGCCGCTCATTCTCGAAACCAGAGCCAGCGAGGTCATCGCCACCGACGGATGCAAGAGCCGAAGACCTCGACGAACCGTTTCCTGTCGACGTTTGGTAACGTGCCGATCCGTTTGAGTTGGACCCCACACCGGCCACAGAAGCACCGCCGCCCTTGCCGTTACGAGGGGGACTGGGCTGCTTCGGGCCTCCATTCCCCGATGGCCCGGATGACGCGGATGATGGAGGTGGAGGCACCGTACCGCCACCTGCTGCAGCAGATCCCTGACTGGCGGAACCAACACCTGCAGTTGATCCGGCGCCAGCGCCACCTCCGCCGGCTGCGGCGGCAGCTCCAACACCGCTGAGCGCTGCCGCGCCGCGAGCCGCTAATGCTGCTCCACCAGCTGCAAGTGAGCCTACGGCTGCCGCCCCAGCGACGAGACTTATTGCCGTAGACATCAAATCGCCGCCCGTCAAGGCCGGAGCGCCACCAAGAACAGCAGAGAATAGCTTCGGAATCTGCCAGCACAACATCATGAAGATGACAGCAGCGCCCATGATGTCGAATGCGCCCATCATTGGGCTCGAGGACGCGGATATGGTAGTTGCCGCCGTTTCCCAATCAACTGCGAAGTTCAGGCCTGCTCCGATCAACAGATAGAGGAGCATGATCTTCACACCAGTTGAGACAGCGAGACCGATGTAACGCTCCGTATACGGCACTGTCCATCGAGAACCCCCGAATCCAACAAAAATGAAGCCGGCCGCAACGATGATGTAACTTTCAACCATCGCCACGATGAACTGCAGGGTGATAATTCCGTACGACAGAACGATGATTATTGCGGCGAAGACCAGTGCCAACGAGCTAGCCGGCTTCGTGAAGAATGCTGACGTAGAGGCTGAATCCATCAAAGATCCTGCGATATTCAAGCCTTGCGAAAACACGCCACTCGGCGACAGGGCGGCAACACCGGATGATGTCTCTCCGATCTGTTCAAAGCTTTGAATGATCCACGGAATCCACGTACGACCGTTCAGGAGCAGAGCGTAGAAGCAGCCGATCCACATGATTTTGCGGACCAGCGCCGAAGTCCACAACTGTAGGTCTGACTTTTCGAGGAGCATCACGGCCGCGCTCCAGGCGAACTCAATCACTGCCAGCAGGCCGAAAAGCGTGTTCGCATACGGCCATATGTTCGTGGTCCATTGGACCCGCTCACTTCGATACTGGTCCATGATCTTGCTGGGATTGTTACTCTGCGCAAAGGCGGTTTGAGCGAGGAGCAGGAGAATCGCGAGCCCAAGAAATCGTGGACCGAGGCGCCGATATTTCGTCGTTTTAAGAATCGTCCTCATCAAAGACACACCTCCCGTGTACGCGAGTCAATTTCGGTCTGCTTCGTCAGCTACTTTAGGTCGCTATGAATTACTGATTTCCGCTCTTGTACGTCTTGCCGTCCGACTTCTGGGGCGTATAACGGTAGAACGTAAGCTGTGCAGATGCCGCACAAATGCGGCCCTCTGTCGTCTCTGCCCAGTTAGCAGGAGCATTTGGCCTGACTCGCTTGCACATGTTTTCGACTTCGGTGGCCAACTGCCGGCGGGGCCCCAGCCACTGCTGAATAGAGTCCGCCGGAGTATGGCTAAGATCGCCGGAACCGGCTGCCTCAAGTTTTTGGACGATGGTGCTGCGTGGTTCCGTAGGCTTGCAAGCTGTGATAACCAGAATGGCGACCAGCCATGCAAATCGGAGTAGTCGGAAATGCCGCATGGTGATATTCCCAATACCATTTTCATCGCCATCCGGCCTTGTACGTAATGCCGTCCGGGAAGTTCGGTCGAAATGTGAAGAAGCGCTCTGAAGCAGCTTCGGCATCGGCCTGCTGCTGGATTAGGGTAGCCCTGGTAAGCAGCCTTGCTCGTCATGTCTTCCAATTGAAGTTCTCGGAGCTTCTGAAGCTGTCCGACTTGTTCCGCTGCCAGCTGGCTTGAAAGATTGATTGCGTCATTCCTATTTAACAGGTTGGAAGCACTCAAGGCCCTGAGCACGGAAAGAATACCTTGCTCCGTTGCGAGCAACTTCCCCTGGAATCCAACGCCGCGAAGGATCCCCTGCGTCGTGGCGAGACTCGTATCGGCCCACAATGAGTACCGATTTTGGTAGGTACCAATTCTTGGAGGCACGCCCGACATTGGCTGATATCCCGGAAATGTGTTCCTGAAAATGACGTCTTGACTACCCAGCGAGTAAGCGAGTGCACGACCACCCTGGACGACATTTGCCAACAGGCCCAGATCTAAAGAGACATTGCTGAGGGTCGCAGGCCCACCGTGGGCCGTGTCTTTAGAGCATCCGCTAAATGCTGAACCTGAATGGCATACTGTAGGAGCTGCTTGGCGTATTCCAAGTCGTGCATGGCCTTAATACTAAGCGCCGTCGGCTCAGTAGCACAGTTCTCGCAGACGAAAACTCCGCCTCCAAGCTGTGCACTGCAAGGCAGGCGAAAAATGATTGCAGCCATAATTGCGACAATCCTTCCGATTCGATTCAGACGCATGAATACTCTCTCCTTTCGTTCTGTTGCTCAATATCCACCAAGTACTCGGCCCACTGGGGGAGACCCTTGAGCCGCAACCACTCTGCTTTCCAGGTATATGAAAACTGGTCCATCACGCTTTCCACAATCTGGCGCTCTTCCCGGCCGTTGACGCCGACCCATGAAAGCGCGACCTTGCCGAGACCGAGATCGACCAGGCGTCGACCCAACTTGCTGACGACATAATAGTGCTGTTTAGGGATGCTCACCTGCATGATTTCAAGCTCCCGCTCGTTGAGTCCCACACGCGTGTAGAACTCGCGCGAGCCCGAATTCCGCGTCCGCATTCGGCAGCAGGATCTTCGTCGGGCAGTTTTCGAGTACGACATCGGCAATCTCGGAGTTGGCGATATCGCTGATCTGCTGCGTGGCCATGACGACAACTGCATTTTTCCGCCGCATGGTTTTCAGCCAGTCCTTCAGCCGTTTTCGGAACAACTCGTGCTGAAGGTACGACCAGGCCTCGTCGAGCATGATCAGAGTAGGGGAGCCGTCGAGGCGCTGTTCGATACGGCGGAACAGGTAAAGCAAGACCGGGATCACGGCCTTGTCGTCGAGTTGGAGAAGGTTCTCGGTCTCGAACGAAAGGAACCTGCCATCGCCTAGATCGTCGTATTCGGCGTCGAGCAATGATCCCAGTGGACCCATAACCGTGAAGTGCTGCAGCGCGTCACGGATTTCTATGTCCTGCACGTTCGCGCTCAGCTCCGTGAGCGTGCGTGTCGGCGAAAGCCGCAGATGCCTCATAGCTTCCGCAACCGCATTGCGATGCCGCGGCGTAAAGGGCATGCCGTTGAGTTCACAAAGGGCTTCGATCCATCCCACCGCCCACGTCAGGTCCGCATCGTCATCGATCTCGTGCAACGGACAAAATGCCAGACCCGATTTTGGGCCAGCGAGTCGTAGAATTCGCCTCCGCAAGCCAGGGTGAGCATCCATATCGAGTACCCGCGATCGAATGCAAATACCTGCGCCCGAGGATACCGAAACCATTGCGCCGCGATGAGTCCAAGCGCCGTCGATTTGCCGGCGCCAGTCGGACCGACGATCAGGGTGTGGCCGAGATCGGAGACATGGAGATTGAAACGGAACGGTGTGGCTCCGCTGGTGGCTCCATACAGAAGCGGTGGGCTGTTCTTGGGCATCAGGGAGCTCGGATTTTCGCGAAGACCTGCCCATACGGAAGTGGTTGGCATCATGTCTGCGAGATTCAGCGTGTGCAGCAGGACACGACGAACATTCGAGTAACCATCGCCGGGCAGGGAACCGCGCCAGGCTTCCAGTGCATTCACATCTTCAAGGCGGCACGAGAAACCGAGGTTCTGTACGGTTTTCATGACGAGCCGCGTACTCTCGTACGGTCCGTCCTTATCATCATCAAGGCAGACGATATTGGTACTGTATTGGCAGAACTGAACGTCTCCGGCAGCCGCAATGCCCATCGCCTCTTCGGCATGGAAGACCGATCGATCCAGGTTGGTTTGAAAAAGGTGTCGCTCCCATCCGCATGGAACTTACGGACTTGGCGCGCTCAACTTTGGGCGACGAACGTATGGTTTCAGACATCGTTCAGCCGAGTGTTCACAAGGCGTGGTACAAACACGGGCACAACCTCGGCGACAAGCCCTATGCTCAGATTTGGCGTCGGGCAGTATGGCAGGCGAGGGACCAAGCGGCTGGCGGTTGGCGGGAACGGAAGTTCCGCGTTATCAATCGAACGATCGAGGATCTCGACCGTGAATTTCGGGAACGTACGGTTGATCCGCGTGATTATGCCAGGATTTACCACCAGCGCATTCTTCTCCAAGCAATAGAAGCGGTGCTGGCGGAGCACGGCTTGGAAGAGATGGCGGAGGTGTACGAAAGTCTCAGAATCGGTGAAACCTGGTGTGAAATCAGCACAAGACTTGGCCAAAGTGAAGGCGCCCTAAAGCACCGGTTCTATCGCTTCCGAAAACAATTCCGCCCAGATAACTGAACTTGCCGGCGAGCGTGGCATCATAATGGCTCAAGATGCGAGAATCGCTGGAACAAAGGTGGACTCGGGTGCAGAGGAACGTACAAAAGGCGATTCTCATTGCCTATCCCAATCCGGGTCGGAATGGTTGCCCGCATGGGGCAGCTTTGCTCGATCTTGCAAGGCGTGCCGCCGAGCTGGGAACGTTAGCGGGCGATGAGCGCTGGGAGCATGTGACGCATTGCTCGCCATGCTACAAGGAATACCTGGAAGCCCGGGACAGGCTCCGCCAGCCACCGACGGCAATCAGGGCGCCAAGGCCGTGAAAAATAACAACCGCTTCGCGTCCCGAAAGCTCTTCCCCATTCCCTTGGTTTATGAGGGTCCTGTTCTATGCAGAGCCAGACCAAGGGCGGTGAACGAACTTCACCATCTCCTACCGATAGAACGATTCAAGCTGTGCGGCGGCAGGTGGCCGCCATGGGATCGGATGTATTCGAGATCGGCCTCTTCAAGCCCGACGCGGGCGTCCATGAAGCAGTCATGGTTCCCCGCGTGTGGGATGCCGATACATTGATTCGATCAGTCGCATGGCTTCGACACCAGAATCGCGATGGACGGAATATCTACGTCCGGCCGAGAGGGGAGCACGACCTCAGCCTCGTAGATGATTTAACCCGCGATGCGGTGGTTTCGATGAAACGCGCAGGTTTTGCGCCCGCCGCCGTCGTCGAAACCTCGCCGGGCAACTTCCAGGCGTGGGTTAAACATCCAGAGCCACTGAGCAAAGAACTGGGGACGGCGGCTGCGCGGCGATTGGCGGAGAGATTTGGAGGCGATCCCGGCGCCGCAGACTGGCGGCACTTCGGCCGTCTCGTAGGATTCACTAACCGGAAAGAAAAATATCGCGATCCGGATACTGGCTTGCACCCGTATGTGAAACTTATTGAGGCGCAGGGCTCTGTATACCCCGAGGGCACCCGCTTTCTCGCTGATCTTCGCGCGGCAGCGGAGGAGGAACGCAAGCGCGAGCAGCAGCGGCGTGTCGTGCAGCCAGGACCGCAAGCATCCCGTACGACGGAGTTGAAATCGATCACTCGTTTCGCGCCGATCCAAAGTATGGAGGCGACGGCACCCGAATCGATCTGGCGTACGCTATCTACGCAGCCGCGCATGGAGCCACAGAAGCACAAATCGAAGCGACAATTCGGTCGCGCGATCTGTCGCACAAGGGCGGGGAACGCCGGCAGGCTGATTATGTAGAACGAACAATCAGGAAGGCCTTCGAAAACGCGCGGAATCAATCGCGGGGGCGGTGATGCGGCTCCCGAAATGCGCAATGCGGAAGATCACGGCCCTTCGAAGCTGGACGACTATGGAAGAGCGGTTGAAACCCATGACGGAATCCTCGCACCCGACAGCCACCCCCATTCTCTGGCCGAGCTCAAGAACCGGATTCAGGCGGTGCAACTCCCGTGCGTCGCTGGCCATCAATCTGAACAGGTCTTTTCTCGACTGGCAGATCGGCCGCAACATCCTGTAATCGCAGGGAAAGCCGGGGAGGCTAGGCGATCGACCGTTTAGCGGCGATCTCAAGCGGGCGTTCCCGGATAAGTGGTTCTCACCTCATAACCTCAAGTACCGGAAAGCATTTCCGGGACCTCGATTACCTGAAGCAGCCGGGAAGTGGAAACGCTACGTAAAGCGCCATTCAAGTACGGCTGGAGCCGCAGTCGGTTAGGCAAGTAATGAATTACGGCCGCAATTATGAGCGGCACGGTCTCAATGCCGGTAAACTATAGGTATGGAGAAGACGGTACAAGCTGTCTACGAAGGCGGCGTGCTGCGTCCTCTTGAGCCCATTCCGCTCAAGGACAGGCAGGAAGTCACCGTCACTATCTCCGACGAAGGGAACATACCTCTCGACCATTCGTTATTGGCGTCATCAGAGGAATGGGCCACTGCAGCCAGCGACGATATCAGTCTTGATGAAGTCCGTCGTGCGCTCTCAACGATTCGCGGTTCCCTGTCCGAAACCATCATTGACGAGCGACGAGACCGATAGTGCCGAGATATTTCCTCGACACCAGCGCCTTGGCAAAGGTTTACCGAAAAGAGATGGGAAGCGATCTCATGGACCGGATCGTCATCGAGCCCGGCTCGCAGCGCTTCATCTCGCGATTCACGATCCTGGAGATCGAATCGGTTCTAGCGCTCAAGTTTCGGACCGGTGAAATCGATGAGCACTCGCTTTTAGCCGCACGTCGGCGGCTGGAAGCGGATCTCGGGAGTCGAAGGCTTCTGGTCGCTACGGTGAGCGATGAGCACCTTCGCGGAGCCCGTCAACTTCTCATCGAGCATGGCCGCACCGAAGCGCTCCGAGGTCCGGATGCCTTGCAGTTATCCGTGGCGCTGGGCCTTAAACGGGCCGGATTGGTGTCGGTGTTTGTCGCGGCGGACCAGAAGCTCTGCCGGGTAGCCATGATCGAGGGCTTTACAACGCTCAATCCTGAGCAGCCGATTGCGCCCTGATTGGATTTCGAAGATGCAGATAGCGCCACCCGGTAACAGCGTGGAGACATCTTGCGCTATGCTGCCTCTGGGGAGCAACCGAAATACCGGCGAGATCAAAGCTCAGCCGAGCCAGCTGTCCTAGACTAGACTAAGACCAGGAAGAGTGCTTTTCAGGCACGGCTTGAATTCTGAGATTTCCTGAGGATGGGAGCGCGCCCTTCCCGTTTCATGCGGCCGGTTTCTTCGGCGCGGACCTGATCGAGGGCCTTGTTCATATTGGAGACGATGTGAAAGCGGTCAAGGATGTGGAGCGCCTCGGAGCAGTGGAGACGGATGAGCTTCAAGTACGGCTCCCACATGTCGGAACAGACGAAGGAGATCTTGGCAATGACCTCCTTGCCCATGGCGGTGAAGAATCCCTGGAAGGACTCGATTGTGCGTTCCTTGCCAATCCAGAGCAAACGCGTAACGCCGAGATCGATTTGGTAGACGAGCGTCAAATACTTGTGGCCCTTGGCGTACTGAATCTCATCGACCCCAATGGCGTCGATCTGGCCGAGGGAACGGTGCTCCAGGCCGTAGGCGACAACATGTTCGACCGCGTCAAAAACCTTTTCCCATGAGGTGCGGAACGCTTCGGCCGTTTCCTTCCAAGAAAGGCGGCGCGCCCAACGGGCCAGAAACAACATGTACACCTTGGTGAGGGTGCGTTTGCCGTCGCCCCAAGGAACTTGCTCGACGACGACAGCATGGCAACGGGGGCAATCGACACGCCGCATGGTGTACAGCAGGAAGACCAGGAAGCCCCAGAAGGGAATGAACTCGAAGCGGCGTTCGGTGAGTTGGTCATATCCCGGGGCAGGTCGCTGGCAGCGGGAACAGATGGCCCGGGTTCCCTTGCGAGGGCGGACGGTGATTTCGATGCTCTTGTGATCGGCGTTGAAGCGGGCCTGTTGATAAACAAATCCTTGGAAATGGTGACAGCGATTTAGAATCGTGATGAGCTGCAGCATGAGATGGAAGATAGGAAACACACGAACTCCTACGGTAAAACGCGTCGCCGCAGTGCGCCACGGACTGGAGCACTACTGTCGGGATCTGAACGGTTGGCCGCAATCGTGGATGGGGCTGGAGAAGGATCTGCCACCTGGTGAGCAACTGCTGGCGCTCTTCCGGCCCTTCTTGGAACACCTGGCGGCATCGAATCTATCACCCAGGACGGTCCAAAAACACGTGGACAACATGTGGGCGCTGGGCGGGGAGTTCATCCGCGACCTCAACTACGACCCTCCTCAGAGGAAGAAGCCGGTGAAACAAGTACTCCTCAAAATGATCGAGTACGGAGGCCCGCTGCTGTACCACGGCGGGGAATCTGAGCAAAACTCATTTGATTCGACCTGCCGGAAGTTCAGGAAGTTCCTCGACGAGACGGCTCACTGACGCTCGCCGTCACCCACAGATTCCGCCGACGAGGCTAAATGTAAAGGGTGTTTTTCTCTCGTGTCAGGTGGCGATCCCAATTATGAAAGCCCGACGCAGCGGATGTATCATCAATATTGCGTCGGTGGCCGGTAAGAATGGGTTTCCAGGGTTAGCGCATTACTGTGCTTCGAAGTTTGCAATTGTGGGTTTCACGAATTCGCTCGCAAAGGAACTTGCTAGCGTCAATATTCGAGTAAACGCGATCTGCCCCGGGATCCTCCGCACCCAGATGTGGGAATATCTGGCAGATGCAATTAAGCAGCCGGGCGAGTCGAAAGAGCAAGTTTGAGATCGTTATATCCAGACACTGATCCCGCTCGGCCGTCCGCAGACTCCCGAAGATATCGGCCAACTGGCTCTCTACCTTTCAGCGGCCGACAACGTGACTGGGCAAGCTATTAACGTAGACGGCGGGATCGAGCTTCATTAAAGAGTATGGCACATCCGCCCAAAAACACTGAATAGTCGGTTCTTCACTGCTGAGAGCGTGTTTGAAAAGTTGATCGCGATTGTGTCAAGACAATCAATCGTTTCGGTGATACGGAGCGTGGCGCATCTCTAATTCGACGGATCTCACCGATGCTGCGCGGGCACTGGTCTCGCCGCTATTGCCGCCGGGGCACTGGCGACCGACGACGGACCTTCGCGCTGTGCTCGATGCCATCTTCTACGTGTTGCGGACTGGATGCCAGTGGCGCCTGCTTCCCCGAGAGTTTCCGGCATGGAAAGAGTAGATGACAGCGCTGCTTAAGGGCACCGCCAACCGTGACGAGAAGCGCCGCAGCTCGCCTGCCGAATCGGTTCAGAGTGCTGGCTGACGACTGTCAGAACTGCAAGCGAAGACCAATCTGTACTTGGCGGGTGGAATTTAACCGGCCCACGCTGGCGTAAAGATCGGATATTTGTCTCCCCGGCGGTGCATTCACGTAATCGAAGTTGAGTTGTCCGAACAGCGCGCCCAGCCCTGTGTAATGATTGCTCGCCGCATGGTTGAAGACATTGATGACGTCGAGCGTCGGCCCGAATCGCCAAACGGTTCCACGGCGCTCCCAGGCGATCAGCCGCTGTACTCGCATGCTTACCGTAAATGAGTTGTGCCACGGCGAGGGATTAGTCGGCGGGATTAACGGTATGACTGGCGTTACACCGCCTAGCCGCTTTAACTGATCGGGTGTGAATAGCCCGGCGGAGATCAGTGCCTCTCCATGCGGAGTGAATGTGCCCGCAATGCTGCTGTTGTAATTTGAAATGGCCCGGTTGACTTCTTCGATGCTCGTTACTTTGCGGCCGAACTGACCCGCCGTAACCCCCGGCAGCAGGTCGTTGGAGCGGCCATCGCCATTCAGGTCCGTGGAAAAGGGGATTCCTTGCGCATTGGCTGCGGCGCCAATGGCCGGCAAAAAGAGAGCATCTGCGAACGGCGTTCTGTAGCTCGCCTGCGTAATCAGTTCAATGCTACCCGGCACTCTGGTTCGCACGAGCCCTCTCGCTACGTGGGTGGCATCGTATGCCGTTGGGCCAAACCATTCAGGGCTATTCCAATTGCGGCTGTTCGCGGCGTTTGAACCAAGTTCCGGGTTCAAAATACCCGACGACGCCTCCGTGCGTGAAAGCGAGTAAGTCAAATGATAGTTCAGATCGCGGAACCATCGATTACCGGCAGAAGAGCCGCGCAAGGTGACGTCCAGGGCCTGATAGAGTGTAAGCCCGCGCGTCTGGAACGTGGCGGCCAGTAAGTCCGACGAAATTCCCGGCCAGATCGCATCATTGTACAATCCAAAAGAAGCGATTGAGCCCTGCGGATTGGCAGCGATCCATTGATCGACGGTTCGTCCCGCGAGAACGCCGCTAATTTGCGCACGTGCCGCGGGGACATTTAGATAAGCGGCATCACGCTCCCGTTCAAAATCAACGCCCATCAACGGGAGTCCGATTCCTCGGTTACGGACATAGTCGAATGTCAAAACCATGCCGGGCCGGACTTGCCGCTGCAAGCCGATGTTGAACTGCAAAGAATAGGGCGCCTTGGTTTGATTACCAGGAAAGAATCCGCCGGTGGTGCCCCGGGTTGCGGTAAAGACGTTGGCATCGACTCCCGGCTTGGGAACATAGGCGGCGAAGGCCGAGTCGATTGCACGCTTGAGCTGGCCGATCGTGCCGATGACGTCCTTGATTGGCCGGTTGCGGAGGTCCACGTAAACGCCTGCAGGATGGCTGCCGTCTACATTGATCGGAGTGCCGTCCGGTCCAACCACCAGTGCTTCGGTGAAAACCGACGGGCCTAATCCGGCAGGCACGAGGCCCAACTGGTCTATGGTGATATCGTCTTTTAGCGTAATCTCGTTGGCTTTTGAAAACCCGCCGCGGATTACGGTTTTTCCGTTGCCTCGCGGATCCCAGGCAAACCCAAATTGCGGCGAGAACAGATCGCGCGGCGGATTGGGCCATGCCGAGGCCCCCCCGATCCAACGATCGAATTTGGGGTCACGCGGGACGCGGCGATCATTCGGATAAAATTCCGTGGAGTAGTCCCACCGCAGCGACGAAGCCAGGGTCAGGCGGTGCAGCCGGACCGTGTGCTGCGCGTACCAGGCAAAGCGTGTGTCGTGCTCACCACCATGCGGGAAGCCATGCCCCTCGGCGAGTGTCAGGTAGCCCGTTCCAGAACTCATCTGCAAGCCCGAAAACGGAAACTCCAGCGGATTCTGGGGATCTCCTCCCCGGGCAATGACTTGGGCAACTGACGTGGGGTTGTAGGCACCTGTTACCGACAGTGGCAAAACTCGGGGACCGAGACCGTCGGCAAAACGCACCAGCGAGATCCCCGCGCGCACACTGTGACGCCCGGTAAACCATGATCCGCTGAGATGATTCTGCCAGCTGGATTCCCCTGAGGCTAAAGGCGCGGCCCGGTTAGGGCCATATTGCGCTTGTCCGACTCCGAGGAAGTATGGGTCCCCTTGCGGCGTTCGCGGAAACTTGACCGCGCCTTCACTCCACTGGGTGCGATTGTTGAAGTTGGTGTGTCCGAACCGGTACGAATAACTCGAGCGGCCACGGCTGCTTTCGACTCCGGCAACTAGCGAAGTACTCCAGTTCACGGTGCTGTATAGAGAGAGGGCCGATCCCGCCGTCGTCAGGTTCGAATCATGGAGGAGGTTGACGAACACCCTTGTGCTGCTGCTCAGGATCCAATCCACGCGCCCTATGGCGTCACGGATGGAGATCGGCACGCTTTGATGCACGTTCAGTTGCGGAAAGAGCTGGTTGGTCGCATTAAATATTGCGTTCTGCCAGGTCTGCTCCAGACCGGCGAACCAGAATAACTTCTCTTTTCGCAGGGGACCTCCCGCAGATCCCCCTGCCTGTCGCCGATCAAACGGAGTGACCGTTGCGTCATAGTTCTGCCGCGCGCTCATGTTCTGATCGAAATAATTGAAGAAACCCGCACCGTGAAACCGGTTTCCGCCGCTTACTCCGATGATCTGCACGGCGCCCGACGAAGTCGCAGGCGTCGAGGGATCTAAAGAGGATTGGCTGATTTGAAACTCGTGTACGGCGTCCGGAGAGATGTTCACTGAAGTTCCGCCCGTGATCGGATCGGTAACATCTATGCCCTCGAACTGGATCTTTGTGCCTGCTCCGGCGCGGCCCGCGATACTCACGGCCCGATATGCAGCGCCGGCTTTGGTTGGATCGAGGACGCCACCGCCTCTGACGTCCACACCCGGCGCCAGCGAGGACAAGTCCAGGAAATTGCGTCCGAGCAGAGGGTAGTTCCGGATGTCGGCCGCGCCTACCGTCGTAGCTACGGTATGAGTCAACGCCTGCACGCTAGCCGCGCGCGCCTGGACGGTGACTACGAATTCCGACTGCCCAGGGCGAAGCTGAATCCGCCCATTATAGATCATACCGGCTTCGAGGATGATGTTATTGATCGTTTCCGTTTGGAAACCCGCGGCCTGAACCTGTAGATTGTACGCGCCGGGGAGCAGATTTCCTGCCGCATAACGTCCCACGTCGTTAGTCGCGGACTCGAGTGTGCGGCCGGTGCCGACCTCGACGATGCGCACACTCGCGCCGGGAACGACATCGCCCGACACGGTTTCGGTCACGACCTCGATCGTGCCGGTGGGAGTCTGACCGAAGGCCTTTCCCAGGATTGCGAACAGCAACATCAGGCAGCCCGGAGTGTGTCTCATAGCCCTTAACCACGAATGAAGAAATGCGGACGAAATAGTTACTCTCGCCGGTTTTCCACGAGTTTCTCCGCCTCGTCTACGAAGCGCGCATAGTAGTCGCTTTGCCCGGCAGGAATCGGATTCTTAATCAGCTTTCTAGCCTGCGCCAGGAACTCTTGCGCTTTGTTGGGCTGCTGGAGCCGGTGGCTAGCCATGGCAAGAACCGCAAGTTGTACCGGACTCTGCGATTGCACCGTCCCGGTATTCGTGCCCTTCAAGGTGTCCAGGGCCTGCTGATAGGCTCCTGTCCTGTAGAGCGCGAGGCCCACATAGAGACGGCCCACCGGCACGGATGGAAACCAGTGGGCCATGGCCTGAGCGCGCTTGAGCTCCAGTTCATAGCTGGAGCGGGGCAGGTCGTTTCTAGCCAGCGTCTCCTGCAGGTGAAGCCAACTCTCTCCGACCTCCTGCCGCCGGTCCAATGCACGTAAGGCTTTTGCGCGCAGTTCCGGCGACAGCGTCTGGTCTTCCTCGATGCTGATGCGCACGTCGCACATCAACGGGTTTTTGCTCAACCGCCGATATACCAGTTCGTCCGCATCGGCCGAATAAGCCGAACGCGTGCCGAAAATCCGCACCGCACCAATGTTGGTGTAGAGAGTGGCGCCATCGGGATGTATGAACAGATCTCTGCCGGTCTGAAGGTGAAGAGTCATTACCGGCTCGAAGCGATTCGCGTCCCAAATGGTGAGCGTCTCGCTGGCATCGGTGGACACGATCTCGCGTCCATCCGGAGTAAAAGACACGCTAAAAGGATCGGAGTGGACGGAACTGCGCAACGTTCCGAGTTGCCGCCACGTGTGTGTATCCCAAACGTCACTCGCCAGCCCTGCACGCATAACTGCCAGGCGACTGCCGTCGCGGCTGAATGCAATCGCCGCCGGAGGGGGCTCAGGCCCGCTATTGAATGCCAATTGCGCCGAGACTCTTCCGGAATCGCTGTCGACAATCTTCATGGCTGATTCGTGCATCCAGGATCGGGAACCGATCGAGGCCACGGCGATCCTCTTTCCGTCCGGGCTATATGCCAGGGCGCGCATTGGCGAGGTGAGGTCCAGCTGGCTCTGGCTCTTGCCGGATGGGATTTCCCAGGTCCGCAAAGATCGATTCGCCGCGGCCGCCAGCTGCAGACCGTCGTTGCGAAAGGCAAGCGCGGTGATGGGCTGCGGCAAGTTGCGAAACTCGGAGCGTTTCAAGCCTGCGTCGACATCCCATAGCTGAACTCCGTGCCTGCTCCCCACAGCGACCAAAGTGCCACCCGGGTTCAAGGCCAACGTGAGCGGTCCGCTGCCGGGCTGTTCCCACGGTTGATGCTCCTGATGAAGCAGCACTTTACCGGAGGCGCTGTCCCAGACATCCAGTGCGCCGCCGAGCATTGCCTCGGCGATGCGACTACCGTCCGCGCTGACGGCCATGCGAAGCGCTATATGCTCGGCGCGTGCGTGCGATGTCGTCCATGTCTTGTATGCGACGCTTCCACCCATGGAAGGTGCATCCCAAAGCTTGACTTCGCCGCCAAATGCAGTGACAACCATATACCTGGTGTCTGGCGAGAACGCAGCGGCAGTTACAACATGGAGCGGCAGGCCGGAGAGCGAATTGAATACCAGACCGGACTTCCAGTGATAGAGGAGAGATTCGCGATGCGTGCCCACCACCAGCACCGTTGAACTGTCCGGGCTGGGCACGGCTAGCCTTACAGCTCCTTTGAAGTGCGGAGTGAACGCTCCGATCATGCTTCCGGTGGCAGCATCCCAAATGCGCACCGAGTCCGATCCTGAAATTATCCGCTCGCCGTCGTCTGTAAACACCACAGAGTTGTTCAGGGTGAGATGAGCCGAAAGCTCCGCGATCTCTTTCCCATTCATGCCATCCCACAATGACATGCGTGTTCCGAGGCTGAATACGATTCTGCGGCCATCCGGGCTCATCGCCAGGGTGTCATCATACTGGAAGTTCTGGTTGCGCGCTTCCACCGCCGGTCCACGGATGGCGAGCAGTTCCTTGCCGTTCTCCGGATTCCAGACATGAATCTCGCCGTCGACCGATGCGGTCGCCAGCCGCGTCCCGCTGCGGTCGAAAGCGGCCGAGGTGATGCGCGCGCGATGACCCTCCATCCTGGCGACGACCTTTCCCGAGTCCACTTCGCGTACGTTCACAACGTTGTCTCCGGCGCCAAAAGGACGCGAAACCACCAGGCGGGCGTCGCGGGTCATAGTGACGATCGGACCAAAGGGACCGTGTGTGGCGGCGACGGCGCCCGTCGGCACGTCAACTTCGAATACGCTGTCTCCGAGTGCTGCCCAAAAACGGGAGGAATCGCCGCGAAATCCGATCCGCGCGATCGGACTGCCGCCACGGGGAAGTTTGAGTGTCTGTATGCTCGAGTCGGCTTTCGCGTAGAGATGTTTCCATTCCCATCCACGCAGATTGACCGGGCATTGGAATAGAAGTTCCTTCGCCTGTTCGCTGCGGAAACCTTCGATCTCGACGTTGGCCGCGGCGAGTCTGGCCTTGTACGCTTCCCAATCCGCGGTACGCCGGTTTCGCTCTGCGCGAAAATAGAGTGCGCTGCTGGTCAATAAGCCGGCAAGCAACGTAAATACAAGAAGTGAGGCAGCGATTAATTTCCCCCGGTGTTTCCGCGCGAGCTTTTGCAGGCGGTAAGCGGCGCTGGGCGGAGAGGCAATCACCGCTTCATCATTCAAGTGGCGTTCCACGTCGGCCGCGAACTCGGATGCGGATGCATAACGGCGCGCGCGATCCTTGTCCAGCGACTTCATCGTGATCCATTCCAGGTCGCCGCGCAGCTGCCGCGCCATTCCTGCCACGTTGGTGCTGCGGCGTTTCGCGATCTCGGCGGCGCCGGCGCCCAGGCTCTGTACACGAGTGGACGGGCGCGGCGGTTCCTCGTCGCGAAGAATGCGGCGAATCTCGTCCAACCCCGCGCGGCGCAGGCTCTTGCCATCAAACGGAAGCACGCCCACCAGCAACTCATAGAGGATCACGCCGAGCGCGTATATGTCGGTGGTGACGTCGAGGTTGAGCGATCCGAATTCCGCCTGTTCCGGACTCATGTATTCAGGGGTGCCCAGCATCACGCCGAATTCCGTGAATGCAGTCTCATGCGCGAGCTCGCGCGTTAAAACCTTCGCCAGGCCGAAATCGATGATCTTAGGCGCCGGCTTTCCATCGATGACGCCGACCAGAATGTTCGAAGGTTTCAGGTCGCGGTGAATGACCCCTTTCTGGTGCGCGTGGTGCACGGCCCTGCAAACTTCGCGAAACAGCTCCAGGCGGTCGCGATAGCCAAGTAAATTTCGATCGCAATACTCCGTGATCGGAATGCCCGGAACATACTCCATCACAAAGTAAGGCTGGCCGTCCGCAGAAGTGCCGGCTTCGTAGATCTTGGCAATGGCAGGATGATCCATAACGGCAAGCGTCTGCCGCTCGGACTGGAAGCGCGCCAGGATCTGGCGGTTATCCATTCCCTTTTTGATCACTTTTACCGCCACTCGCCTGCGGATCGGCTGTTGCTGGACGGCCAGGTAGACGGTTCCCATGCCGCCTTCGCCCAGCACACCAATGATTTCGTAATTGCCGAATTTTTCAGGGATGGGTGCTGCGGCGGGAACCTCTGAGATAGTCTGCCCGGCGACTGTTTCTTCCAGGGCCTCGGCTAAGAGACAGCGAGGGCAGAGTCCTCCCGCGGCGGCTCCTTTCGACAGCGACTTTCCACATCGGCGGCAAGTTTCGTCCGGCATCATGGCTTACTGAAGAATCGGTACGAAAAAGTTACTTCGAACTATCCTAATCCAGTAACGTCATTAAGTAACGGATCTCGTCGTCTACCTGGGAATCCGTTTCTACGGTATCACGAATTTCGGCTCTCAAAGTTTCCCGGTAACGCTTACGCAGCCGGTGCACAGCGACCTTGACAGCCGCTTCCGATATGTCTAACTCGTCGGCTGCTCTCGCGTAGGCGCCCCGGTCCTGATCGCCGGTGAGGAAGAGCTTCAAAGAATGAAAGTGCGGAGACTCCGCTTCGACTTCCAACCGGCGCAAGGTTCTATTAAGCAATGTGAGCGCCCATTTCCGTTCGAACAGCACTTCCGGTGTGGTACGGTCTACAGGCTCGATACGATATTGTTCTTCCGCCGCTTGGAAATCGAGCGATAGAAAGAGGTGTCCGCCGCCGCGCTTCTGAGCGCGTTGTAAGTCGAGCTGATTCGAGATGAAGTGCTTCACGGCCGTCAATAGAAACGAGCGAAAACGGCCGCGCGTCTGGTCGGCGTCTTCGAGATACTGCTTTTCAATCAGCACAGCGAAAAAGCTCTGCGTCAGATCCTGTGCGTCGTCGACAGCAAATCCCCTGCGCCGCACGTAACTATAAACCGGGTGCCAGTAGATCTCACATAACCGGGAAAGTGCGAGCTTAGAGCTTTCCGTCTGGCGAAGTCCCGCGGATCGAACCATCGTCCAAAGGGTCGTGGGAAACTTCGAACCTTGCTCCGCATGTCCGACGCTCATGCCGCGGAGTTTACTTGTAATGGACAACCAAAGTCAAGGCAGGAGTGACAGGCTGTTGTTAGCATGTGAAATGTCCGGTTCAAGTAGCACGTGAAATGTCCGCTCGAAGCGGATGAAATGCTGGAAGGGTGAGAGAACCCCAAGGGCAGATTTCATCTGCGGAACTGGAGCGGATGATGAAAGTGCAAGAAGTGATCCTAAAGGCGATGGCCGGGAAGCTGAAGTGGTGGGAGGCGGCCGAAATCATCGGGGTGACGGACCGGACGATGCGTCGGTGGCGGCAGCGGTACGAAGAGCACGGCTACGACGGGCTGTACGATTACCGCAAGGGCCAACCCAGCCCCAAGCGCATTCCGGTTCAGCTGCTGGAGAAGGTGCTGCGACTGTATCGGGAGAAGTATTTCGATTTCAACGTTCGGCACTTCCACGAAAAGCTGAGCGAGGAACACGGCGTCGAGCTGAGCTACACGTGGGTGAAACTGGCGCTGCAGGGGGCGGGGCTGGTGGAAAAGCGCAGCCGGCGAGGCACACATCGGCGACGGCGACCCAGACGGTCGCTACCCGGGATGCTGCTGCACATCGACGCCAGCAAGCACGCGTGGTTTGGAGACGGGCGGTATTACGACCTGATCACGATCATGGATGACGCGACCAGCGAGATCTACTATGCGCGCCTAGTGGAGGAAGAAGGAACGCGCACGCTGATGCCGGCGGTACGGCAAGTGGTGGAGGAGCGCGGGATATTTTGCGCGCTATATAGCGACCGTGCCAGCCATTTCTTCGTGACGCCGAAAGCCGGCGGCAAAGTGGATCCGGACCGGGTAACGCAACTGGGGCGAGCATTGCGGGAGTTGGGGATTCAGATGATCCCGGCCTACTCGCCGCAGGCGCGAGGGCGAATGGAGCGCAATTATCGGACTTGGCAAGGGAGGTTTCCGCAAGAGTTGCGGGTTCGCGGAGTGAAGGGCGTGGAGGCGGCGAATCGGTTTCTGGAGAAGGAATACGTGGCGGAGTTCAACCATCGGTTCGCCGTGCCGGCGGCAGTTACCGGGAGCGCGTTCGTGCGGACGCGGCGGAAAGATCTGGACCGGGTGTTTTCGATACAGCACGAACGGACGGTGAATCCCGACAACACAATCGCGCTGGAGAACCGGACGCTGCAGATCGAGAAGACGCGGTGGAGGAACACGCTGGCCGGCTGTAGGGTGACGGTGTATGAGTTTCTGGATGGCAGCGTGGCGGTCGGTTACGGTCCGCACGAGGTGGCGCGGTTCACGGCCACTGCGCTGCCGCCGGCGGCGGCGCGCAGCCAACGATCAGCTCGGCCTGTGGGACACAAGCGGCAGGCAGCGTGAAGGGCGGCATTTTGCTGGATGCCGCGCGCCTGGCGGCGCGCGGTAAGGTGCGCGGGGCGCTGCCCCCGCGAGCCCCGCCAGGGGGACACCCCCTGGACCCCCGGCCCCCTTTCCCTTCAGCCCTATGTTCCAGAACGGTCCTCGCCCTCAAGGGTGCGCTGCGGAAAATCTTTTCAAAAACCGAAAAGATGTTCCTCCGCCGCGCAAAAGCCGCGCGCCCTTGACCGCTCCGGGCCGTTCCGAACACTAATCTGTGGAGAAGGGAAAGGGGGCCAATGCAAAGACAAAACCTTCTTGAGTCAGTCGCTGTCAGCGGCCTCCCG
>Ga0070741_10005978_pt1 | contig 26471 bp, 20 predicted proteins | sample Coa_R1_4_FD_66440 | JGI IMG/M metagenome (GOLD analysis project Ga0070741, IMG submission 66440) | Surface soil microbial communities from Centralia Pennsylvania, which are recovering from an underground coalmine fire - Coalmine... | ecosystem: Environmental > Terrestrial > Soil > Unclassified ... | reverse complement strand
ACGACCAGCGAGCGCGATCAGTTTTTTATTCACAATAAATCGCACTACGAGGACGTGATGCGCCTGTACAGTGAGGGCGACCGGGCTGCGCTCTTCCTCGCCGAGTGCGAGGGGCAGGCTATCGCGGGCACGATTGTGCTCTGGCTGGGGCGTTGGAGCTGGTATATGTACGGGGCCTCGTCCAACGAGTTTCGCGAGCGAATGCCCAATCACTTGCTGCAATGGACCGGCATGCAGTGGGCTAAATCGAAGGGCTGCTGGTACTATAACTTCCGGGGCATCCCCGATATTCTCGAAGAGGGACAGGAATTGTGGGGTGTGTACGTTTTCAAGCGTGGCTTTGGCGGCGAAGCAATGCGTTTTCTGGAGACTCACGATCTCCCCTATCAACCTCTGATCTACGGCGTGTACCGCAAAATGCTCGATATTAAGCGGTGGCGCGATGAGCGACGCCGCAATAGAAGATTGTAAGAGCAGAAAAAAGCAGGATGGGGCTATTTCCCATCCTGCTTTTTTCTGCTCTAAGTACTAACGCAGGCGCATTGATTGCAACGCTGCCAGGCGTTCGCGGGCGACGGTACTGCCCGGATTGACCTTCGAGAGGTTGCGGTAGACGCGGCTGGCCTGCTCATATTCACCGACCGACTGGTACGCCTGCCCCAGCATATCATAGGCATCGTAATTATTACGATCAATGCTAATCAACTGCTGGAGGGCTGCCACGGCCTCTTTGACCTGGCGTGTATCAACGTAATGGCGGGCAATGATGATCTGGTACTTGACCGCCTCTTGCTGGAACTTGTTAGATTGCTGTGGCTGGGCCTGTCTCTGTTGCAGGCAGAAGCTCACTACTTCGCGCAGCAGATCCATTGAGGTTGGCTTCAACTCGGCGGCGCGGCACAGGTTGACCAGGGCTTCGCTATTGTTGCCCATCTCAACATAGAGGTTGCCGATCCGCTGAATGGCGTTGCCCGCGTCATCCATGCGGTTATAACGCAGATGGATATCGGCCAGCAGGCGCAGCTCGGCTATGCCTTCATCCAGCATACCCCGGTTGATATAGATATCGGCCAGCTCTTCGTGTGCGCGTGGGTCCTGCGGGGCCAGGCGTACCATCTCGTTGAGGACGCCCAGCGCGTTATCGGTCTGGCGGTTGCCACGATAGTGCCGGACAAGGTCCATGTATTCGCGCAGCGCGCCTTCAACGTCGCCCTGCTGGCGAGCCGAGATTTCCGCAATCGTCGAGGCAATCTCCCCCTGACCGGGCCGGGCCTGTTTCACCTTGCGCATAATGGCCTGCATCTGGTCTTGCCGGCCTGTGCGCCCGTAAGCCTTTGCCAGCAGCAGGGAGATCTCCATTTCAGGTGCCTGGTGCTCTTCACCTTCCTCGCGTGGACGAGCGGCCCAGGTCGCGGGATCGATGCTCGCAGGAGAGCGTCGTACCACCTGTAAGGCTTGTTCGAGCTGTTGAATAGCCGCTTCGGGCTTGCCCTGTAACAGCAGCGTTTGAGCCGAGCTGGTGCGGGCGATGATCTCGACCGAGCTATCGCGCATAGCCAGGAGGTAGGAGTCAAGAGCTTTATCAAAGAGGCCCGACTGATGATAAATCTGGCCAAGCGAGAACTGTACATCGGCATTATTGGGATAGTTGTCGACGGCCTGCTGATATTCGCGTATCACCACGTCGGCATGCTTCTGCCCCTCGCCCCGTAATTGCCAGCGCACGCGGCTCAACACTTCCAGCGAAGTGGCGCGCGGGGCGCCGATGGCCGTAATCATAGCAAGATGCCAGCGCACCAGCGCGGTGAGATTGCGAGGATCGACCTGCAACACGCGCTGGTACTCGGTGGCCGCCTGCTGAGTTTTCCCCAGCTTTTGCAGCGCCAGAGCGTAGTTCAGGCGCGTCGGTACGCTGGTCGGGCTCTCCTGTAACGCCTGCTCCAGTTCGGTCACGGCTCTATCCATATAGCCAAGCCGCAGGTAAGCTTCCGCCGCTTGCGTACGTTCCCGCAGCAGATCTTCCTTATTGCCATGCGACGAGAGGAGGGAGATCAGGCGCATACGGTACGTCAGGTTGTTCGGGTCAAGTTGCAGAATGCGGCGATAGGTCGTGACGGCATCATCAATGCGCCCGTTGACCACGTAGGTATCGACCAGGATGCCATATTTTGTGATGGCCTGCTCGATTTTCCCTTGCTTGACATAGATTTCGCCCAGCACCTGATGGACATCCAGGTATTGCGGGGCCATATCGATTACGCGTAGGCACTCCTCAGTGGCTGGAGTTAACAGGCCATGACTGATATACTTGTGAATATCGCGCATTGAGCGAATCACCTGCGCCCGCACATTCTCGGGCAGGGTAGCGGCGCTTGCCACGATTGCATCAGCATCCTGATTGGGATCGCCTTTGGTCCCTGCTATCTGGCTCAGCAGATCGCGTGTATCGGTCTGGAGCGGCGCACCGGGAGCCAGCAGGGCTGCCAGGTCCACCGATTGAGTCGGGGGCTGTGACGATTGAGCTGGTGGTACCGGCGGCTGAGGTGTTTGAGTTCTTCCCGTCCCTCCCCACGCTGGAGCTTCCGGTGGGAAGGTCTGAGCGACATTAGGAACATTAGGCATAGCAGCCGGTTTGGCCCCCTCGGTCAGCCATGATGGCGAAGAGGGAGGATTCTGAACCTGCTGATTTGCCAGCGCGCCCGATGGAGAGCGCGGAGGAGCATCCTGGATTGGCCGCGATCCCTGTGGTGGCGTTTGCCTGCCAGCGGGCTGAGTTTTGTCACCCTCGGTTAAGATGCCGGTCAGCCAGTCGGGCAGCTCACCGGAAGAAGAATTTTGCGTGGGAGGCGCAGCCGGCTGCATAGCAGCAGCATTAAAGGCCATTGTCGGAGCTTCAGGAAAAGCTGATTGTGGTGCCTGAAAAACCGAAGTTGGCGGCTGCGTCGTTGGCGCTTGTGGCATCCCCTGGGGAGGAGTCGTGGGGCGGGAGGGCATACCAACATTTTGCGCCTGGTGCAGCATAAACTCAACCTGGGCGATCTTATCATTCCATCCCCGGCTGCGCAGGAAACCTAAGAGCGCATTATATACCGTCAGCGCCTGTTCCTGCTCGCCCAGGGCACGATGCGCTTCTGCTGCTTCCTGACAGAGCTGTAAGAGCTGATCCGACTCCTCCATCGTCAGCGCATCGAGATTGACGCGGTCAACAGCCTCATCGAAATGCACCGCCGCCGTTCGCAGATCGCCGCGCGCCCGATAGCATTGTCCCAATGCATAGTAGCAGGAAAGTGCATAGTCGGGATCATTTAAGAGCATCTGGAACTGGCGGATCGCATCATCCCAGCGCTGTTTTTCCTGGTAAAGCCAACCTAAGAAGTAGCGGGCGTCAGGTCGGTCAAAGCCACTTTCCAGAATTTGTTCACAGAGGCCGATAGCATCATCGAAACGCCCCTGGGCTTGAAATGTTTGCGCCTGCTTCAAAGCCCCTGTGACCTGGTTGGCAGTAATCCGCTTGTGAGGGGCAGAGTTCATCCCTCCACCACCTCCTGGCATAGCCAGGGGTGGTCCTGGATTACTTACCCCACCAAAGTTGCCCGCGCTACCCATGTTACCCATGATGCCAGTATTCCCTCCGCTTGTATTTCCTGATGTCGCTGTTTCGGTTGCAGGATTGCCCGCCAGCGCCTGTAGGCCGGTGAGCTGCTGTGCTGCTGGTGGCATCGCCGTTCTCTGTCCTGCTCCGTTTGCTAAACCGGTCGATGACGAAAAAGATGTTCCTCCCTGGGGAGGTGAATCCTGAGAGGCTTGCGGCCCCCCAAGAATTTGTGAAAGCAATTGTTGCGCCCGAGCGTTGGCGCTATCCAGCCGCAGCGCCTCTTCACATTGTGCCCGTGCAGCTCCATAATCTTGATGTAAAAGATAACCTTGAGCGGCGGCCAGGCGTTGCTGAAGCGCCGCGGCGAGATCTTTTTTCTCGCAGTAGTAGCTGGCTAGCCGTTCATGAGGTTCAGGATTGTCCGGGGACAACTGAACCGCTTTTTGCCAGGCAGCTTCCGCCCTTGCTTCCTGGCTTGCCTGCGAATAGAGGTCGGCCAGGTGCAGGTAAGCGGTGTACGCATCGGCTCGCCGGTTGAGAATACCGTAGAGTTCCGCCGTTTTGCTCAGGGCAATCACGTTGCTCGGCTCGCTCCGCAGAATACTCTCATACTGGTCAAGCGCCTTCTGCCACTGCTTCATCTGCATGTAGCAGAACCCCATCCCACTGCGGGCCGTTGTGTCCTCTGGGAACTCCGCCAGCGCCTTTTGATACTCCCCTGTCGCATCCGTCCATTGGCTTTCCCAGCGATGGCGGTCGGCTGCATTGATCGCCGCGCTAAAAATTTGGCTGTTCCCAGGCATGCCAGATCTACTTTCTCAAAAAATGAGCGCAATTCGGAGTTTACAGACCGTAATGCCTGCCAGGGCCTCTCCGCAAAAACACGCCAGTAAGCTTAGTCTAATCAAAACTAGGGTACTACAAAAACTGAACCGGGACACTTTTTTGGTACTAAAGTACCTTCTGCTCGTATCTTTGATAACTTCCGCGTTCCCACGAAGCTGCAACAGGACAACCGCAAGGGATATCTTGCAATTCTGCCCGCCAATGCCGCTCTCGGTCTTGCAATTCCGAACGACAACGCCGCTAGCGCGTCTAGCTTCGCTCAGGCGGGCGGCAAGGCAGGCCCCTACGGAACGCGGATTCAAAGTATCTGTGTGAATACCCGCATGTTGGCTTGCCTTGCTCGCAGCCCCATCAACGATGGGAGCTGATTGCGTACCCTACCCCCGATAGTTGATGAACTGGAGCGCGACCGGATAATCCTTTTGTTTGAGCGCGGAAATTACCGCTTGCAGCTCATCCCTGCTTCTGGCTACCACACGAATGGCTTCTCCCTGGATCTGAGGCCGTACCTTTGGGAAGCTATCCCGAATAAACTTGTTGATCTCCTTTGCCAGATCCTGGCTGATCCCTTGCTGCAACTGAATGACCTGCCGGACCTTCCCTCCTGCCGCGTTTTCCTCTTTCCCCGGCTTGAAGATCTTCAGCGATAGGTTGCGCCTGATCGCCTTCGATTCAAGGATATCACGAACGCTTTTCAGGGTGAGCGTGCTATCCGTGAGAATGGTTATATTGTCCTTACTTTGGGTAATTTCGGTTTTTGTGTCTTTTAAGTCGTAGCGTGTATGCACTTCCCGGCGCGTCTGGTCGATTGCGTTAACGAGCTCTTGCTCGTCAAACTGTGATACTATGTCAAATGAACAGTCACCTGCCATCAATTTCCTCTTTCCCGTATTGCAATGATACAAAATGGCGATCTGAGAAATGCGCTACGCTTCTTTGATACTAGCGTAAGCCTTCCCTGGCATTGTAGCGCATTTTTTCATTCGTTGCCACTTTATCCCCCAAGAGGCACATACCAACAAAAAAGGTTGTTGATTTTAAGCTGTGATATGATAAAAATAAGAAGCGAAATGGCGTAAATCAGAAAGCGAACGACGATGACAGCGACGATTTACAACGGTAAGCCGCTGGTGGCGCGGATGATGAATGAACTGCGTGACGAGGCGGCGCAATTTCGTAAGCAGCACAATCGTCCGGCGCGCCTGGCTCAGGTGATTGTGGGGCATGACGAGGCGGCGGAAGTCTATAGCAGGCAACTGGTTCGCGCCTGTCGCGCCATCGGCCTGAGTTGCGCGACGATAGGCTATCCCTTTGAAATGGAGGAGGCCGAACTGAAGCGCGAAGTTGCCACGCTCAACGATGATCCCCATAACGATGGCGTGGTGCTTCTGCTACCGCTGCCAGAGCACATTCGCCAGCGCGTGGTGACCGAAGCTTTGCGACCGGAGAAAGATGTCGATGGGCTTGGTCCGCGCAACGCTGGCAATCTGCTGCTCGGCTTTCCCAGCTTTATCCCTTCCACTGCTGATGCCATCCTGACCGTCCTGCAAGATGCTGGCATTGCGACTGCGGGACGCCACGCGGTTATCGTCGGACGCAGTAACATCGGTGGCAAACCTATCGCGCTTGTCTTGATGCGCAGGGATGCTACCGTGACCATCTGCCATTCTTATACTCAAGGTCTCGCCGCCATTACCAGGAGCGCGGATATCCTGGTTGTGAGCGTGGGCCGTCCCTCTATCATCACGGCTGATATGGTCAAGCCCGGTGCGGTGGTGCTGGATGCTGGCATCACGACGGTGAATGGCAAAGTCGTCGGCGACGTCGATTTTGCACAGGTCAAGGAGGTGGCGGCCTTTCTCACGCCTGTTCCCGGTGGCATCGGACCCGTAACCCACCTGACGTTGATCCGTCACACGCTGCTTGGCCCACAATGATGGTGTGTCCGCATAGTATGTTTAAACAAAACGTGACACAGTGGAACATTTTGAAACTACAACGGAGCGGTGTTGTTTCTCAACCGCGCTCCCATGTCTTCTCAACCTGAAAATGGCCTGGTAGCTGGTACAGTGTACAAGTACACATCTGGGGAATAGGGTTTTTATTCCTCTTCTTATGAGAAAACAGGAGGGCAGTGCCATGCTCAGTTCTGGCAGAGATGCGATTTACTATTACGCCGCCGGAGATCCGATCTCTATTTCGACCTTCCCGAGGTGCAGTCAGCTAGAGACGACGGAGCAGATACGCGGGTTTGAGTTGCTCAGATTGGCCTTTTTCGCGCTCAAACTGCGCAAGCTTGAGCAGCGGCACGAGGCGGGCGGCGATGAGAGTGAGCACAAGTTTCGCTGTAGCCTACTGCGTCATGCCATTTTCCAGCAGGTATTGACGCTGAGGGCGCTCGATGCCACCGATCAGGCAATGCAATTGATCGAAGCCTGTCGCAAGTAAATCAAATGTATGTAAGCGCTTATTGAATCGGTTGCTCTTCCGGCTGGTACTGTTCCAGGAAGCGGATCACTTCTCGCGTTAACTGGCTTGGCGTTGAGGCGCCTGCGGTGACGGCAACGCGCTTTTTGCCCTTGAGCCACTCGGTCTGCAACTGGGAAAGATCCTCGATCCGTCTGGCCGGGACGCCAGCCAGCTCTTCGGAGACCTGGACGAGACGATTGGTATTGTTGCTGCGCGGATCGCCGACGACGATGGTGAGATCCGCCCCTCTGGCCTGCTCCGCTACCGCCTCCTGGCGCGTCTGCGTGGCGGCGCAAATATCGATGTGGACCTCTGCGTGTGGGTAGCGCATTTTGATGTACTGGATGACGCGCTGGGTATCCCATTTTGAGAGCGTGGTCTGGGTGGAGACGGCGATCTTCCGTTCCTGCTCGGACGTCAGGGTGAGCGCGTCTACATCGAGCTCGGTCTCGATCAAGCTGCCATGCCCGGGTATCTCGCCCATCACGCCCTCCGGCTCAGGATGGCCTTTTTTGCCAATATAGAGGATATAGTAGCCCTGCGCGACGAGCTTTTTCACCAGGTCGTGGGTGACGGTAACATCGGGACAGGTGGCATCGATGCAGTGCAATCCGCGCTCGGCTGCCAGGCGTTTGACCTGGGGAGAGACGCCGTGAGCGGTAAAAATGACGGTGCCTTCTCTGACCTGCTCGATAATCACCTCGCGGTTGGGGCCATCCAGTGTAATCACGCCCATGCCGGTCAATTCATCGATGGCGTGACGGTTATGAATAATCTGTCCAATAATGTAGATGGGACGCGGCAGTTCAGGATCTTTCGCTGCCTGCCGCGCGATCTTTAAAGCATCAACCACTCCGTAGCAGTAGCCCCGGGGCGATATTTTGATAACGTCCATACGTCCTCTTTACATAACAGATATAAGACCTGTTCCTATATTTTTTCACTACCTAATCTATTGTATGTCATCGATCAAGAGGGAGCAGGGCAGGTGCAAGACCAGCCCCTACATTGATGGTAGTTGATAAAATCAAGAGGCTTTTACCTCGGCTTTGGAGAGGATGTGGCGCAGGTCGTTGGGGGTGTAGAGGCAGACGGATGGAAGCAGTCCTGCCAGTTCCTCAACCGAAGAGCCGGGCGCCAGGTCAAAAATGAGCAGAGGAGTTCGCCGCCCGGCGCATCCCCGTGCGATGCTGGCAGCCGTTAATTGCGGCTCCGGCGGGCGTTGCGGTTCTAGCTCAGAAAGTGCTGGTACGCTAATCAATAACTGCACATGGGGAAGAATATCGGGCAGGCGCCTGGGGGTATCTTCCTCATAGATATATTTCATCTGCGCGCGCTTTAGTAACTGGATAAAAGGGGCTCGTTGCTCCTCTGGCCCAACCAACAACGCCGACCGGCCTTGCAGACCACCGAGGCACGCGCCCGCGATAGACACAACCTCCGGTGCAATTCGCTGCATCGATTGTTCTCCTCTGCCATAGCTATCAAACCATATCTCATTATGAGATATCACCTCTATATACTATAGCAGGCTGCTGCTACCCCCATCAGGTAAACGCTGTATTTTCTGTCGTGTGTTTGGAGGAGTTTTTGGTGAGGGAAGGTTCAAGGAGGTGCTAAGGTAGAAGAAAGGTATATTAGGGGTGGCTACCCGCCGTGGATGCTAATTTCTTTTTGACGAGCGTATTGCCAGATCTCGCCCGGGTCCGTTATGCCTTTAGCCCTTGCCTCTTGAACCCAGGCACTCATTTCATATTTGTTCTGGAAAATGCGGTTGCCGCAGAAGATATTGCGCTTTGCAAAAGGCGCTGCCGTTGTCCGCATAAGTTCTTGTTGCGCTGATGATGATATATTTTCCCTCTCATCGCCATACCACGGATGTGATAGTATGTAATATGGATTGTGTACCCAGAATGGACATGGTACGCCATAGCGTTCGCATAAAAATTCGACGGAGGCCGCGCAAAAAGCTGCCCAGTGGTGTGTATAATCTGTGCTCGTAGCTGGCAGGGCCAGAGGTTCACTCACTAAGGTGCTACGTATATCTTTTGCATAGCCGTACCAGGCATTAGTGAAATTGCCGAGTGCAATCCAGGGACCTTCCCCCTCACAAATCTGCTGATATGCCAATGCCATCGTCTGAATGTTCCCGAATGTTGTTGGCATGAGATGTCTGATCGCTATATTATCAAAAACTATCCTAAAAAATTTTCAGCTAAAGGGCCTATACGCTTCTATCCTACCACAACATAGAGCAAATTGCAGGGGCAAATGGATTATATCCCTATCCAGTTCCATTGGATCGTGGTACCATTCATATGTAAAAATGACTCACGCGTTCGTTCATCCTTTGGTGCGTATTTTGTAATTTTTTGCCTATTGTCTCGAAATTAAAAGAAAGTATAAAATATCTTCTATGGATACATCTGATGGCACGCTTGCGAATGATCGTTTGCGGCAGGAACGCATTCAACGGAACTGGCGCCAACGTGACCTGGCAGAGCAACTGGGAACCACGGTGGTGACCGTCAAGCGCTGGGAACGGGGCTATCAGCAGCCCAGCACCTATTTTCGGGTCAAGCTCTGTGTACTCTTTGGCAAAAGCGCGGAGGAATTGGGGCTTGCCTCTGACGCCGCACCAGAGGAAGCTAAGGTATGGAGCGTCCCCTTTTCACGCAATCCCTTCTTTACCGGTCGCGATCCCTTCTTAGAGCAACTGCATGCCGCACTAACAGGCAAGCCGCCGATGGCAGCTCCAACGCGGTCCTATGCTTTGCATGGCCTGGGAGGGATTGGGAAGACGCAGCTTGCCATTGAATATGCCTATCGACATCGTTACGCGTATCAGGCCATCTTCTGGGTTGAAGCAGAGACCTATGCGTCCCTGACATCAAGCTTTGTCAGGTTTGCTGCGGCGCTTGTACTGCCTGAGGAAGCGGAGGAGGATCAACGCAAGACGGTGGCGGCAGTTCTGCGCTGGCTCAATCGACATGAGGGATGGCTGCTCATCTTCGATAATGTCGAGAACCTTTCTTTCATCAAGTCCTTCTCGCCCACCAGCGATCAGGGGGCGATTCTGCTCACGACACGTCTTCAGAGCCTGGGAACCCTGGCACAGCGGCTGGCTCTTCCTCCGATGACTCTCCAGGAGGGCTCTGACTTTCTGTTGGCTCGCACCAACCGGAAGAAGTATGCCGAGGTCAATCAGCAAGAATATGCAGCCGCTCAGGAGATCATCACCGAGATGGGTGGCCTACCCCTGGCACTTGAACAGGCGGGAGCGTACATTGATGCAACTCAATGCAGCTTGTCGGAGTACTTGCATCTTTTCCGGCAGATGCAGCACCGTTTCCTGGATGAGCATGAGCCATCCAGCGATCATCCTCTCTCTGTAAACCGAACGTTCCTGCTGACCTTTGAGCAGGTAGCGCAACGTAACCCATTTGCTGCCGAACTGCTCACGGCCTGCGCCTTTCTGGCGCCGGAAGCGATCCCTGAAATGTTCTTTCTAGAAAGCTCACCCTGGCTTGGCCCAGCATTTGAGGTGATGGCAAGTGATCCGCTGGCATTTCCTGATGCCATCAAAGTGCTCCTCTCCTATTCCCTGCTCCAGCGTAACGCTCCCACACGCACCATCACTGTCCATCGGTTGGTGCAGGCGGTGCTCAAAGCACGGCTCACGGAGACCGAGCAACGTATTTGGGGACGACGGGTAATTGATGCGATGAATCGGCTTTTTCCTGCCGATGATGGAACACAGGCGAACTACCTGTCAATCGGGGAGCAGCTCATTACCCATGCGCAGGCGTGTCTGTTGCTGGCCGACCAGTGGAATGAGGACGAAGCGCTCCGCGTCTCTTTAATGAGTCATGTCGCTGCTTTTCTCTCCAGGTGCGTGTGCTATGGCGACGCCGAACCACTTTTTGAGCGCACCATACAAATAGGAGAGACTGTGTTGGGAGCAGAGCATCTCCTGGTGGCGGAAGCACTCTATGGGTTGGCTGATCTCTATCTGGAGCAGGGCAAATATGCCAAAGCAGAACCTCTCCTTGAGCGTGTTTTAGGCATCCGCAACCAGGCATTAGCTGCATATCATCCTCTGGTTGCTACATCTCTTAATGGGTTGGGCTATTGCTATTTTCGGCGAGGGAAGTATGAACAGGCCGAAATGTGCTATAAGCACGCCTTACATATCCGGGAAGAGGTGGTAGATCCTGGACATCCTGATATTGCCTCTTCTTTTCTCAACCTGGGCACCCTTTATTGGCGACAGGGGAAGTATGAGCAGGCCGAACCCTTACTCCAGCGAGCTTTGCAGATTTGGGAGCGGGCTTTGGGTTCTGCACATCCCCAGGTTACTTTCCCCTTGACTACCCTGGGGGTTCTCTATGGCGACCAGGGAAAATACGAGCAAGCCGAAGCCTACTATCGACGGACTCTGCATATCTGGGAACAGGTATTTTCTGAGCATCCCCGCGCTGCCATGTCTCTAAATAACCTGGGCGTCCTCTATCAGGAGCAGGGAAAATACGAGCAAGCCGAAGATTACTATCGACGAGCGTTCTATATCTGGGAGCAGATGCTGGGTTCTGAGCATCCCGATGTTGCGACCTCCTTGAATAATCTAGGTGACCTTTATTATGTTCAGGGGAAATATGAGCAGGCCGAGGATTACTATCGACGAGCCCTCCACCTTTGGGAGCAGGTATTAGGCTCTGAACATGTATATCTAGCATATGCGTGCAATGGATTGGCGAATCTCTTTCGAGACCAGGGCAGGTATGAGCAAGCTCACCTGCTCTATCATCGGGCGCTGGCGCTCCGTCGGCGGCATCTGGGGCTACAACATCCTCAGATTGCTGAAACCCTCTATGATCTGGCTCGCTTTCATCACCTTCAACGAGAAACGATGGAGGCGCTCTCGTTCTATCAACTGACGCGGACCATTCGCGAACAGGTTTATGGTCTCCATCATCCAAAGACGGAAGAGGTACGAAACACTATCGTACAACTATGGCAGGAGATGAGGGTGGCTAGCACGATTAGCATACTTCATACCCCGTATCGTGCTAACAATGGCCGAATCTCCCTTTCAAACAGGTCGGGCCTATCCCGCTCAAACCAGTAAAGCGGCGTAAGCAAAACGGGAGGCAGGCCCAGATCGAGGGACTGCTCGATTGCTGCAATCGCCTCCCGGTCCTGTGCTGATTTCCTATAGTAATAGAGCAGAAGCATTCCTTTCCAGAAATAGGCGCTCCACGCAATCGGCTCCAACGAGATCGCCTTCTCTATTCCTTCCAGCCCCGCTTTCCCCTTCCCTCGTAAGCCGAGCGCAACGCCTCTACAGAGGTATGCAATATAATCTTCAGGCTCAATTGTGACGATTGTTGCCAATCGCTCTGCCGTTTTCTCGTCGGCGCGCTGCTTGTTCATCTCCACCCATTCGATCATCCAGGCTGTAGTGATATCCGCTGGGTCGAACTCAAGGCTGCGTTTGCAGTCATCCCTGGCGAGAGCGATTTTCCGCAGGTGGAGATATGTAATGCCACGGCTATAGTATGCTAGAGCATAGGAAGGGTTCAGTTCCAGCGCTCGATTATAATTGGTAATCGCCTGCTCATGCTCTTTGAGGTCAGTATAAGTGTAGCCTCGACCATAGTAAGCCCAGTGAGCAGAAGGGTCCAGTTCCAGTGCTTGATTATAGTCAGCAAACGCTTTCCCATACTCTTTGAGATCGCTATACGCGTAGCCGCGCCCGCCGTAGGCATAGGCGTACAAAGGGTCCAGTTCCAACGCCCGATCATAATCGGTAATCGCTTGCTCGCACTTTCTGAGCTGGTAATGAGCATAGCCGCGTTCGTAATAAGCATAAGCATACAAAGGATTTAGTTCGATAGCTCTATTAAGATGGAATATTGCTTCATCATACTTTTTTTTCGTGTTCAGTTGGTAGGCAGCCTTAAAAGCGGTAGTGGCGGCCTCCTCTTTCAACTCAGTTGCTTGTCCCAGCCTGGTAAGAGCTTTCTCATACCATTGCAGCGCTTTCGCGTCTTCCACATCTGCGTAGGCTTCTCCTAATCGCCACCAGAGGGCGGCCTCTAATTCTTGAGAGTAGTTGTGCGCAAGGCATGGGAAGGTAAGAGAACGTTGAGGTACCAGTTTTGCCAATGCCTGCAAACTCGCCAGTTCTTCCTCGGATACAGAGCTATTCATTGTATAGACGAGGCTACCAGCACATTGCCACCAGTTAAAGGGCTGCGAGCTGAGATATCTCTCGAAGAAAGCTGCAACCTCGAAAATGTCCTGGTTGATGTCGCGCTGGTAGATGGAGGCGGCGATCATGAAGGGCAGGAGGTATCGCATGCCCTCGGTGGGATCGAGCCAGAATTGTTGCTCTAACAGATCAAGATATAGGCCGGTCCAGCGTTCGTCCTGGAATCGCTCCTCAAGCGTGCTGTACAGGCGTTGCTCTTCTAGCTTGGTGAAGGCTGACTCCTGAGCCTCTTTGAGCCGCTCGTTGATAGCCATGATTTCTGGTTCCTCGCGACGCTCCAGCAGCCAGAGGCGCAGGAAGCGTCTCACTTCCTGGTGTAGTGCTGGCTGCTGCTTTTCGGTGAAGACGAAACTGTAACGGCGATGCAAGCGACTGAGTTCGCTTCTATAGCCGGTTCTTGCCTCTTCCGGCGTTAGACCGAGCACGGCAGCTACCGCTATCGGCTGGTCGGCGCGCCGGAGCATAGCCAGCCCGTGCAGGCGAGCGCGTTCGGCCTGGTCGGAGCGAGTATGTAACAGGTAGCGGCGTACCATCTCGGCCACAATTTCTTGCTGGCCCTCGATACTTTCAGTAACCAGGTCGAGATTTGCTGTCTCCAGAAAAAGATTGGCCGCGGTTTTGACCGCCAGTGGAACGCCCTGCGTGACATCGAAGATTCTTTTCGCCTCCTCTGCAGTGATCGTCGGTAAATAGAACGTAGGCTGCACCTGTTGATGTAACAGTGTGAAGTACTCGATGATATCGCTAGGGGTAAAAGCGCCGACATCACCGGCATTGAAGTTGATCGGTAAACCGCGGTCTGGTAGCACAAGCTCTTTGTAGCCGTATTCGAATGAAATGCTGCGGTCGATCTGATCCGGTCCGGCCCAGAGGTTATCGCGGCCCGCCAGCACCCAGCCGACGCGTAAGCCAGCGGATTTCATCACGATGCGGAGCAGGCGGTCGCCTTCGTCGATCTCTTCATAGGTATCGAAGAATATGAGCAGAGGGTAGTTCCTGGCGAAATCGTGCAGATCGCGGCCCAGCGCCAGCCCTAACCGCAAAGTGGAATCAAGATAGTCACCAAAGCGGCTCCCCAGCCTATCGCGAAGGCGAGCATGCACCTGTGCGATCTGCTCTCCGGTCAGCTTCGCAACGGCATCGGCGGCCTCCTGGACCTTTTTGTTTTCTACTACAACGCTGCTCCCCGGGACGTAAGTGCGTACGGCTGCCGCAACCGTTTCAAGCGCCAAATCTCGCAACCAGGGAAAGCGGCCATCCTTTTGGATACTATTGAGCGCATTGCTGACATCTTTGCGCGCTTTTTCTACTGCTTGTACCGCATTATGATGTTCTTTAAAATCCTTAACCTCTTTACCCAGCGCAATTGCCAGTTGCGTACACAATATTTTGTAGTATTCGTTGGCATCGATGTCCTGCCCCTGCGGTGGATTAAAAATGGCGCGTTTGCCCTCAACGGCGAATTCCCAGTCTCTAATCTCGCTGACCACGATCTTGCTGGACAACGCGTTATGATTCTCTTCCAGCGCCATCTTGCGGTAGTGCTTTAATAGTGTGCTTTTGCCAAAGCCACCGCGTCCGAAGAGCAGCACGACTAGCCCTGGTATTTTGTTGTTGGGGGATGGAGCATCGATGACGGGCGTATCATCCGGCTCTGTGCGGTGCATCAGGTTCTTCCAGCGCGTGAGGTACATGTTAAAGAGATTCATCTGTGACTCACGCCCTATGAAGATATGACCGGAGTCAAAGTAACTGTCGCTGTCATTAGTAGATGAATCGGGTAGATTTTGCATCTGCTACATCCTTTTTGCCACAAAATGCGTTATGCCAAGCTGTGCTGCTCTGCCATGTATAATATACGATTTTCCTGTGATCTGCTATATCTCGTTTTATCAAGATTGGGCAATCCCATGCGAGCGCGAGCAAGCGCAAAGCCCTGGTTCCCTAGCAGGGCAACCGCAAGGGATTGCCCCTACAGCCTCCGCCCGACATCGCGAATCCCGCCCAGGCGGCGGATGCGGTCAACCTGGTCCCTACATAACCGCTTTTGGCGTATTATATAAGAAGATATAGAGTGTAGGTTGTTTTTGTCGCTCCTGGAGTTAGGAGGAAAACATTATGTGTGGTCGCTTTACACTGACGGTTGATATCAATACAGTGGCGAGGGCGTTTAATGTGGCACCATCTCTGCAAACGACGGCGCGCTATAATGTGGCGCCGACACAAGAGGTTGTGACGGTGATGCGCAATGGGGACGCGCACCTCGAATTGCTGCGCTGGGGCCTGATCCCTTCCTGGGCAAAGGAAGAGAGCATTAGCGCGAAAATGATTAATGCGCGCGCGGAGACGCTGGCAGAGAAGCCGAGCTTTAAAAGATTGCTGCGCAACAGGCGCTGTCTGGTGGTGGCCGATGGCTTCTATGAGTGGAAGCAGGAGCATGGCGGAAAAGTTCCGATGTATATCACGATGAAAGATCACGAGCCGTTCGCCTTCGCAGGGCTATGGGATACATGGAAAAGTCCAGAGGGCGAGCAGATCCGCACTTGCACGATCATTACCACCAATCCTAACGATGTGGTCCTGCCCATCCACAATCGTATGCCTGCTATCCTTACACCCGAGGCGCGCGAGGAATGGCTCGATCCTGAGCTGCACGACGATAATGTGCTGTTACACCTGCTCGCGCCCTATCCGTCTGATGCGATGATGGCCCGGCCCGTTTCGCGGCTGGTGAACAATCCCAGAAACGATAGCCCGGAGCTGATCGCATAGAAAGAAAGACTTTTCAAGTCAAGAATGGCCTGTGAAAAAGATCTCCTTTGGATCTATAATGATGGGCAAGGATGATAGCTCGTTATCCTTGTGGTTATTCTAATGTCAGTGGATGATAATATGTCGTCCATAGTAGCAAAGGGGTATCTTTTTCTATGGCAATTTCCCATAGTACGACGCTAATTGACTATCTGGCGCCCCCTTCCAGTACTTCTCGCAGCCTCAATCTACTGCGAGATACGGGTCTCGTACTCGGTTTTAGCGCATTTCTGGCGTTATGCGCGCAAGTATCGTTTCATATTCCGTTCACGCCTGTGCCTATCACGTTGCAGACCTTAGCTGTTCTGTTGACCGGCGCGGTCCTGGGCAGCAAACGGGGGGCTATGGCGATGCTGGTCTACCTGGCTGAAGGCGCTGTCGGCCTTCCTGTATTCGCTGGAGGTACTGGAGGATTTATTCATCTGGTGGGCTTTACCGGGGGCTATCTCTGGTCCTATCCCATTGCGGCTTTCGTAGTGGGCCTCCTTTGCCAGAAGGGCCTGGACCGCAGATTCCTGACTTCGGCTGTTGCGATGCTCCCCGGTTCGCTGATTATTTATGCCATTGGGGTCCCCTGGCTGGCTGTAACGCTGCATCTCAGCCCTTCCACCGCCATTTTGCAGGGGATGGTGCCTTTTATCCCGGGAGACCTGCTCAAATTGCTCATCGCTGCGGCCTTGCTGCCTACCGCATGGCGATTTGTGCGAACCATTCAACCGGACGAGGCGCAGTAAGCCGATAGAGCAGAAACGGCAGTTCGATTTCACACCATCGAACTGCCGTTTCTATTAGCCAGATTGTGATATAACTCATATTATTTTTCTGCCCGCCTCTGCTATACTCATTCCAAATTTATCAGGCCGGTTCTCAAAAATGATGATGTTTAACCATTGCCCTTCTTTGAGCATCCTTACATAACTAAGGAGAACAACCATGCATACCATTCATCGTAACCGCTGGGGAGTGCTGCTGAGCTGCTGTCTCCTCTGCCTGCTAGCTGCTTGCGGCTCCAACGCGCCTTCATCACCGTCATCATCATCGAACACTCCTGCGGCGAATGGGACGACGGTTACGGGACAAAAACCTGGCACGCCCCCATCCTCGACCGCTCCATCCACGACTTCTGCCGTACCGCCGACGCAGACCGATTGTCCGGCAGCCGGGACGGCACGCGCACTGGTCGCGGCTCCCCTGGCTCTGGGTTCACATCAAAATTTCGTCTATCAGGTCAATGAGGGGCCGTATAACGCGCCAACTTTTGGCACGTTGAAACGTTACGATGTCGTGACGGGGCAGAAAACGGAGATCGTCAAGCTGGCTCATACCGTCGTTTCTGGGGGACAGGTCTCAAACGATGGGCAATGGCTGCTTTTCGTTGCTCTAACGGGAGGGCAAAACAAGTTGCAGGCGGTACGCGTGGATGGGCAGGGGTTGCAGACCCTGTACTGCAATAGTGCCAGCCTGCGCCTCGGCTCTCTCCAGTGGTCTACTAACCAGAGAATGATCGCCTTTAGCCTCTTCGACGACAATCACCGCACCGAAAGCATTGAACTGCTGAATACTGGCAGTGGAGCGCTTCAGACGCTGTTTACAGTGTCCGCCGCGCCAGGGTCTGGCGTCAATCTCAGTACCTGGCTCGATAATACGCATCTCTACCTGACCAATACGCCTATTGATCAGCCGCCGGATACCCTCTATATCCTTGATACTAACAAGGGGGCAGGTCAGCATATGAGCGATCTGACTACGGTGTTTCATGGCCCGCCATCTTTTGGAGACTTTGATAGTAGCTTTGACGGGACGCAGTTGTTTATAGATCACAGTGGCTGTGGCATGGGCGGCTGCAATCCTCCGAGCGATATCATCGCCATGCCGGCTACCGGAGGCGCTCAGCATACGATCATGCACAATGCATCCTACAATATGGCGGCAGTGCGAGTGATCGGTCAGCATCAACTCCTGGTGCTGATTAGAAATGAGGTTCCCAATGTTACGGGTATTCCTCCCGCGGACAGGTCGCATAACGGACTTTGGATTATGAATACCGATGGTACCGGCCTGAGACGCCTGACGACAGATGGTGCGAATGAGACAAGTAGCCTGAATAATTTCAGCCAGTATCCCTGGTCAAATGTCTCCCGCGATGGCAGTATGTATGTCTTGCACATAATCAAGGTGCTCAATGCTGGCACCAACGCTCTCTCCGACACCCTGCTCGTCGGTAATCTGCATGGGGGCACGCCGCTTACCATTGCCTCTATCGCCGATGGCACAACGCTGGATATGGTCGGCTGGACAACGGTGTGAGTTGTCTTCGTAGGGACGAGATTGATCGCGTCCGCTTTAACGCCTGTATCCACCCATTCAGCCTCATAAGGGACTTCATCCCTTGTTTTTCTCTCCTCGACGCCAGATCGTCGAGGAGAGAATGCTTCAATTTGTAACGCTCAACGTCTCCGAGGTTAACCTGATTAACTGTGAGAAGGGCGCCGTTGAGTTACTGTAGAACAGGGCCAGGCGATAGGTTCCTGGCGACAAGGCTGCCCTCTTGCCTTTGGGTGCGCTTACGCTGATCGTACCTGTATAGGTCTGTCCTGGAGCAATTGTCATCCTGACAGGCAGCTTTCCCGTCTGACAGGCCACTTCATCTGATGTTTCCCACTGCCCGTTCATCTGGATTTCCAGTTCGAGAATAGTGCAGCTCGACTGCGTATCAAAGGCGTAAATGGCGCTCTTCGTTTGATTGATCACACTAAACTTGATGGGGGTTGTTGTGGTATAGGTCGCATGATCAGTAGTGATGATGATCGGACCCTTTGTTCGCGTGCCATTATCAGTGATGTTTCCCCCGCTACATGCTGCAAGCGTCATCACGAGATTCAAACCAATCAACCAGCATAATAGAGATTTTTTGCCCATCTTTCTCACCTCCACCAATAGTAGCTTATGAAACCACTATTGATTCTCTTTCCCCACTTAAATGTAAAAACACCTTATATGAATAAATATAAAAGATCCTCCAAATATATGTTTGTCTATTGTCAGGATTTTTCTTCAGTTTTCTTTTTTGCGCTGCCCTTGTCAATGGAGAGGGGATGAATATTTTACAGGCGTGATTGCAGGCGTACCAGTTTTGGCTCCGAGGCTTTCGTTGTATCACCTCCCAGCGAGCGAATCGCGTCGATGGTTTCCTGCGCGTTGCGTACGAATTCGGCGCGAGTTGGCAATGCTGCCTTGAATTCGTCAACGGTCATATCGTCAAGGAAACGTATGCCTTCGTTGTCCAGCATGACGCGTGGGAGCAAAATCAGGTCTCCCAGATTGCCGTTTTCCTCCAACGCCGCCAGTACATCCTGCCCGCAGAGCAGTCCGGCGACCGTGACCTCCGCCCCGAAGAATTTGTTGGTTATCGGTAATACCTGAACCTCAAGTTGTCCGATCTTACACAGGTCTTCGGCCAGTGTCTCGATAATCGGGCGGGCCATCATGCTGGTAACAAGCGTGACTCGGTGTTGTGCTGGCAGGCTCACAGGCAGCCTGCGCTTACTGCGTGCCCACTGATCGATGAGGTAACGCGTCATGCCAACGCCATTTTCAATCTGCGAATAGCTACCGTAGTGGCTGGCAGGTGGGAAAGCTCGCTCCGTGAGATAGTACCACTCGTCTGAGAGATAGACGAAGGGATAGCCCTCGGGATCGCTGGACGCGAACTGACGCTGGTGGGCTTCAACCTGCTCGATGATGGCCTCCGCCTCTGTGTGTGTGTAATGCCGTAGCTCTGGCAATTCGCCTATTTTAATCATATTGTTGTACTTGGTCAGGCCCACAGGCACAACCGAGATTGACTCGACGATGGGGCGCAGTTCGGTCAGTTCGCGAATGCTGCGGTCAAGCTCCTTGCCGTCGTTGATGGTGGGGCAGAGCACGAGCTGCGTATGACAGGTGATATGCATGTCTCCCAGCCGCTCGATCTGTTCCAGCACTTCGCCCGCTCTGGGGCCATCCACCATCTTGCGGCGCAGTTCGGGATTGGTGGTATGGACGGAGACATAGAGGGGCGTCAATTTCTGCTCGTCCAGGCGCTGCCAATCCTGCTCCTTTAAGTTTGTGAGCGTGATGAAATTGCCAAAGAGGAAAGAGTAGCGATAATCGTCATCTTTGATATAGAGCGAGGAGCGCATACCGTGCGCCAGCCCGGGCTGCGGTGCGAACCGTTCGGGCAGGCCCTTAATAAAGCAGAACACGCATTTATTGGCGCACTGACGAATAAAGGGCGTCGGCTCTTCGCCGAAGAGCACGCCCAGATTCTCATCAAATGTTTTGGTAATGTGAACCTCGTGCTGCTCCTGCTGACGCTCAAAGCCGAGCGTCAGTTCTTCGTCCGCGACATAAAAGCGATAATCGACGAGGTCGCGAATAAGATGACCATTGATTGTGCGAATAAGATCACCTGGCTGTAGCCCGGCGCGGTCCGCGGGACTCTCGGGCACTACCTCACGCACCCATCCATACAATTTTGGCATTGACGTATTTCCTCGTAGGGCAGGGCACCCACAAGGGGATGCCTCTACATTTCTAATATCTCGGTGATTATAACCGCTATCAGCATGGTCGTCAAATTGCACTTGATTTGATAGAGTTCTCCCGCCTCTGCCTTATCCTGCCCCTACCCTTGTTTATTCAAGAAACATTGGGTACCATTGTAAGTACCACCTCGGTCTTGCAAGGGATCGAGATCACGGCTGGATGCTACATTCAGACCTGCGATAATCCTGTCACGTTATGCACTTTCTGCCTTGATCTGGGAAGGAGCAATCCATGTCAGTTCAGTCCTCATCCTCATCTCCTGCACAGGAACAGTTGCGCCCAAACACGATTGGTCTGCCAGGGGTTTTATTTCAGTCAATCACAACGATGGCCCCTGCCTCCGCCGTGGCGTTTAGTCTGGGTGCTGCTATCCCATTCGCTGGCGGCGCTCTGCCGCTTGCAGTGTTAATTGCCCTGGTAATCTGTCCCTTTATTGCGTTATGTATTGGGGCGATGGCGAAGTATCTGCCATCTGCCGGTGGCTACTACACCTATGTGAGCCACTCTCTTGGTACGCATGCGGGCTGGCTGACCGGCTGGCTCTTTAGCCTGGCCTATCTGCTGATCGTCCCTTTCCAGTTGCTTGTCCTGGGACCCACGGCAGATGATTTTGTCAAAAGCACTTTTGGCCTCTCCTTTGGAGCGAATGGCTGGGCTGTCTGGGCGGTTATTTTCGCCCTGATCGTTTTTGGTCTGACCTATTTCGGCATTAAGATTTCAGCCGATGTCGGAGTTGTGCTCGGTGTGATTGAGATCGGCGTATTTGTATTACTCTCCATCTGGCTGATTGTTGACGCGGGTAGCCATAACACGCTGCAAACCTTTAATCCGGCCTCCAGCCTCCAACATGGACTGGGTGGCTGGCAGGGCATCCTTTTTGGCATCATCTTCGTGTTTCTAGCGTTTGCGGGCTTTGAATCTTCAGCCCCACTGGCGGAAGAGACGCAGAATCCACGCCGGACGGTGCCGCGCGCGATCCTCCTCTCGGTGATCATCATCGGCATTTTCTACGTATTTTGCTCGTATGCCGGTGTGGTTGGCTGGGGACTGGACAAAATCGCCGCCTATGCCAACGATGCGAACCCGTGGGGCACGCTGGCTAAACGCGTCTGGGGACCGTTTGAATTTATCGTGATCCTGGCGATTCTCAATAGCGCCCTGGCTAACTCTAATGCAGGCGTGAATGCCGCGACGCGTGTGCTTTTTGCGATGGGGAGAGCCGGAACGTTGCCTACGCCGCTGGCCCATCTTAATCGTTACCGCGTGCCGGATGTTGCCATCGTCCTCACAATGATTATTGCGGTCATCTTTTCCCTCTGGCCCGGTTTCGTATACGGCCCGAGCCAGGCATTTGCCCTGCTGGGAGCAATTCTCACAGTTCCGGTCCTTCTAGTCTACATGGCTACCTGTATTTCGGTACCGTTCTTCTACCGGCGCGAGCACGCGAACGAATTCAACGTCTGGCGTCATATTGTAGTGCCCGTTATTCCGTTTATTTTCCTGCTGATAGTACTGTACTTCCAGTTCGTACCGCTACCCGCTGCGCCGCTGAATCTGGTTGGGCCAATCTGTGCCGCCTGGCTGGTGCTGGGCGTGATTATTGTTGTCTTGCTTGGTCTACGTAACCCCGGAACGTTGGCGGCAGGGCGCGCTATTTATGCAGAAGGAGAGGAAGCGTAACGTATGGCTATCAACATCAAGTATCGCCTTTCGCAGGAGCATACGCATTGTCGCTGGGATCACAGCATTGCCCCTCTGGTGAAGGTTGCCCCTGGAGAAGTGGTGGAGCTGGAAACGAAGGAGGCGTCCTCGGGCCAGATCGTGCCCGGCTGCTCTGTAGATATCTTATCCAACCTGGATTTTAGCGTGATCCATCCCCTGACCGGTCCGGTCGAGATTGAGGGCGCGCAACCCGGCGATGTGCTTGAAGTCGAAGTGCTGGATATTCGCGTCAAAGAGTGGGGCTGGACTGCGATTATTCCCGGTTTCAACCTGCTGGCCGATGAATTTCCCGAACCCTATCTGAATGTGTGGGAGTTGCATGGCGATCATGCCTATTTTAAGCCCAACATTCGTATTCCTCTGGAGCCGTTTTGTGGCGTGATGGGCGTTGCTCCCGCCGAACCGGGTTCGCTCGATACTATCCCTCCACGTTTGAATGGTGGTAATATCGATATCAAGCAACTGGTGAAAGGCTCTAAGCTGTTCCTGCCTGTGTTGTATCCGGGTGCGCTCTTCTCGCTGGGCGACACGCATGGAGCGCAGGGCGATGGCGAAGTTTGCGGGACGGCTATTGAAGGCCCGATGCTGGTGATGGTCCGGTTCGACCTGCATAAAGGCGTAAGTATTCCCGAACTCCAGTATACCACGCCCGGGTCGGCGGTCGAGAAGGCGAATAAGAAGGGCTACTATGTCACGACGGGCCATAGTCCCGATCTGTTTGTCGCGGCCCAGAAGGCGACGCGCCATATGATCGACCATCTCAGTAAAAACTATGGCCTGACGCGGCCCGAAGCGTTCGCATTGTGCAGCGTAACTGTAGATTTGCGCGTGAGCGAGATCGTGGATGCGCCCAACTGGCTAATTTCCGCCTTCTTGCCCCTGGACATTTTTGAATAGGTACTCAACTGCGAGAAAGGGCAAACTAGCATGAAAAACCATTCTGCCGGTAAGACGCTTGCCTGGGCAATTGGGGCTGTGACGACGTTCACGGTAATCTCCATCCTGGGTCCGATCCTCTGGGAACGGCAGGCACGTAAAGAGAAGAAATAGCGTACAACCAGCGGGGCCGCATATGCGGCCCCGCTGGTTGTACGCTATTTCCCCAGCGATCATCATCCCTGGGCTGCTGGCGAGAATGTGCAACGGGAAGCGTTGCTGTATACCAACGTGGATTACGTAGTGCCCGTTCTCGCATGGCTCAACCTGGAACAGAAGAATTGCGCCAAACTCCCTATTTTCAGTCGAGAAAGTGGAAATTGATAAATAAACTCTAGAAATATGATCTTAACTATGTTACACTGAGAAGGTCGGGATCGAGGTCGGTCCCGAGGGAAGTTTTGTGGGAAGGGATGAATAGGCAACATGGCGAAACAGTGGGATGATACGATGAAACGACTCATCAGCGCTCACCCCCAACATTTTGTCTCCTGGCTGCTCAAAGATGCGCGCTTTGTGCAGCTTCTACCTCAAGAGTTGAAAAACACCACGCGCGAGGCCGATGTGATCTTCCAGGTGCTGCTCAATGACGCGGAGATGCTCCTGCATCTCGAATTGCAGAGCCGCGATGACACCACGATGGCCTTGCGCCTGTTGGAGTACAATATACTTGCGGTCAGGCAGTACCAGCGACCGGTCTTCTCCTGCGTGCTGTATTTGCGCAAAGGATATGCGGTGGCCGAATCGCCTCTGGAGTGGCAACTGCCAAACGGGCAACCGGTACTCACCTTCACGTTTCTCGTCGTCAAAGTGTGGGAAGTGGCCGCCGAAGAGATCCTGCAAACAGGGCTGGTGGGACTGCTACCGTTGCTGCCGCTCACCCGAGATGGAGGGCGGCACGAGGTCATCGAGGAGATGATCGAGCATATCGTTGCGGCCAAGCAGTTCCATCTGTTGACCTGGGGCGAGATCCTGGCGGGACTGGTCTTTAAAGAGGGTCATGATCAAGCATGGTTGAAAGGCAGGTTTGCGATGCATAAAGATATCCTGGAGGAATCCTGGGTCTATCAGGAAATCATCCGAGAGGGCTTGGAAAAGGGCATGTAAAAGGGTATCGAGCAGGGTATACAGAAGGGCATGCAGCAAGGTATCGAGCAAGGGCTACAGCAAGGAATGGAGCAGGAACGCCAGAGGCAGCGTCAGGCACTGGTGTCAATCGTTCAGGAAGTTATTCAAGGGCGCTTTCCTGAATTGAGCGATCTGGCGAATGAGCGGGTGGGTAAAGTTATCGAGCCAGCACAATTACAGGGGTTGCTGCTTAAAATCGGGCTGGCGAAGGAGACAGAAGAGGCACAGCAGGCGCTTATGGAAGTTGGGAATGGCTGATTTTTGCGAGAAAAAAGAATATATGCGTATGACAATCAAACGTTGTGGGGCTGACTGATGTAACGATTGTAAACGCGGCAAGCAGTTTCTAAAGGAGCGGAGCAAGAGCAGACGCAAGGAGGGGAGCAGGGCAGGCGCAAGGCACTGCCCCTACTTGCATCTTTGTGCCATCTCCGGTATACTACGGGCATACGAAAATATGAATTCCCGACGTTGAGGAAGAGGAGTAGCCTGTCAGGGGTAGCAGCGAGCCGGTGGGCGGTGCGAGGCCGGCAATCAGCAGCAGGCGAAGGGCGCTTCGGAGTTGGGAATGGTATAGAATGAGTGGCTTCACTGTTTGAAGTGAAGAAGCAGGGTGGAACCGCGCATGTTGCCATCAGACGTAGTCGCCCCGGGCCTACGCGGCACATTCGTCCCTGGGCGGATCGAGCGCCTGGGGAATTTTTTATGTGGAGGAGACCACTCATGACGCAAACAGAACAAAATCCTTCGGTTACTGACACTCCATTGGTTCCTTTAGAGAAAATCGTCTCATTATGTAAACGGCGCGGCTTCGTTTTCCCCAATTCTGAGATTTATGGCGGGGTCGCCGGCATTTACGATTTTGGGCCGCTGGGCGTCGAGTTTCGCAATAATATCCGGCGCTACTGGTGGTGGTCAATGGTGCAGAACCATGATAACGTGGTGGGCATTGAAGGGGCCAATATCACCCATCCCCGCGTCTGGGAGGCTAGCGGTCACGTTGAGAACTTTGTTGATCGGCTGGTTGACTGCAAAAAGTGCAAGCAGCGTTTCCGCATTGATCACCTGCCCAAAGAGAATCTGGAGCAGAATAAATGTCCCGCATGCGGCGGCGAACTGACGGAGCCGCGTACCTTCAACCTGCTGATGGAAACCTACCTGGGCGTGGTTGAAGGTGAGCGCATGAAAACCTACCTGCGCGGTGAAGCCTGCCAGAACATCTACCTGGACTACGATAATGTGCTGAAGTCGTCGCGTATGCAGATCCCCTTCGGCATCTGCCAGATCGGGAAAGCGTACCGCAACGAGGTCACGCCGCGCAACTTCCTGTTCCGCATGCGCGAGTTCGAGCAGTGGGACCTGCAATTCTTCGTCCACTCTAGCGAGATGCAGCAGTGGTTCGACTACTGGAAAGAGTTCCGCTTCAACTGGTACAAAAATATCATTAACCACAAGGACCGCCTGCACTTCCGCGAACATGGCAGCGACGAACTCGCTCACTACGCCAAACAGGCATTCGATATTGAGTACCAGACCATTCTCGGCTGGCAGGAATGGGAAGGGATTCACTGGCGGCAGGACTGGGACCTCTCGCGCCACAGCGAGTATAGTGGCCAGGATCTGAGCTATACTGATCCCAACACCAAAGAACGCTATATCCCCTGGATCGTCGAAACTTCGGGCGGCGTGGATCGCACCTTCCTTAATCTGCTGCTCGATGCTTACGAAGAGGAGCCGGACCCGGCGGGTAAGGAGCCGCGCACCGTGCTGCGCCTGCATCCCATGCTGGCCCCGGTGAAGGTTGCCGTACTGCCGTTGCAAAAGAACAAAGAGGAGCTGATCACAACGGCGAAGTCGATCTATAAGACCTTGCAGCCACTGATGGTCAGCCAGTACGACGATATCAGCAATATCGGTCGCCGCTATCGCCGCCAGGATGAAATTGGCACTCCCTATTGCGTTACCGTAGATTTCCAGACGCTAGACGATCAAACGGTCACTGTGCGCGAACGCGACCATATGACCCAGGTGCGCGTTGCTATCAAGGAGCTGCCGCTGTACCTCCTGGAGCGCGTGAGTTTTCGCTAACGCTTGTTTGCTCAG
>Ga0070741_10005976_pt1 | contig 26478 bp, 20 predicted proteins | sample Coa_R1_4_FD_66440 | JGI IMG/M metagenome (GOLD analysis project Ga0070741, IMG submission 66440) | Surface soil microbial communities from Centralia Pennsylvania, which are recovering from an underground coalmine fire - Coalmine... | ecosystem: Environmental > Terrestrial > Soil > Unclassified ... | reverse complement strand
GTGGTTCACCGCGAGCGCCGTCGTCGTCGGCGCGAAATGCGTGAACGCCGCGAGCGGGACCGGCCCGCCGCTCGCGGAGCGGATCCAGAGGTGCCCGAGCGCCTCCGGCCCCTCCTGGAAGCGCGGCGCGACCTCGAGCACGACGTGGTACTGGTTCAGCTGGGTGAAGATCGTCGAGATCTGCCGCTGGCCGAACGCGTCGTAGAGCGTGTCGTCGATCATCTGCGGCGTGATGCCGAGGCGCGCCGCCGTGTCGCGGTCGATCGTGAGCGACAGCTCGAGCCCCCCGCTCTGCCGGTCGCTCGCGACGTCGCGCAGCTCGGGGAGCGTCTCGAGCTTCTCGAGGAGCCGGGGCGCCCACAGGTCCAGCTCGTTCGCGTCCGGCGTCTCGAGACTGTACTGGTACTGCGTCCGGCTCACGCGGTCCTCGACGGTCAGGTCCTGCACGGGCTGCATGAAGAGCGTGATGCCGTGCACGTCGGCGAGCGCGGCCTGGAGCCGGCGGATCACCTCCGTCGCGCTCGCGCGGCGCTCCTCGAGCGGCTTCAGATTGATCTGGACGCGGCCGCTGTTCGGCGTCGTGTTGATGCCGTCGACGCCGATGAAGGAGGAGAGGCTCGCGACCGCCGGGTCGCGGAGGATGACGCGGCCGAGCGCCTGCTGGCGCTCGGCCATCGCGGCGAAGGAGACCGTCTCGGGCGCCTCCGACACGCCGAGGACGACGCCGGTGTCCTGCACCGGGAAGAAGCCCTTCGGGACGACGACGTAGAGGAGGACCGTCCCGACGAGCGTCGCGCCGGCGACGAGGAGCGTTTCGCGCTGGTGCCGGAGCACCCAGGCGAGCGTCTCCCCGTAGCGCGCGATCGTACGCTCGAAGAGCCGCTCCGAGGCGCGGTAGAGGCGGCCCTTCGCTGCCTCCGGCCGGTGCCGCAGGAGCCGCGCGCACATCATCGGCGTCAGCGTGAGCGAGACGACCGCGGAGACGAGGATCGTCACCGCGAGCGTCACGGCGAACTCGCGGAAGAGGCGCCCCACGACGTCGCCCATGAAGAGGAGCGGGATCAGCACCGCGATGAGCGACACGGTGAGCGAGACGATCGTGAAGCCGATCTGCTCCGAGCCGCGGAGCGCGGCCTCGAGCGGCGGGACGCCCTCCTCGACGTAGCGGGCGACGTTCTCGATCATCACGATCGCGTCGTCGACGACGAATCCCGTCGAGATGGTGAGCGCCATGAGCGACAGGTTGTCGAGGGTGTAGCCGAGCAGGTACATCGCCCCGAACGTCCCGACGAGCGACAGCGGCACCGCGACGCTCGGGATGATGGTCGCGGACAGGCTCCGCAGGAAGAGGAAGAGGACCAGCACGACGAGCGCGACCGTGAGCCCGAGCTCGAGCTTCACGTCGGCGACCGACGCGCGGATCGTCGTCGTGCGGTCCGTGAGCACGGTCACCCGCACCGACGACGGGAGCGCGCTCTCGAGCTGCGGCAGGAGGCGCTCGATGCGGTCGACGACGTCGATGATGTTCGCGCCCGGCTGCCGCTGGACGTTCAGGAGGACCGCCGGCTCCGCGTTCATCCACGCCGCCTGCTTCACGTTCTCCGCGTCGTCGACGACCTCCGCGACGTCGCCGAGCCGCACCGGGGCGCCTTCCCGGTACGCGACGACGAGCGGCCGGTAGTCCTCCGCCCGGAGGAGCTGGTCGTTCGCCTCGATCGTGTACGCCTGGGCCGGCCCGTCGAAGTTGCCCTTCGCCTGGTTGACGTTCGCCTGCGCGATGGCGACGCGAAGCTCCTCGAGGCCGAGCCCGTAGGCCGCCAGCGCCACGGGGTTCGCCCGCACGCGCACGGCGGGCTTCTGCCCGCCGCTCAGGGTGACGAGCCCGACGCCGGGGAGCTGCGCGATCTTCTGCGCGAGCCGGGTGTCGGCGAGGTCCTGGACGCGGGCGAGCGGGAGCGTCTCCGACGTGAGCGCGAGCGTCAGCACCGGGGCATCCGCGGGGTTCGTCTTGCTGTAGATGGGCGGGTTCGGCAGGTCCTGCGGGAGGTAGGTCTGCGCGGCGTTGATCGCCGCCTGCACCTCCTGCTCGGCGACGTCGATGTTCAGGTCGAGCGCGAACTGGAGCGTCACGATCGAGCTGCCGAAGGAGCTCGTCGACGTCATCTGGTTGAGCCCCGGCATCTGACCGAACTGGCGCTCGAGCGGTGCCGTGACGGACGACGCCGTCACGTCCGGGCTCGCGCCGGGGTAGAAGGTGAGCACCTGGATCGTCGGATAGTCGACCTGCGGCAGCGCCGACACGGGCAGCTGGCGGTACGCGGCGAGGCCGACGAGGACGAGCCCGGCCGTGAGGAGCGAGGTGGCGACCGGGCGCAGGACGAAGACGCGGGAGGGATTCATGCGCCCGGCGCCGGCATCGCGCCGGCCGCCGGCCGCTCCTGCACGACGCTCCCCGCCCGCAGCTTGTCGACCCCGTCGACCACGACGACCTCGTCCGGGACGAGGCCGGTCTCGACGACCGCGTCGTCGCCGTCCTGCGGCCCGACCGTGACGGGCCGCACCGCGACGGTGCGGTCGGCCTTCACGACGTAGACGAACGTGCCCTGTGGCCCGCGCTGGACGGCGGCGATGGGGGCCACGACGGCATCGCGCCGGACGTCGAGGAGGAGCTGCACGTTGACGAACTGGTTCGGGAAGAGGGCGCCGTCGTCGTTCGGGAAGACGGCCTTGAGTCGCGTCGTGCCCGTGCTCGGGTCGATCCGGTTGTCCGTGGTGAGCAACGTCCCCTCGGCGAGCTTCGTCCGGCCCGAGCGGTCGAAGGCGACGACGGCGAGCTGCTCGCCGGCGGCGAGCTTGCGCGCCACCGGCGGCAGCTCGTCCTCGGGGATCGTGAACAGGACGGCGATCGGCTGGAGCTGCGTCAGCACGACGATGCCGTTCGCGTCGTTCGCGTGCACGACGTTGCCGACGTCGACCTGCCGGAGCCCGACGCGCCCCGTGATGGGTGCCGTCACGCGCGCGTACGCGAGCGCGAGCTTTGCACCGTCGATCGCGCCCTGGTCGGCGCGGACGGCGCCTTCGAACTGGCCGACCTTCGCCGCCTGGTCGTCGAGCTCCTGCTTCGACACGACCCGCTCCGCCCAGAGCGCGCGGTAGCGCTCGAGCGTGAGCCGCGCGTCCTCGAGCTGCGCCCGGTCGCGGGCGAGCTGCCCCTCGGCCTGCGCGAGCTGCACCTGGAACGGCCGCGGGTCGATCTCGGCGAGGACGTCGCCCGCGTGGACGAGCTGCCCTTCCTGGAATCGGATCGCGACGATCTGTCCGTCGACGCGGCTCTTGACCGACACGGTGTTGAACGCGGCGACGTTGCCGAGCCCCGAGAGGTGAACGGGCAGATCGCCGCGGCGGACCTTCGCGGTGACGACGGGCACGGCCGGCGCGGATCTCGGCGTGCCCGCCACCGGGACGCTCGGCCGCGACGCGCGAAGCGCGTACGCCCCGACCGCCACGACCGCCGCGGCGACGAGCCAGGGCCACCGGCGCCCGCGCGGGACGGGGGGGCGTGCCGCGGGCTCGGGAACGGACACCGACTTCGGTCGCGTGCTGCGCGGTCGCAGCGTCATGCCTCGTCGCGCGGGCTCGCGCCCGCCGCGCCCGTCACGCGCCGTCCCGTCGGCGTGCCGAGCCCGCACATGAACACCTCGACGACCGCGTCGACGAGGTCTTCGAGGCGGTCCTCGGCCGTTCGGTAGCGGTTCACGCCGCGCATCATGCCGAGGAGGATCTCGGTCGCGATGCGGGTGTTCACGCGCCGGATGTGCCCCGCGGCGATCGCGTCCGCCAGCGCCTTCTGGACGATCTGCGCGAGCGCCTCGCGATGGCGGAGCCACTGTCGCGCTTCGCCGTCGGGCTTGTGCTCGCTCCGGTGGATCAACGAGAAGAAGAACCGCCGGTCCCAGAAGTGGGCGAGCGTCCGATGCACGATCCGCCGCACCTTGAGCGCCGGCGGCTCGGCGGGGCGGACCGCCGCCTCGAGCTCGTGGCGCAGGCGCTCGATCCCCTCGAACGTCACCGCCAGGAACAGGGCCTGCTTGCTCGGGAAGTAGCGGTAGAGCGTGCCCTTCCCGACCCCGCTCGCTTCGACGATGTCGTCCATCTGAACCTCGTGATAGTCCCGGCGTGCGAAGATTCGCTCCGCGGCGCGGAGGATCCGCTCGCGGAGGCCGGGCGTCGGGGGCCGTCCGGGGCGGGGCCGCGACGGTGCGGCGAGAGGAGCGGGCGTCGCCATCAATTACGGACTCGTCCGTTCCGGAATGCTTGCCCCGCGCGTGGGAGTCAAGGCGGGTACGCCGGCTGCGTCGGCGTCAGGCATCGGGGTGCACCGTGTCGGGCGAGAAGGCGGCCGCGCCCGTTCCATTCCACCCGGGCCGCGCGAGCGGGATTGCCGGCCGCCCGCGTCCGAGCCAATCGCGACGGCATGGACGCCGCTCGGCGCCCCCGCGGGGCTTCCGCCGATCGGGGCGGAGGCGGGGACGATCGCGGCGCCACCCCCTTCGCGCTCGCGCGACGCGAGGTGGAGGCGGTCGTCCGGAGCGCGCTCGGGCGACGGCGGGCGCGCGTCGAGTGCCGGGTCGTCGCCGGCGAGCCGGCCGACGCGATCGTCGATGCCGCGCACGACGTCGACTCGGTCGTCATGTCGACGGTCGGGCGCACCGGCCTCTCGCGCATGCTGCTCGGCAGCGTCGCGGAGAAGGTCGTCCGGCTCTCGCCGAAGCCCGTGCTCACGCTCCGCCCCGAGGCGGTCCGGACGAGGTCGCGCCGGCGGCGCGCGCCGCGCGTTGCAGGCCGCCGCCGTCCGGACTAAGCAGTCCCATCCGCTCGTCGCCCGGTGGCTTCCAGGGCGGGTGTCGCTCGCAGGGACGGCCACGGCGGGCGAAGCACCGGGCGAAAAGGAGGAGTCGTGATGAGAACGAGTCGAGGACTGCTGATCGCGAGTGCGGCCGCGAGCCTCGTCATCGGCGGCGCGATCGTCGCGCGCGCCGATCAGAAGAAGGGCGGCGACGAGGTGCAGTGTCTCGGCGTGAACGCGTGCAAGGGGCAGGGCAGCTGCGCGGGCGCCGGGAACTCGTGCGCGGGCCAGAACGCGTGCAAGGGCAAGGGCATCGTCCACATGAGCGCCGAGGAGTGCGCGAAGAAGGGCGGCCGCGTCGTGGGCGAGAAGAAGGACATGTAGGCGATGGTCCCGTACCTCGGCCACGGCATCGGGCTCCGCACGGCCCACTACCCGCGCGTCCTCGACGGAACCGCGCGCGCCGACTGGTTCGAGGTCATTTCCGAGAACTTCATGATCCGGGGCGGTCGTCCGCTCGCCGTGCTCGAGCGCGCGCGCGCGATCGCGCCCGTGGTGCTGCACGGCGTCTCGCTCTCGCTCGGCTCGACCGATCCGCTCTCGACCGACTACCTCGCCGCGCTCCGCACGCTCGTCTCGCGCGTCGAGCCCGCGTGGGTGTCCGACCATTGCTGCTGGACGAGCGTCGGGGGGCATTACGCGCACGACCTCCTTCCCCTGCCGTTCACCGACGAGGCGCTCTTCCACGTGGCGGGCCGCGTCCGCGCCGTCCAGGACGCGCTCGGGCGGCGCATCCTGGTCGAGAACGTGTCGAGCTACCTCGCGTACACGCACTCGACGATGCCCGAGTGGGAGTTCCTCGCGACGCTCGCCGAGGAGGCCGACTGCGCGATCCTGCTCGACGTGAACAACGTCTGGGTGAGCGCGGTGAACCACGGCTTCTCGCCCGACGCGTACGTCGACGCGATCCCGCCCGAGCGCATCGCGCAGATCCACCTCGCCGGCCACCGCGACGAGGGCACGCATCTCCTCGACTCGCACGACGGGCCGGTCGCCGATCCGGTCTGGCGGCTCTACCGTCGCGTCGTCGCCCGCTGCGGCCGCGTCTCGACCCTGGTCGAATGGGACGACCGCATCCCGCCGCTCGAGCGGCTGCTCGCGGAGGCCGAGCGTGCGCGCGCCGCCGAGGCCGCGGCACTCGCGGCGGCCGCCGAAGATGTCGCCGTCTCTGCGTGAGCTCCAGCAGGCGTTCTGGCGCTCGCTCCAGGGGGCGCCGGACCCCGCGCTCGTCCCGCTCGTCGTGCCGACGGCGCGCCTCGACGCGGCCGCCCACGTCCGCCTCTACGCCGACATGTACTTCTGGCGGCTCCGCGACGTGCTGCGCGCGGACTATCCGCGCCTCGTCGCGGTGCTCGGCGACGCGGCGTTCGCCGCGCTCGCGCGGGCGTATCTCGCGGCGCATCCCTCGGATCGGCCGTCCGTGCGCGACCTCGGCCGCCACCTCCCGGCGTTCCTCGCGGCGAGCCCGCCGCCCGGGACGCCGCCGTTCCTCGCCGACCTCGCGCGGCTCGAGTGGGCGCGCGGCGAGGTCTTCGACGCGCCGGACGCGGCGCCGCTCGCGCTCGACGCGCTCCGCGCCGTGCCGCCCGCGGAGTGGCCCGCGCTCCGCTTCGCGCCCGTGCCCGCGTTCGTGATGCTCGTCGCCGCGTGGCCCGTCGACGCGCTCTGGGACGCGCCCGAGGCGAACCGCGTGCGCGCGGAGCGGACGGCCCTCCGCGTCTGGCGCCGCGGCTTCGACGTCTACCACGCGCGGATGGACGCCGCCGAGGAGGCCGCGCTCGCGCGGCTCGTCGCGGGCGAGCCGTTCGCCGGCATCTGCGAGCCGTGCGAACGCGCCGAGGACGCGGCGGCTCTCCTGCTCCGCTGGCTCGACGACGGCCTCCTCGCCGCCGCGCCGCCCGTCTATTGACGCCGGCGCGCGCGCGGGCCATGGTCGGCGGAGCGACGACGCTGGGGGAGCCGCCGGAGTCTGGCGGCTGAGAAAGCAGGACGAGCCTGCTGACCCCTCGAACCTGAACCGGGTCATACCGGCGGAGGGAAAGCGCGATGACACAGCTCGAAGCGGCCCGACGGGGCGTGATCACGCCCGAGATGCGGCGCGTGGCGCAACGCGAGGCGGTCGCCGCGCAGTTCATCCGGGACGAGGTGGCGCGCGGACGGCTGGTGATTCCGGCCAACGTGCGGCACCTCGCGGGCAGCGGCGGGCTCGCGCCGGCGGCGGCGAACGGGCACGCGCGCGCGTATCCCGACGAGCCCGTCGGCCATCCCGGCGCGGGCGCGGACGCGCGCTACTGGGTGAACCAGACGGTGGCGCAGCGTGCGGCCGCGCTCGCCGATCCCGATCGCCTGCGCGGGGAGCGGGCACCGAAGCGCCTCGACCCGACGGGCATCGGCCGGATGATCACGACGAAGATCAACGCGAACATCGGCGCGTCGCCGGTGTCGAGCGGCACGGACGCCGAGGTCGAGAAGCTCCACTGGGCGCAGCGCTACGGCGCGGACACCCTGATGGACCTCTCGACCGGCGGGGACCTCGTCGCCTGCCGCCAGGCGATCATCGACCACGCCACCATCCCGATCGGCACCGTGCCCATCTACAGCATGATCCTCGGGCGGCGGATCGAGGACCTCACGTACGACGTGATCCTCCGGGAGATCGAGCGCCAGGCGCAGCAGGGCGTCGACTACTTCACGATCCACGCGGGCGTGCTCCGCGAGCACCTGGACCTGGTCGGACCGCGCGTCACGGGCATCGTCTCGCGCGGCGGCTCGCTGCTCGCGAAGTGGATGATCCACCACGGCCGCCAGAACCCGATGTACGAGATGTTCGACGAGATCAGCGCGATCATGCGGGCGTACGACGTGACGTACTCGCTCGGCGACGGGCTGCGTCCCGGCTGCCTCGCCGACGCGAGCGATGCCGCGCAGCTCGCCGAGCTCGCGACGCTCGGCGAGCTCGTGCACCGCGCGCGCGACGCCGGCGTGCAGGCGATGGTCGAGGGGCCGGGTCACGTCCCGCTCGACCAGATCGCCTGGAACATGCGCCGGGAGCAGGAGGTCTGCGACGACGCGCCCTTCTACGTCCTCGGGCCGCTCGTGACCGACGCGTTCCCCGGCTACGACCACATCACGAGCGCGATCGGCGCGGCGGAGGCGGCGCGCGCCGGCGCGGCGATGCTCTGCTACGTCACGCCGAAGGAGCACGTCGGGCTCCCGAAGGCCGACGACGTGAAGGCGGGGTGCATCGCGTACCGGATCGCCGCGCACGCGGGCGACGTGGCGCGCGGCATCGCGAAGGCGCGCGCCTGGGACGACGATCTCTCGCGCGCCCGGGCGGCGCTCAACTGGCCGCGGCAGTTCGAGCTCGCCTTCGACGGCGAGACGGCGCGCGCGCTCCACGACGAGGACCTCGAGGTCGACACCGAGTTCTGCGCGATGTGCGGCCACGACTGGTGCAGCATGCGGATCTCGAAGGAGATCGTCGCCTTCGCGAGCGGCAAGGACCCGGCGTTCCAGCCCGAGCGCCGCGCGATGCGGAGCCCCGGCGTGACGGGCGGCGGCCGGGACCTCCTCCGGGAGCGGGCGCGCGCGCTGCCGATCGTCGACGGGAGGCGCGCCTGCCACAGCGACCGGGTGCCGGACGCGGAGCGCGCGCGGGCGCTTCAGGACGCGGCGGTCGCGAAGGGATGAGCGCGGGCTAGCGGTAGCCGACGATTCCGGAGATCCACTTCCGGCTGGCGGAGAGGCTGTTGCTTCGGGCGTACGTCGCGACGGACGACGTCGTGCGGTACTCGACGACCAGCGTGTGCGACGTGCCGCTGATGACGAGGCGCGGGTTCGTGACCGCGCTCCACGGCGCGGCGGCGAAGCCGACGTTGCCGCCGCTGCCGATCCGGGCCGAGGTGACCCCGATCAGGAGCTCGTTCGCGTAGGTCGGCGTGAGCGAGCTCGAGGCGACGAGGCTCGTCCCGATCGCGCTCGCCTTCTTTTCGGCCGGGAGATGGAGGTGGTCGGCCTGCACCCCGACGAGCGCGCGGTGAACCATCGTCGAGGGGTGGTGGAGCGTGATCTTGTCCGACGTCGTGAGGGGCTTCCCGGCCGCGAGCTGCGCCGAGAAGACCATCGTCCGGAGGCCGCTCGTCGTGTTCGTGCCGTTCGAGACGTCGAGGTCGGCCGTGTAGGCATTGCCCTTCGTGTCCGTGACGGTCACGACGCCCGCGAACGCGTCCATGCTCGCCACGACGATCACGGAGGAGCCGACCGGCACGTTCGCCGACACGGCGGCGTCGAGCGAGGTGTGTCCCGACGACCCGTCCTCCGCCTGCGCGATGCGCGCGACGAACGCGGGCGGGAGCGTCGTCGTCGTGCTCGACGTCGAGCTCGTCGTGGTGGAGGTGGACGCGGCGGCGGTCGACGAGGTGGTGGACGACGTCGTGGTCGACGAGGTCGAGGTCGTGGCCGCGACCAGGAATCTGCGCTCCACGGTGCCCGGGATCGCGGCGGCGAGCGGTCCGGGGAGGCTCCCCATGCCGTCGATGAGCGCGATGCCGGTCGCCGGAATGCAGCCGGTCGCGACCAGGAGGGCGGGGTGCGCCGCGCCGTCCCCGAGGTCACCCGCGGGCGTCCCGAGCAGGCGGATCACCTGCGCCCCGGGGAGCCCGAAGGCGCCCGGGTGTGCGCCGCCGCAGCCGAAGAGGCCGTCGGAGTCGGCGACGCTCGTCTCACCCGTCGTGAGCTCGAGGGAGGTCACGAGCGAGGCGAAGAAGTCGGCGTCCCTGGGCGGGCAGTCGAGGCTCGTTCCCGCCGCGCCGACGGGCGTGCACGCCTGGCCGGCGCGAGGCCCCGCCGTGCACGCACCGCTCGTGCAGACCGGACAGCCTGACCCGATCGAGAGGTAGATGAGGGAGCGCAGCGGCAGGGTGAGGCTCGCCTCGCCGGTCGCCTGGTCGAGCGTGCCGCTCGCGTTCCCATCGAAGACGTTCAGCACGCACGCGAGCCCGGGGATGCTGAGCGGCGGCCCGAAGGAGCACGTGGGGTCGGGGAGGCACTTCCCCGCGGCGCCGGGCAGCGCGCCGCAGTCCGCATCGGCGCCGCACGCGCCGTTCCCGTCCGTGCCCGCCGCGCCGTTCATGCACCGCTTCTCGGCATGGGCGCCGGTGGTGCACGACGTCGGCCCGGTCCCGCCGCTCGCCGCGAGCGCGAGCGTCGAGCCGTCGACCGACGTCACGTCGAAGTACGACTCGCCCGCGTCGGGGAGCTGCATCCCGGCGAGGCCCGCATCGCCGCCGCCGGAATAGAGGCAGCCGACGCCGAGCGTCGCGAGCGACACGCTCGTCCCGTCCTCGAGGTCGCCGGCGACCGGGGCGGTCGCCTCCGGCGAGAGGTGCTGGCCGCCGCAGGAGGTGGTGCCCGGCGTCGACACGAAGCGGATCTGCGCGAGCGGCAGCGTCGTCGTGGTGGTGATCGTCGACGAGGTCGTCGTGCCCGTCGTCCCAACCGGCCGCGGCATGGCCGCGACGGTCCCGACGAGCACGAGGCTCTTCGCGGCGAAGTGTCCGGTGAGGTTGCCGTTCTTCACGGTGAGCTTTCCGTCCGGGACGCAGACGTGCCGGGCCGCCACCCGCCCCGCGAGCGCCGCGCGGCCGGCGACGAAGAAGCGGACGTCGGCGTCCGGCGTCGCGTCGATGCCCGTCGCGCGGAGCTTCCCGTTCACGAAGACGTCCGCCGCGCTTTCGACGGCGAGCCTCGCCCCCCGCCCGACCGTCAGATTGCAGAACACGTAGGCCCCGCCGCCCGCGAGGACGGCCTTCTCTCCCGGCGCGACGACGAGGTCGCCGTACACGCCGGGCGCGAGCGGGGACGCGAGCGCGCCGGGGCGCCGCCGCGCGGAGAAGACCTGCTTCGCGGTCCGGTCGCAGCGCGGGAACGACGGCGGAGCGCCGCAGGCGGCGCGGAAGTCGGGGAGGATCGGCGCCGAGAACCCGACCGCGTGGCCGCACCCCGTCCCCCCGCCCCGCGCGCGGTTCGCGAACAGACGGGCGCACGCCGCCCGGCCGAGGTGGGCCTCGCTCGCGACGACCTGCGACTGCGCCGCGTCGAACGACCCCGAGACGCGGAGCGAGCCGGCGCTCACGCCGACGTCGCCCGAGACGACGCGGAGCCGCTTCGCCCGGAGGCTCGTCCCGGCGAGGAGCGCGTAGGAGTCGAGGTCGCGATTCACGTCCGCGGCCCGCGCGGGAAGCGCGGCGAGGGTCGCGGCGAGGGCCGCGGCGAGCCATGGGGAGGCGAGCCGCATGCGGGGAGGTCCCACGGAGGAGGCAAGGGTCGTGCCGAGGCGAGGACGAGGGCCGGCCGGCCGCGCGCCCGGGCGGGCGTGCCGCGTCCGGCGCACGGTGGGCTCCCGTGGCTCGAAGCGGCGAAAACGTGACGCGGTGACGCGCGCGGCACACCCCGCTTGCGCGGGCGCACCGGCGCGCGTCGGCCGCACGACGTTTCGGGCGGCCGCGCTGGTCCCAATTTTGCTCGCACCCCGCGCATGTCCGGTCCTCGCGCCCCGGTCGTCGTGGCGGCCGTCCTCGCGCTCGCGGTCGCACGCGCCGGCGCCGCGGCGACGTTCCTCTACGAGAACCTCGACTGGGGCGGCACCGGGGGCAACGCGCCGAACCGCGTCGCCGGCTTCTCCGTCGGCGCGGACGGCGCGCTCACGCCGGTCCCGGGCTCGCCCTTCGTCACGGGTGCGAACGAGCGGGGCGGCGACGGGAACCGCTTCGGCGGCCTCGTGCGCGCGGGACACTTCCTCTACGCGACCAACTCCGTGACGAACACGGTCTCCGCGTTCTCGATCGACGCGGCGACGGGCGTCCTCGCCCCGGTCCCCGGGTCGCCGTTCGCGACCAACGTCGGCCCAGCCGGCCTCGCGGCGTTCGTCGACGCCACCGGCGTCCCCCTCTTCCTCTTCGTCGCGAACTACGACCCGGCGACGACGGCGAAGGACACCGTGCAGGTGTTCGACATCGGCGCCGACGGCAGCCTCGCGCCGAACGCCGCGAACCCGAGCGTCGACGTCGCGGGCGCCTACGACCTCTGCCTGCCCCCGCCGGACGAGCGGGTCAGCGTGAACCGCGTGCGCCTCTACGTCACGGGCTTCGGGAAGGGCGACGTGGCGGCGTACGTCGTCGACGAGCAGACGGGCCGGCTCACGAAGCTCGGCACGTACAACGTGAAGGGCGCCCGCGGCTGCGCCGTGTCGCCGGACCACTACTTCTACGGCGTCTGGTGGGGCAGCTCGACGAACCAGGTGCGGACGTTCGGCATCAATCTCGACGGGAAGCTCGGCTCGAAGGTCAGCGGCTCGAGCGGGACGAGCATGGTGGCGCCGATGTCCGTGCTCGTCGACGGGACGAAGTCCTACGTCGCCGCCCAGGCCTCCGCAACGGTGAGCCTCTTCACCGCGTCGGCCGGCAAGCTGACCGAGCTCAGGCCGCCGTCGCCGGTCTCGACCGGGCCCTGGTCGAGCTTCCTCGCCAAGGACGGCGCGCACGGCCGTCTCTTCCTCGCCTACAACCGCTACGGGTCGGGCGGGAACGGCGCGCGGATCGCCTCCTGGGCCCTCGAGGGGGACGGGACGCTCGGGGCGGCCGGCCCCACCTACTCCTTCGGCGCCACCTACAACAGCGGGAAGCTCGTCGTCGCCTCCGATCGGGACGGCGACGGGTTCTTCGACGACGAGGACAATTGTCCCGACGTCGCGAACCCGAGCCAGAACGACCTCGACGGCGACGGCGTCGGTGACGCCTGCCAGTGCGGCGGCCCGGACACCGACGGCGACGGCCTGGGCGACGCGTGCGACGACTGCCCGGCCATCCCGGACCCCGACCAGACCGACGACGACTTCGACGGCATCGGGGACGCGTGCGACGTGTGTCCCACGTTCGCGTCGCCCAACCAGAGCGACGCCGACGGCGACGGTGTCGGCGACGAGTGCGACGACTGCCCGCTGGTGCCGGACCCCCTGCAGGAGGACTCCGACGGCAACGGCGTCGGCGACCTCTGCGAGCCGTGTCCCGACCTCGACCACGACGGCGTCAGCTGCGGCGACGACTGCCCGAACGACTGGGACCCCGACCAGACCGACGGCGACTTCGACGGCGTCGGCGACGCCTGCGACAACTGCCCGTTCCTCCCGAACCCGGACCAGGGGCCGGCCGAGTGCGTCGTGTGCGGCGACGGGGACGGGGACGGCATGCCGGACGGCTGCGACGACTGCGCGCAGGCCTGGAACCCGGATCAGGAGGACTTCGACGAAGACGAGATCGGCGACGCCTGCGACCCGCCGGACCTCGCCGGCGCGCTCACGGCGGCCGCCACCGCGGCCAGCGTCGCGGCCGCCGAATCGCCGCCTGCGCTCGCGAAGGCGACGAATCGGCTGCGCCCGAAGCTCCTCGTCGGGCGAAACGGATGGACGACGCTCACGAACGTCGCCCGCGCCGCGCGGACGCTCGGGAAGCTCGCGGCGCAGGGAAGCCCGGACGCCGACGCGATCGCCTATCCGCTCGTCGAGCAGGCGCTCTACTACGTGAAGGGCGCGATCGCTTCGGCGGCGGGCGGCTGCAAGGCGAACGCGAAGTGTGTCCGCGTGGTCCAGCTCGCGCAGCAGGCGTTCGACGACGCGCAGAACGCGTTCGCGAACGGCGACTGGGCGGCGTCGGCGAAGCACGCCGTCCGCGCCTTCCGGATCGTCGCGCATGCGCTCCGACGCGGTGCGCTGCCGGAGCCGCCGCTCACCGCGGCGCCGCCGCGCGGCGCCGGTCCCGTCGCGAGCTGCGGCTGCTAGCTGGGCGAGCGTCGCGCCCCCGTGGCGTGCGGCGCCGGGTCCCGGTATAGATTGCCGGATCATGGCGCAGGCATCCGGGAGCTTCCAGACGCGCGGCGTCCTCGAGGTCGCCGGGACGACGTTCGTCGTCCACCGCCTCGACGCCCTCGGCGCGCGCGCGGCGCGGCTGCCGTACTCGCTCAAGGTCCTGCTCGAGAACCTCCTGCGGCGCGAGGACGGCCGCCAGGTGACGCGCGCCCACATCGAGCACCTCCTCGCCTGGGACCCCGCGCGTCCCCCCGCGCACGAGATTCCCTTCATGCCGGCGCGCGTGCTGCTCCAGGACTTCACCGGCGTCCCGGCCGTCGTCGACCTCGCCGCAATGCGCGACGCCGTCCGCCGCATGAACGGCGATCCGGGGCGGATCAACCCGCTCCAGCCGGCCGATCTCGTCATCGACCATTCGGTGATCGTCGACGCGTTCGGCACGCCGAGCGCGTTTCGGACGAACGTCGAGATGGAGTTCGAGCGGAACCGGGAGCGGTACGCGTTCCTCCGCTGGGGCCAGCAGGCCTTCCGCAACTTCCGCGTCGTCCCTCCCGACACCGGCATCGTCCACCAGGTGAACCTCGAGTACCTCGCCCCGGTCGTGTTCCAGCGCCGCGACGACGGGCTCGTCGAGGCGTATCCGGACACGGTCCTCGGGACGGACTCGCACACGACGATGGTGAACGGCCTCGGCGTCGTCGGCTGGGGCGTCGGCGGCATCGAGGCGGAGGCGGCGATGCTCGGCCAGCCGACGATCATGCTGATCCCGCAGGTCGTGGGCTTCCGGCTCCACGGCCGGCTCGCCCCCGGGGCGACGGCGACCGACGTCGTGCTCACGGTGACCGAGATGCTCCGGAAGAAGGGCGTCGTCGGCCGGTTCGTCGAGTTCTACGGCCCGGGCATCGCGAGCCTCACCCTCGCGGACCGCGCGACGATCGCGAACATGGCGCCCGAGTACGGCGCGACGATCGGTCTCTTCCCCATCGATGCGGAGACGCTCGCCTACCTCCGGCTCACCGGCCGCGACCCGCAGCAGGTCGCCCTCGTCGAGGCGTACGCGCGCGCGCAGGGCCTCTTCCACGCGGCGGGCGCGCCGGAGCCCACGTTCACCGACACGCTCGAGCTCGACCTCGGCACGGTCGAGCCGAGCCTCGCCGGGCCGCGGCGCCCGCAGGACCGCGTGCCGCTCCGCGCCTTGAAGCGCGAGTGGGCGGCCGCCGTGCCGGAGCTCCTCCGCGGGCGGAAGTCGACGGCGAAGACGGCCGTTCCGATCGAGATGGGCGGCGAGCGCGGCGAGCTTCGCCAGGGCTCCGTCGTGATCGCCGCGATCACGAGCTGCACGAACACCTCGAACCCCGCCGTCATGCTCGCGGCGGGCGTGCTCGCGCGGAAGGCGGTCGAGCGCGGGCTCAAGGTGCGCTCCTGGGTGAAGACGAGCCTCGCGCCCGGCTCGAAGGTGGTGACGCGCTACCTCGAGGCGGCGGGGCTCATGCCCTATCTGGAGCGCCTCGGCTTCCATCTGGTCGGCTACGGCTGCACGACGTGCATCGGCAACAGCGGCCCCCTGCCCCTCCCCGTCGCGACCGCGGTCACCGACCACGACCTCGTCGTCGCCGCCGTGCTCTCCGGGAACCGCAACTTCGAGGGGCGGATCAACGCGCTCGTGCGTGCGAACTACCTGGCGTCGCCGCCGCTCGTCGTCGCGTTCGCGATCGCGGGCCGCATCGACTTCGACCCGGACTCCGACCCGCTCGGCACGGACACCGCCGGCCGCCCCGTCCGCCTCCGCGACGTGTGGCCGACGCCCGAGGAGACGGCGGCGGCACTCCGCGCCGTCGAGCAGAAGCTCTTCACCGAGGAGTACGCGCGGGTGACGGAGGGCGACGAGCACTGGCGCGCCCTTCCCGTCCCGGCCGGGGAGCTCTACGCGTGGGATTCCGCCTCGACGTACATCAAGAGCCCGCCCTTCTTCGAAGGGATGACGCGCACGCCGCCGCCGCTCACCGACGTCCGCGGCGCCCGCGTGCTCGCCCTCCTCGGCGACAGCATCACGACGGACCACATCTCGCCGGCGGGGACGATCCAGCCGGACAGCCCCGCCGCGAAGTACCTGACGAGCCAGGGCGTCGGCCGATCCGACCTCCACTCGTACGGCGCGCGGCGCGGCAACCACGAGGTGATGGTGCGCGGCACGTTCGCGAACGTCCGCCTGCGGAACGCGCTCGTGCCCGGCGTCGAGGGCGGGTGGACGGTGCACCTCCCGGACGGCGAGCGGCTCTCGATCTACGACGCGGCGATGCGCTACCGCGCGGAGGGCGTGCCGCTCGTCGTCATCGCGGGCAAGGAGTACGGCACGGGCTCCTCGCGCGACTGGGCGGCGAAAGGGACGCTCCTCCTCGGCGTCCGCGCGGTGATCGCGGAGAGCTACGAGCGCATCCACCGGAGCAACCTGGTCGGGATGGCGGTCCTGCCGCTCGAGTTCCTGCCGGGACAGTCCGCCGCGTCGCTCGGCCTCACCGGGCGCGAGCGCTACGACGTCGACGGCATCGCGGCGGGCCTCGCGCCGGGGAAGAAGCTCACCGTGCGCGCGACGGGCGACGACGGCAGAGTGACGGAGTTCCAGGTCGTCGCGCGCGTCGACACGCTCGACGACGTCGAGTACTACCGCCACGGCGGGCTCCTCCAGTACGTGCTCCGCAAGCTCGTCGGCGAGGGACGGCCCGCGTGAGGGCCGTGGCGGCGTCGCGGACCTGCCTCCACTGTGCGCTCGCGCGCGCCCTTCGCGCCGAGGCCGCGGCGTTCGCGGCGCGCGGGCTCGCGATCCGCCTCGCGCGCTCGGAGCCCGTCTTCCTGCCGATCGCGGGCGGCACGGTCTATCGGGCGCTCCGCCGGCTCCTCCGGGCGGCGTGCCGCGCGGCCGAGCGCAGCCCGGTCAAGCTCGCGGTCCTCGACCTCGTCGGGAAGAGCCACGTCGAGGTGACCGCGACCGTGCTCCGCGGACGGACGTCGCACGTGCTGTCGTGTGCGTTCCCGTGCAGCGACGTCGCGACCCTGGGGGGCGGCTTCGCCGAGCACGCCGCGGGGTGAGTCGCTCGCCCGAACGCCGGCGAACTGCTAACCGGGTCGTCATGGCGTCGGGACCGGCTCTCGCGAAGGTCACCTTCCGCGCTCTCCTCGAGCAGAGCGCCTCGCGCATCGGGCTCACGACCGCCGCCGTCGAGGTGATCGTCGCGCGCTCCCAGATGACGCATTGGCGGGCCGGGCAGCGGATCTTCGCACCGGAGGACGGCCACGACCTCGTCCACTTCCTCGTCTCGGGCGTCGTGAAGGTGCTCTGCGACGGGCGCCGCGGCGTGCCGGTGCTCGTGCAGATGGTGCGGCCCGGGCAGTTCTTCGGCCTCGCGTCGCTGTTCGACCGCCCGGGCCGCCGGCACTTCTCGGCCGTCGCGCACCTGCCCGCGGTCGTCGCGATGATGAGCCGCGAGGTGATCGGCGGCGTGATGGCGGACCTTCCCCCCGGGCGGACGCTCCAGACGATGGCGTACAGCTGGACCGCGCTCTCGCGCCTCCTCTACGAGAAGTGCCTGCTCCTCACGATGCCGCTCCGCGACCGGCTCCTCCACGAGCTCGAGAGCCTCGCGCACGACTTCGGGCAGGCGCACCCGGACGGCACGCGGATCGACCTGCCGCTCACGCATGCCGACCTGGCCGCGCTCGTCGCCGGCTCGCGCGCGAAGGTGAGCCGTGCGGTCGCCGAGCTCAGACGCCGAGGCCTGCTCGACGTCGAAGGCCGCAGCTACATCGTCAAGCGCTCGGCCGCCGGGCAGGGCCGGTCGCCGCAGCGCTCGGTTGTGCCCTTTGGCACATGAATCGCGCGCCCGTCGCGCCCGGCGGCACGCCGGCGCATGTCGTCCGTCGCCGAGCCCCGGTAGAGACCCGACATGGACGACATCACGCGTGAGCTGACCGACCTCGTTGCGACGAAGTTCAAGGTCCCGCCGGAGCGGGTCCGTCTCGAGAGCGACTTCATCGCGGATTTCGGCGCCGACTCGCTCGCGCTCGTCGAGCTGGTGATGGCGCTCGAGGAGCGCCTCGGCGTGCGCATCGAGGACGAGGAGGCGGAGCGCGTGCGGACGTTCGCCGACGCCGTCGCGCTGGCGAAGACGAAGAGCGCGGCGTAGGGCGCGATGCCCGGCGCCGCGATCCTCGGCACCGGCCTCGCGGTTCCCGCGCACACGGTGTCGAACGACGACCTCGCGGGGTGGCTCGACACCTCCGACGAGTGGATCGTCGCGCGGACGGGCATCCGCACGCGGCGGACGGTCGACGGGACGGACGAGGCGACGTCGGACCTCGCCACGGCGGCGGCCCGCGCGGCGCTCGCGCGCGCGGAGACCGCGGCCGAGGAGCTCGACCTGGTCGCGGTCGCCACCTGCTCCGGCGACTTCGTGCTGCCCGCGACGGCGTGCGTCGTGCAGGCGGCGCTCGGGGCCCGGCGCGCGGCGGCGTTCGATCTGAACGCCGCGTGCTCGGGCTTCATCTACGGCCTCGCGCTCGCGGCCGGGATGCTCGCGACGGGCGCCGCGCGCCGCATCCTCCTCGTCGGCGCGGAGGTGTTCAGCCGCCACGTCGACTGGCACGACCGGACCACGGCCGTCCTCTTCGGCGACGGCGCGGGGGCCGTCGTGCTCGGGCCGGGCGACGACGTCCTCGGCACGTCGCTCGGGGCCGACGGGACGCGGGTGGGCGACCTGCTCATTCCGGCGGGCGGCTCGCGCCGCCCCGTCGACGAGGGCGCGCTCGCCGAGCGGCTCCACAAGATCCGCATGCACGGCGCCGAGGTCTTCCGCGCCGCGGTCGAATCGATGACGGCGGCGCTGCGCGACGCGGCGGCGCGCGCCGGCGTCCGGCCGGCGGACCTGCGCTGGGTGTTCGCGCACCAGGCGAACGCCCGCATCATCGCGGGGGTCGCCGAGCGGCTGGCGCTCCCGCTGTCGCGGTTTCCGATGAACGTCGACCGCTACGGGAACACGGGCGCCGCGACCATTCCGGTCCTCCTCGCCGAGGCGGCCGCCGCCGGCACGCTGTGCCCGGGCGATCTCATCGGGCTCACCGCCGCGGGCGCCGGGCTCACCTGGGCCGGCGCCGTGCTCCGCTGGAGCGGCGCCGCATGACGGGCCGCCGCGTCGTCGTCACGGGGCTCGGCATGGTGACGCCGCTCGGCGTCGGCGTGCCGGCGAACTGGGAGGCCGCGTGCGCCGGCCGCTCGGGCATCGCGGCGATCTCGCGCTTCGACGCCTCGGCGCTGCCGTGCCGGATCGCGGGAGAGGTGCGCGGCTTCCGTCCCGAGGACTGGGTGGAGCCGCGCGAGGTGGGCCGCATGGAGGACTTCATCCTCTACGCCATCGCCGCCGCCACCGAGGCCGTGCGCGACGCCGGGCTCGAGGTGACGGAGGAGACCGCGGAGCGGACGGGCGTCGTCATCGGCGTCGGGATCGGCGGGCTCGGCGGCATCGAGCGGAACCACGACGCGCTCGCGGCCGGCGGCCCGCGGCGGGTGTCGCCGTTCTTCATCCCGGCGGTCATCTCGAACCTCGCGCCCGCGCAGATCGCGATGCGGATCGGCGCGCGCGGGGTCAACATGGCGACGACGACGGCGTGCGCGTCGGGCGCGCACGCGATCGGGGAGGCCTTCGAGATGATCCGGAGCGGCCGGCAGGACGTCGTCGTCGCGGGCGGCGCGGAGGCCGCGATCACGCCGACGGCGATCGCGGGCTTCGGCGTCATGCGCGCGCTCGCGCGATGGGACGGGCCTGCGGAAGAGGCGTCGCGGCCGTTCGACGCCCGCCGCTGCGGCTTCGTGCTCGGCGAGGGTGCCGGGGTGGTCGTGCTCGAGGCCGAGTCGCTCGCCCGCGCGCGCGGCGCGCGCATCCACGGCGAGGTGCTCGGCTACGGTGCCAGCGCCGACGCCTACCACATCACGCAGCCGCTGCCCGACGGCGAGGGCGCCCGCCGCGCCATGGAGCGGGCGCTCGCCGAGGCCGGCGTGCCGGCGGACGCGGTCGGGCACGTGAACGCGCACGGGACGTCGACGAAGCAGGGTGACGTCGCCGAGACGCGCGCCCTGCACGCGGTCTTCGGCGCGCACGCGACGCGCCTCGCCGTGAGCGCGACGAAGTCGATGACGGGCCACCTCCTCGGCGCCGCGGGCGCCGTGGAGGCGATCTACACCGTCTTGGCGCTCCGCGACGGCGTCGTCCCGCCGACGATCAACCTCGAGGAGCCGGACGCGGAGTGCGACCTCGACTACGTCCCGCGCGAGGCGCGGGACGTGAAGGCCCGCTACGCGCTCTCCAACTCCTTCGGCTTCGGCGGCACGAACGCCTCCCTCCTCTTCGGCCGCGCCGCATGACCCGCGTCTGCCTCCACTGCGTCCTCCACCGCGCGCTCGAAGCCGAGCGCCAGGCGTTCGCCGCCCGCGGCCTCGACCCCCGCCTCGGCAAGACCGACGCCGTCTTCCTCCCGCTCCGGGCGAGCGAGGTCTACCGCGGCCTCCGCACGCTGCTCCGGGCCGCCCACGCACGCGCCGAGCGCGCGCCGGTCAAGCTCGCCGTCCTCGCGGCCGTGGGGAAGAGCCACGTCGAGGTGATCGCGACGGTGCTGCGCGGCCGGAAGTCCGAGGTGCTCTCGTGCGCCTTCCCGCTGACGGACGTCGCGAGCCTCTCGGGCGGCTTCGCCGAGCACGCCTGATCGGCGTTCCATACCGGCGCTCGCGCGCGCGGCGGGGCGGGGCGGCCGGGGCGCGGGGGGTCGCCGGCGACTCCGCAGGGTCTAGTGCGCGCAACGAATCGCGCGTGGGACGCCTCGGCCTACGAGGCGCACTTGACCCGAGGACCGGAGCCGCCGACCCCCCGCGCCCCGGCCGCCCCGCCCCGCCGCGCGCGTACCGAAGGACGGTTTAGACCCCGAACAGGCGCGCCGCGTTCCCGCCGAGGTACTTCTCGACCGTCGCCTCCGGCACCGCCCACCGCGCGAGCGTCGCGCGGGCCTCCTCGACCGTGCCCGTGTCGTGCTGCGGGTACCGCGACCCCCACGCCGCGACGTCCTCGTACACGTCGGGCATGCGCGCGACCGGCGCCTCCCACGAGTCGAACCCGACCAGCGACGGCCGGTGGAAGAAGACGCGCTCGGGCTCGAGGCTCACGTCGCGGATGCCGGAGAAGAGCCAGAGATACGTCTCGGCCTTCTCGAGCGCGAGCGGCACCCAGGCGGCGCCCGCGTGGACGAGCGCGAGCTTGAGCTTCGGATACCGCTCCATGTGCCCGTAGAACGCGATCGCGGTCAGGAAGATCGACGCGTCCATGAACGGCGCCGCGGCCTCCGCCACGTCGTGGCCGATGCGGAGGTTCTTCGCGACACGCTCGAGGAAGGCGCCCTCGCACGACCACTCGGGGTTCGTGCTCCCCGGCGAGGGGTGGACGCACGCCGCCACGTCGAGCGTCTGGAGGCGCTCCCAGAGCGGATCGTACGCCGGGTGGTTCGGGAACCGGCCCTGGAAGAACGACGGGCGGACGAAGGCCGCGCGGAAGCCGCGCGCCGCGACGCGGTCGAGCTCGCGCACGGCGAAGCTCGGGTGCTGGAGCGGCAGCACGGCGACGGGGACCAGGCGGCGCGGGTCCGCGCGCGAGAAGTCCCAGAGCCAGTCGTTGTACGCGCGCGCGAGCGCGGCCGCCGCGTCCGCGTTCTCGACCAGCGGAAAGTGCTCCGCGAAGAGCGTCGGGAAGAGGAGCGCCGTCTCGACGCCCATCGCGTCCATGTCCGCGAGGCGGGCCTGCGGGTCGTGCGCGCCCGGCGTGATCGGGTGCGCGACGTCGGGGTCGAGCGCGCCGACGTCCTCGGGCGTCATCCCCGGCCGCCAGCAGGCCTGGCGGTTCACGCCGCTCCGCCGGAGCGAGCGGGCGGGCCGGCCGTTCAGCAGCGTCACCTCGAGGCCGAGTGGGTCGACCTCGTGCCAGAAGGCGCTTCGCGCGACGAGCCGGTGGTCGCGATCCAGGTACTGCTCCCAGACGTCGGTGGGCTCGAAGACGTGGCTGTCCACGTCGACGACGCGCGCGCGCCCGTTCGCGGCCGGCATCAATACGGCCTCAGCGCCTGCATGAGGATGCGCGGGTCGAGCTTCGCGAGGTCGAAGCCCGTGATGCCGTGCGCCCGCGGATCCGCCTCGACGGCGGCCCACTGCTCGAGCTCCTCGCCGCCGGGGAACCACGCCGGCCGCTCGAGCGGCGGCGGCTCCTCGCGGACGAAGACCTTGCCCTCGATGCCGTACATCCGCCGCGCGTTGCCGCCGAGGAGCTTCGCCTGCACCGGCTCCGGCACGCCGCACCGGCGCATCTCGCGGATCGCGCTCCACGAGTCGGCGCCGTCGTGGTGATACGCGTCGGAGGACCAGAGCCCGACGTCCTCGAACCGGTCCCACTGTCGGAAGACGGGCGTCTCGTCCGACTCGAACGCGATGAAGCACTGGGCCGCGAACGCCTCGCTCGGGAGGCGGTCGGTCTTCATGACGCGCTCGTTCGCGTAGAGCTTGAAGAGCCGATCCCAGTACGGGAGGAGCTGCGGGAGCCAGCTCGCGTTCGACTCGAAGATCGCCATGCGCAGGTTCGGGTAGAGGTCGAGCATCCCCGAGAGGAGCACCTGCGCGAGCCAGGCGACGGCCTCGAAGACGAAGCTGAGCGTCTGCACGTCGACCATGCGGCCGCCCAGGTGCATCTCGCCGGCGCGCGCGATCAGGTCGCCGGGCGACGTCATCGGGATCGGCGGGACCGCGTGCCGGATCGCCGCGCCCGCCTCCGGGTTGTGCGCCGGGAAGGTGTGCATCCCGAGGACGATCCCCGTCTCCTCGAGCTTCCGGAACACCTTGTCCATGGTGTTCGTCGGCGCGCCGCTCACCATGCTCGGGAAGACGTAGTTCGGGTAGCGGCCGCGCGCGTCGATCGGGCGGAGGAGCGCCACGCGGAAGCCCATCGAGCGGAGCCGGTCGAGCTCCTCGACCGTGTACCGGACGTTCTGGAGCGGGAGCCAGCCGGCGGGAAAGAGCCGGTCGGGCGCGGCGGCGCAGTAGTCCGTCACCCAGTCGTTGTACGCACGCGCGAGAGCGTACGCGCCGTCCGCGTTCTCGGCGAACGGGAAGTTCGCGACGAGCATCGTCGGGATGATCATGACCTGGTCGATGCCCATGAGATCCATCTCGCGGAGCCGCGCCTTCGGGTCGTACGCGCCCGCGTGCTCGACGTAGCGCCGCTGCTCCGCCGTGAGGCCGATCTGCTGGAGCTTCCGGAGGATCTTCTTGGACATCTGCGGGCCCGCGATGCAGATCGGGTTGTAGCCCGGGAAGTCCCCCGCGCCCCCGCCGATCACCGGCGTCCGCCCGTTCAGGATCGCCTGGTGCTCGTCCTTCCAGTACGTCTGCTTCACGAGGTCGCGGTACCTGGGCTCCACGTACCTGGACCAGATCTCGTTCGGGTCGTTGACGTGCGCGTCGCAGTCGAAGACGGGGAAGCTCTTCGTCACGCGTGCCTCGCCGTTCCCACTCATGCGCTTCCCCTACTGCCGCCCGCGCGACGCGGTCAAGGCGGGCGGCGTCGGATGGCGCCCGCGACGCCGCCGCGCTAAGGAGCCTCGATGCCGAAGACCCGCGCGCGACGGGTGGCGCCCGGCCCCGGCCCGGTCGCGGCCGTGCACCGGCTGCTGATCGCGACCGCGCTCGCGTGCGCCGTCTTCTTCGCGGTCTGGGAGCTGCGCGAGTGGCGCCGGACGGGCGCCGCGGAAGCGGCGGTCGTGACGGCGGTCGCGGCCGCTGCCGCGACGGGCATCGGGCTCTACCTCCGGAGCCTCCGCCGCCGCCTGAACGCGAAGCTCACCCCTCGGCGGACCCCCGACTGAGCGGGACGTACCGCACCGGCACGAATGCACCGGTCGGGGCCCGCCGGACGCCTGATGGATCGCGTGGTTGGTCGGGGCACGGGCGTTGCTGGCTCGGGCGCCCGTGCCCCGCCCTCTCGTCGTCGGCCTCGCCGTCGGCGTGGTGCTCGCCACGGCATCCGCCGTGCGTGCCGAGCGGCTCCTGACGCCGCTTCTCGCCGACGCCGTCCCGGGCGAGCACGCCGGGCTGCCCGGCGTCGCCCGCGCCCGGGCACTCGCCCTCGGCCGGACGGCGCTCGCCGCGCTGCGCGGCCGGGCGCTCGCCGCCCTCGAGGCCTTTCCGCTCGGCGTCGACCGGACCGTGGACCTCGACCTCGCGCGCATCGAGCCGTTCGCGCCCGGCGCCCGCGTCCAGGTCGTGCGGCCCGACGGCGTGCACGACGTGCCGCTCCCCGACGCGGTCTACTTCGCCGGGACGGTCCGCGGCGTGCCGGCGTCGCGCGCACTCCTCGTCGCCGGCCGCGACGAGGTGCACGGCTTCGTCGCGATGGACGGCGAGGCGTGGGCGTTCGGGCGCGACCCGACCGGGATGCACCGGACGTACGCCCTCCGCGACGTGAGCCTCGAGAGGCATCCGCCGCCGGGGGACTTCTGCGGCACGGACCTCTACCCGTCCCTCTTCCCGCCGCCGCGCCCGGCCGCCGACGTGACCGGCGCCGCGCCGCGCGCGCCCATCTACACGTCCGACATGGAGCTCCGGGTCGCGGTCGCGGTCGACACCGACGTCGAGCTCTGGAACCACTTCGGCAGTGACGAGGGGACGCTCGACTACCTGGCGAGCCTGCTCGCCGCGGCGAACGTCGTCTACGAGCGCGATCTCAAGCTGCGGCTGCAGTTCTCCTACGTCCGGCTCTGGTCCGCGGAGCCCGACCCGTGGACGGCCGCCGACACGGTGGGCGCGCTCTACGAGGTGCAGGACTACTGGACGACCTACGACGTGAGCGAGGCGGGGCCCCACGACCTCGTCCACTTCGTCTCCGGCAAGGCGGTGAACGGCGGGGTCGCGTGGGTCGGTACGGTGTGCGACGCGAGCTACGGATTCGGCGCGTCGCAGGTCTACGGCAGCTTCGACACGAGCGACCCGTCGCAGATCTGGGACGTGCTCGTCGTGACGCACGAGATCGGCCACAACCTCGGCACCGAGCACACCCACTGCTACGACCCGCCGATCGACCGCTGCTACGCCCAGGAGGCGGGCTGCTACAAGGGTACGGTCGTCCCCTCGCGCGGCGAGATCATGAGCTACTGCCACCTGCTCGGCGGCGGGCTCGGCAACATCGACATGCAGTTCACCCAGCGCGTCGTCGACAAGATCCGGTCGGTCGTCGACGACGCCGCGTGCCTCGCCCCCGTGACCCCGCCCGTCTGCGGCAACGGCATCCGCGAGTACGGCGAGGAGTGCGACGACGGCAACACGACCGACGGGGACGGCTGCACCGCGACCTGCCTGCGGGAGCCGCGCTGCGGCGACGGCTTCCTCGACGCGGGCGAGCAGTGCGACGACGGCGGCACCGCGGACGGCGACGGCTGCTCCGCGACGTGCCGGCACGAGCCGCGCTGCGGCGACGGGACGCTCGATGCGGGAGAGGAGTGCGACGACGGCGACGTGGTGGACGGCGACGGCTGCTCGGCGATCTGCCGGCGCGAGCCGTGTCTCGTCGTCTCCGCGCTCCAGAGGCTCTGGGCGGGGGCGAGCCTCTCGATGCGGCACGCCCGGCGCGGCGACGTGCTCTCGGTCGTGGGGGATTTCGGCCTCTCGCCGGCCGTCGGTCCGGTCGTGCCGACCACGACCGGCGTGCACCTGATGCTCGAGGGCCAGGCCGGCATGGCGCTCGACGCCGTCCTGCCCGCGAGCGCCTGGAGACGCCACGGGACCCGCTGGACGTACCGCGACCCGAAGGGCCGGATCGGCGGGCTCCGCAGCGTCGTCCTTCGCATCCGCGCCGTCGGCGGCGCCCCGGACATCGGTCTCACCGTGAAGGGGAAGGGCGTCTACGCGATCACGCCGGGCACGCCGCTCACCGCCTTCGTCCTCTTCGGGGACGAGGGCGCGAAGCTCGCCGGCGCGTGCGGGCGCTACACCTTCCCGAACGGCGCGTGCACGGCCCGCGGCCGCACGCGCCTCGTCTGCCGCTAGAAACGCGTGCGGGTGCGCGCGGCGGCGGCCGCCGCGTGCGCCGCGGCCGGCGCGCCGTGCGCCGGGATGGCACAGGCGTGGCGTCGCCGCGCGAATCCGGCGCGTCGGGACGGGCGCGGTGCGGAAGGCACGCCCGTTGCTCGTTCCGGCCGCCCATGCAGACCGCACGCCTCGCCACCCCGAAGACGGTCTTCGCGCTCGCCGCCGTTCTCGCCACCGCGTCCGCCGCGGCCGCGGAACGGCTCCTCTCGCCCGTCGCTGGGATGCGCGCGCCCGGCGCGGGCGGCGTGACCCGCGTCCAGACGCTCGCGCTCGGCCGGGCGGCGCTCGCCGACCTCCGCGCCCGTCCGCGCGCCGCCGTCCCGCAGTTCCCGATCGGTGCCGACGGTACGGTCGAGCTCGCGCTCCGGCGGTGGGAGCCGTTCGCGGCCGGGGCGCACGTGACGGTCTTCGGCGCGGACGGCGTGCGCGACTGGGACCCGACGGGCACCGCCTACTTCGTGGGCACGGTGAACGGCGATCCCCGCTCCCACGCGATGCTCGCCGCCGGACCCGACTCCGTCCACGGCTTCGTCGACACGAAGGGCAGCGTCT
>Ga0070741_10005975_pt1 | contig 26487 bp, 22 predicted proteins | sample Coa_R1_4_FD_66440 | JGI IMG/M metagenome (GOLD analysis project Ga0070741, IMG submission 66440) | Surface soil microbial communities from Centralia Pennsylvania, which are recovering from an underground coalmine fire - Coalmine... | ecosystem: Environmental > Terrestrial > Soil > Unclassified ... | reverse complement strand
CAATGAAACTGCGCGGCGGAATTACGCGTACGATCCGGCCCAGGATCGTCCGGCCGCGGCAGGCGGCGGCAGCGCCGGATACAATGAAACTGCGCGGCGGAATTACGCGTACGATCCGGCGCAGGATCGTCCGGCCGCAGCCGGCGGCGGCAGCGCCGGATACAATGAAACCGCGCGCCGGAATTACGCGTACGATCCGGCCCAGGATCGTCCGGCCGCAGCCGGTGGCGGCAGCGCCGGCTACAATGAAACCGCGCGGCGGAATTACGCGTACGATCCGGCCCAGGATCGTCCGGCCGCGGCCGGCGGCGGCAGCGCCGGCTACAACGAAACCGCGCGGCGGAATTACGCGTACGATCCGGCCCAGGATCGTCCGGCCGCGGCCGGTGGCGGCAGCGCCGGCTACAACGAAACCATTCGCCGAAATTACGCCTATGATCCGGAATACGCTCAATATCGGCTGAAGAAGGAGTTCGAGTCGCACTGGACTGCGACCGTTCCGAAGCCATGACGCCGGCTTTCTCAGATCGGCGGGCGCGCGCGACGCCAACATCCTCTATCGCTGGCAGCGCATCGCCTGAGAGTCGAATGACGGGCGCGCAACGCGGAGCGATCACCTGCGTTGCCGCTCTTGTCGGCGCGATATTGTTGGCGTTGCATGCGCTGCCGGCGTACGGACAGGATTGTCCATGCGGTGTGGCCACCGAGCAGACTGCCGAAACAGGCCGGACCAACGACATTGCCATCGAGTACATCGCGCCGAAAAGTCAGGCATTGACCGAGCTTTATCAGACGCTGCAGAACCGGCAGGTTCTGGAAAGAACCCAAGCTATTTTGAGCGCGTTTCGCCTGCCTGAGCGATTGGTCATCCGGACCATGGAATGCGGCATCATGAACGCGTGGTATGCCGAGGAGAACGGCGCCAAAACCGTGACCCTCTGCTATGAACTGCTGCAGAACATCGTCCAGTCGTTGCCGATGCAGAGCAACCCCGCCGGAGTTACGGCTACGATGCAGCAGCTGGCCAATTCTTCTGGCTTGTCCTGCACGAAGTAGGGCACGCCGTGTTCGACATGTTCGCAATCCCGATTTTGGGCCGCGAGGAGGACGCCGCCGACAATTTTGCCGCCTACATCATGTTGGCATTCGGCAAGGACCGCGCACGCAGACTCGTGGGTGGCGCCGCATGGGCATGGAAAGGTTACATAGACCGCGCCAAGCAGGACTCGAAGGTCGAGCTCCCCCTCGAAGCGTTCGCGAGCAACCATGGGCAACCGCAGGAGCGGTTCTATAACCTCATGTGCATCGCCTATGGCGCCGATCCGCAGATGTTTTCCGATCTCGTGCAGACCGGTTATCTGCCGCAGCGTCGAGCGCCGAATTGCAGATATGAGTACAAGACGCTCGCGACTGCTTTTCGCCGCGAAATCAGGCCTCATGTCGATGCGAAACTAGCTGCCGCGATCATGGATACGACATGGTTGCCGGCACCGGATTCGATGGCCGCAGCCGCCAAATAAGCTTCTTGCCCGTCGGACGCCGGCCGGCGCGTGTCGAAAGCCAACTTGAACATTTGGCACCTGCTGAGCGGCGTTGGCGGTCCTTGAGTATCGCCATTCGCCGGAGCGATGTGAACATTTCACAACGCAGTGGTGCGTAAGTCATCCGCTCGTCTTTGAACCTTTAAGCCTTTGGACGATGCGACGAACGGCTCGCATCTCGAACGGCGGACCGCACGACTGAACGCGCAAGATCGCAGGAGGCGTGTCGTGGAAGGGACAGCCGGTTTAACCAAACGTCTTAAGGACGAGCGATGCTGGCGCGGATTCCATCAAGGCGACTGGTGCAACAGCATCGATGTCCGCGGCTTCATCGTGCGCAATGCGACGCCATACAGCGGTGACGAGGCGTTTCTCGTCGGGCCGTCGAAGCGCACAGCCGCAGTCTGGTCCAAGCTGCAGCCGTATTTTCAACGGGAACGCAAAGAAGGTGTGCTCGCCGTCGATGCCGCGACACCATCGGCGCTGTTGGCCCACAAACCTGGCTACATCGACAAGCACAACGAAGTCATCGTCGGGCTGCAGACTGATCAGCCCTTCAAGCGGGCGATATTCCCGTTCGGCGGATTGCGGATGGTCGAGGCCGGGCTGAAAGCGGCCGGCTTCGATGCCGATGCAACGGTCCACGAGACCTTCACCAAATACCGCAAGACCCACAACGACGGCGTGTTTGACGCCTATACGCCGGAAATCATGAAGTGCCGCAAATCGGGCATCATCACCGGCCTGCCCGACGCGTACGGCAGGGGCCGCATCATCGGCGATTACCGGCGCGTCGCGCTCTACGGGGTTGCGCGCCTCCTCGAGGTCAAGCAGGCAGAGCGCAACCAGCTCGACGACATGTGGCCGACCGACGAGGTCATTCGGCAGCGCGAAGAACTCGCCGAGCAGATGCGCGCCCTGGAAGATCTCGCCGCAATGGCCCAGCTCTATGATTGCGATATCTCGCGGCCGGCAGCGGACGCCCAAGAAGCCGTGCAATGGACTTATCTGGCGTACCTGGGCGCGATCAAGGAAGCCAATGGCGCGGCCATGTCGATTGGCCGTATCTCGACGTTCCTCGACATCTATATCGCACGCGACCTCAGCGAAGGCGCTTTGGATGAAGCGGGCGCCCAGGAACTCTGGGATCAGCTTGTGCAAAAGCTTCGCATCGTTCGCTTCCTGCGCACTCCCGAATACGACGCTCTGTTCAGCGGCGATCCCTATTGGGCGACCGAATGCGTCGGCGGCCTCGATCTGAACGGGCGGCCACTGGTCACCAAGAGCAGCTACCGCATGCTGCACACGCTGCGCAATCTCGGCCCGGCACCCGAGCCGAATATCACCGTACTCTGGTCGAAATATCTGCCGGAGAACTTCAAGCGCTACTGCGTCAAAGTCAGCCGCGAAACCTCCTCCCTGCAATATGAGAACGACGACCTGATGCGGCCGTATTGGGGCGACGATTACGCGATCGCCTGTTGTGTCTCATCGACAAAACTCGGCAAGCAGATGCAGTTCTTCGGTGCGCGCGTCAATCTCGCCAAAGCGCTGCTCTATGCCATCAACGGCGGCCGCGATGAGATCTCCGGCGAGCAGATCGCTCCGCCGAGCCAGCCGGTGACCGCAGACGTCCTCGATTTCGACGAGGTCTTTGCAAAATTCGACCGGACGATGGACTGGCTGGCGCGCACCTATGTGCATGCCATGAACTGCATTCACTACATGCATGACAAATATTTTTACGAGCGCCTGGAAATGGCGCTGCACGACCGCGACATCCTGCGCACCATGGCGTTCGGAATCGCCGGCCTGTCGGTCACGGCCGACAGCCTCGCCGCCATCAAATATGGAAAAGTCCACGTCATCAGGGACAAAACCGGGCTTGCGACCGACTATCGCGTGGAAAGCAACCGTCCGCTGCCGCAGTTCGGCAACAACGACGATCGGGTCGACAGCATCGCCGCCGATCTGGTGAACCGATTTATGGAGAAGATTCGCAAGCATCCGACGTACCGCAATGCGACGCATACGCAAAGCGTGCTGACCATCACGTCGAACGTGGTCTACGGCAAACACACCGGCAACACGCCCGACGGCCGCCGCAAGGGCGAACCGTTTGCTCCCGGCGCAAATCCGATGCACGGACGCGACAGCCATGGCTGGCTCGCGTCATGTCTGTCTGTCGCCAAGCTGCCCTACAAGGATGCGCTGGATGGGATCAGCTACACCGTCTCGGTTGCTCCGCAAAAAGCGCATCTTTCCGATCGGGAACTCGTCGACGCCGCGGTCAATGCATTCGACATGTATTTCGAGCACGGCGGTTTCCACATGAACTTGAACCTTATCGACAAGGAGACGCTCGAGGACGCGATGAAGCATCCCGGCAAATATCCGCAGCTGACCATCCGCGTCTCCGGCTACGCCGTCAATTTTGTCCGCCTGACCCGCGAGCAACAGCAGGACGTGATTAGCCGTACGTTCCACGGGCGCGTTTGACCGGGGAAACCGCAATGTCGCAGCTGCGAACGTTGGAGCCGGGTAGCCGTTACGATCTGCGTTTCGGAATTTCACCGGATGCGCCCGACGAGAGCGCCTCGCTCGGCGACGCCGCGGGTATCTATGGTTACGTCCACTCCTATGAAACCTCGTCGCGGTACGACGGACCCGGGCTGCGCGTCATCCTGTTCGTATCCGGCTGCCTGCTGCGCTGCTCCTATTGTCACAATCCCGATACCTGGCACTTGAAAGACGGCACTTACGTTTCGGCGGAGCAAGTCATCGACCGCCTGCGCAGCTTTGCCCCTGCCCTGCGCGCTCTCAAGGGCGGACTGACCATTTCCGGCGGCGAGCCGATGGTCCAGATCAAGTTCACCGGACGAATACTGGCCGGCGCCAAAGAATTAGGTCTGCACACTGCGATCGAAACGTCGGGCTTTCTCGGCGATCGCGCCGACGATGATTTGCTTTCCACCGTCGATCTTGTGCTCCTCGATATCAAGAGCTCGGACCCCGAGACGTACCACAAGGTCACCGGCCGCGATCTGGCTCCAACCCTTCGTTTTGCCGAGCGTTTGGCAAAAGCGGGAAAGCCGGTGTGGGTGCGCTTCACGCTCGTGCCGGGGCTGACGGACGACCCGAAGAACGTCGAAGGAATTGCCCGGTTTGTCGCCCCGATGAAGAACGTCGAGTGGGTCGAGATACAGCCGTTCCACCAGCTCGGTGCGTTCAAGTGGAAGGCGATGAGCCTCGACTACGAACTTTCCGACACAACGCCGCCGGCGCCCGAACTGGTCAACCGCGTGCTTGCGCAATTTCGCGACGCAGGTTGCCGCGTGCGTTGAACGAAACGGCGATTGGGAAAGAGGAAGCGCTTGCTGGAGGCGATGAATGCTGGACCTTGCCCGCTCGATCATCGGAACGCAGCCCATTCTCACGATCTTTCTCGCCATCGGCGTCGGCTATCTTGTCGGCCAGATACGGATCGGAGGGTTTTCGCTCGGCCTCGGCGCCGTGCTGTTTGTCGGCTTGGCGCTCGGAGCCTTTGCACCGAAGGCCCAGATCAGCGGACCGATCGGCCTTATCGGGCTGATCATGTTCCTTTATGGCATCGGCATTCTGTACGGCCGCCAATTTTTCGAGGGCATGTTGGGCTCTGCCGGCCGCAAGTACAATTTGCTCGCTTGCATCGGCGTCATCGCCGGGCTGTTCGTCGCGCTTGGCCTTGGCCAGGTCTTCGATATCAAGATCGGCCAGACGCTCGGAATTTTCGCCGGATCGATGACAAGCACCGCGACGCTGCAGGCCGCCCTCGACGTCACGCGCAATTCGGATCCGTCGATCGGATATTCCGTGGCCTATCCGTTCGGTGTCATTGGCCCAATTCTGTGCATCTACTTCATGACGAGGCGTCTGCGGCCGAAATTTCCCGCCAAGGCGCCGGCCTTCCATATGGCAGAGGTGACGCTGGCGCCCGAAGCTCCAAGGCAAACCATCGGCGAACTCACCGGCAGACTGCCGAGCGGGGTTCAGGTGGCGTTGGTACGCAAGGGCGCCCGCAATGTCGTCCCCTCGGGCGATATCGAGGTGGCATCCGGAGACGCTGTGATGCTCGTCGCCGACCGTCGGGAAACGATCGAGCAGGCGGCGGACTGCATTGGAAGCCTGCAGCCCGGACACATCGTCCAGGATCGTTCAGGCCTCGACTACATTCGCGTCTTCGTCGGCAAAGCCAATTTGATCGGGGTGCCGCTTGCAAAACTTCCGCTGCCGGCCGGCTTTCCGGCTCATGTCCTGCATGTCCGACGCTACGACGTCGATATCGTTCCGACGCCGGATCTGACGCTGGAGTTCGGCGATCGAGTGGGCGTGCTGGTGCCCCCGGAGCGCAAGGAGGAGATTCGCCGGCATTTCGGTGACTCCGTGAAGTCGGCCGCCGAGTTCAGTTACGTATCGCTGGGCATCGGCATGGTCCTCGGCGTGCTGATCGGGCTGATACCGATTCCGATTCCAGGCATCGGCATCGTCACGCTCGGGATCGGCGGCGGTCCGCTGCTCGTCGCACTCATTGCCGGCAAGTTGCGCCGAACCGGCCCGCTGCTTTGGGTGATGCCGCTTGCGGCAAACATTGTGCTGCGGAATTTTGGCCTGGCGCTGTTCCTGGCAACGGTCGGCATCAATGCCGGGCAGCCGTTCCTTCGTACCGTGTCCGAGAGCGGCCTGTCGATGCTGGGAATAGGCGCGGCGGTGCTCTTGACCACCGTACTGATCGTACTGCTGGTCGGCCACTATCTCATGAGGATTCCGTATGACGATCTGCTGGGCGTGACGTCCGGTGCCACCGGAAATCCGGCCATCCTGGTTTACTCGACGCAAATGGCCCCGACCGAGCGCCCGGATATCGGCTATGCGATGATCTTTCCCTCCATGACCATCGTCAAAGTGATCGCCGTGCAAATCGTGGGGCTCGTCGCCGGGTTAGGATGAGAGGTGCACTACCGTGCATCACGACGCCCCAACCAGTCGGCAAATGCCAACAACACCATGGCCGCAACAAATATGAGCGGAAAGGCGACCGCCCAGCCGATTTTGGCCGTGTCGGCCTGGTGTTCGAGATCGAGGTACCAAGCCAGCGTCTCGACGGCGGCGATGCCGGCAATCGAACCAAGCAACTTTTGTTTCATCTCCGAAAAGTCGATATCGACCAAGCCGGGCGGCCAATCGGATTGGTCTGGCCGATCGATCTTGCGAATGTAATTCCCGTATGCCGAGAAAGCGACGATGAGAACGAGATTTGCCGTGAGCGTAAGGTCGATCAGATTGAGGACATCGACCACCAGGTCTTGCCAGGATTCGACCAGCAGCCGGGTTACCAGGGTAAATAGATTGATAAAGAAGCGAATGGCGATGAGCACAACGCTGCAGACCAATCCGACAAGGAAGGGCACCATCAGCCAGCGGCTGAAGAACATCGCCGTCTGGATGCCGCGTCCGATCGGCCGCCATGCTGTCATCCTGCGCTCCACAAGCCATTCCGCACGACCGAGCCGGCTTTTGCACGTCCTCGACTGCGAGTTGCACAAACTCTCCCCAGCTTACTGACGCCGATTTGACCGCGCAATGACCGCTCAATTCTAACCATCGGTTCGCTCGAAACGGCGGTCGCCTGTACGGCTGGGCCGGCGGAATCATTATGTTCGGCCTCGTTGCCGGCGGCCACATTGGGTACGGCGCGCTGTCTTGTTGCAGTGTTGCAATGTTGCAAGTGACCGTCGCTTTCAGTCCTGCCGTTGTGCGCGTCTTCGAACCTTGGACGAACCTCCTGCGCGTTCGCTTATCCGACCTGTGGCGTCCGTAACGAACGTATAGCCGTCCAACACTTTCAAGCCGATGCAATCGCCAACAGACCAATGGAAAACGCGGTGTCGCTCTTGTTAGTGAATTTCGCCGCCTGCAATCCAGCCATGGAGAGACCAGATGCTTAAGACAGCCGCTGTCGCAGTCGCTGCGCTCGTCGTTGCCGCGTCGCCTGCCGTGTATGCACAGGAGCGTTCGAACGACAAGCAAGACCGTTTAACCGCCGCCGAGCCCAGCTCCATAACGGATCTGCGGGTTGCAGTCGTCAAGGCCGCCCTGCAACTGACACCCGCTCAGGAAAAATACTGGCCGGCCGTAGAGGACGCCATCCGCACAAGGGCACAGCACCGGGTCGCGCGCCTTGAAGGCCTGTCCGACCGTGTGTCCGCTCTCCACGACAGTGATAATCCGATCGAACAGATCCTTATCCGCAACCCGGCCGATTTCATGAACCGCCGCGCCGATGCCTTGGCGCAGCGGTCGAGTGACCTCAAGAAGCTCGCCGAGGCCTGGCAGCCGCTTTACCAGGTGCTCAGCGACGACCAAAAGCGGCGGCTGGGTCTGCTGCGGCTCGTTGTGCTTCGCCAAGTGGCAAATCGCATGGGCGGGCCTGGCGGACGGTTCTACGACGACGACGACGACGACGAGGAATAAGTCGACAGCCGCCAAAAACTCGATCGACAGCCAATGATGCCTTGATCGTGTAAAACGTTGGCACAAGTGTAGACATCGGAGTCGAGATCGGCATTCGTGCGGTCGCGACTCCGACCCTTCTCATCAGCATTGCAATACGCGGCGCTTTTGTAACCGGTCATTCATTCCCTTTATATCTCGCCGTCGGGCGCACCGCGTGTTCTGGTGGCCGAAACGCGCAATCGCGCTTGCGATCGGCACCAGCCCCAATTGATCTCTATGTGTAGGGCTTGCCTTCTTCGGCCACGCCCGGATGCCCGACGCAATTCAGGCGACCGCCTCATGCCGCTTCAACGTCGGCGCGTCAGCCCTCGGCTTGGTTACCGTTCGGTTTTTCAAACCTACGCAATTCGACGAACCTGCATGCCTATCGAACGTTCGAAAGCCGACGATCCGTATTACCTTAGCGTACGAAAATATACCAAAAATTATATTGTTAGACCTTTACGCCCCCCGCAAACCTAAAAATCACGCGTTACGTGGTAAGAAATTGTCGCAGCAAATTCTGATTGCATTCGTTGCTGGGGCGACATGGGCGCTATCGCCGAGGGAGAAGGCATATTGCCGACTGACGCCGCGCGCGGCGCCGGCAAGTCCGACTACGATTTTCCGACAGTCATAACGGATATGCCGATCAACGCGGCACAGCGCAAAGCGGCGCTTGGCCTCGTCTGTCTCCTGTTCGTGATCGGCGCCGCAGCCGCCCCCTTTGCCGCGCTGCCGGCAGTCCGCATCGACGCATTTATTCCGGTCCTGCAAACCGCCTTGTGTCTGATTGATCTTATGACGGCGGCCCTGCTGTTTTCCCAGTATTCGATCCGGCCGCGCTACTCAGGCTTGTTAATCGCAAGCGGATATCTGTTCAGCGGCCTGTTCGCCTTTGCCCAGACACTTGCATTTCCGGGGGCCTATTCCGCAGCCGGCCTGATCGGCAATCGCGATACCGCCGGCTGGCTTTTCGTGCTCTGGCATACCGCCTTTCCAATGGCCGTGCTCGCCTATGCGCTTTCGAAAGACCGGAATGAAATCCGGACGGCGGCCCACGAATCGCCGGCAACCGCCATCATAGTGACCATAGCGACTGTGATCATAGCCGTCGCAACAGTGACTTTCGTGGTCGCGCGCTTCCCCGACATTTTGCCGAGTCTCTATCAGAATGATACGAAACAAACGGTGCTTGCCAACACCGCGGACGTTTATCTTGCACTGTTGAATATCGCAACGCTGGCCGTTTTATTCCTGCGCCGGCGCACCATTCTCGATCTGTGGCTGATGGTGACCTTACTCGCCTGGTTGCCGAATTTCCTGACCTCAGCGGCCTTCACCTTCGTACGGTTCAGTATCGGCTGGTACATCTCGCGTGGCTTTTCGGTCGTTGCCAGTTCGACGCTGCTCGTGGTTCTGCTGGCCGAAACGACTGTGCTCTATGCCCGTCTCGCCAGCTCGATTCTATTGTTGCGGCGTGAGCGCACCGATCGGCTCACGACCGTGGAAGCGGCTACGGCGGCGATCGCCCACGAAGTCAGGCAACCGCTGGCGGGAATTACCACGCTCGGCGCCGCAGGGCTGAGATGGCTCAACAGGACCCCGGCCGAGGTCGAAAAGGCGAAGTCGTGCCTCACTGCGATCCTCGGAGCCGCTGAGCGATCGGAAGAGATCATTGCCAGTATCCGCGGCCTGTTCAAGAAGACGCCAAGTCATCGGATATCGGTACAGCTCAACGAGCTGAGCCGGCTGGTAATGCAGTTGGCGCGGCACGACCTGTTGAGCAGCGGAATAACGGTGGCCAGCGATTATCAGGAGGATTTGCCGCCGATCTATGGCGATTATATCCAGCTTCAGCAAGTCATGTTGAATTTAGTCAAGAACGCAATCGACGCCATGAGCAACCGCCCGCTTGGCGAACGGCGCCTACGGGTGGCCACAGGCACAGATGGGTACTCGGTAGTCTCATTCTATATTCGCGACTCCGGGCCGGGAGTTGCCGCCGATGATCGCGACCGCATATTCAGCCCGTTTTTCACGACAAAATCGAATGGCATGGGATTGGGCCTTTCGATCTGCAGGACGATCGTCGAAGAGCATGGCGGCACCTTGCAGCTGACGAAAAGCGGGCCTGCCGGATCCACCTTCGAAATGTCGCTGCCGGTTGCGCCGCCGCAACGGCAACCGGACGACAAGCAAGCGGCCGCCGCCGACGATCACGGCGCGCCGCCTGGTGCTGCAGGATAACCGCAGATGCGAACCTGTCTCTTGAGCCCGTTCCTTGGGCGGCTAAAGCGCGGGCGGCGGCATCAACGCATGTTGCAAGGCGCTCTGCCTCACCTGCCGACAGCCCTTTCCAGGCAGTTGATCAGAATATTTTCGTCACAAGGTTTGGTCAAATAGCCCAATGCGCCGGCTCCCATCACACGATCGCGCACGCGCGCCTCGAACTTGGCGGTCATGAATATGATCGGCGTGCGATAGCCCTCGGCGCGCAAACGCGCCTGGAGATCCGGGCCGCTCATGCCGCACAGATGAACGTCCAAGATCAGGCACTCGGCGCGCTGCTTCAGGTTTGAGCCGAGATATTCTTCGGCCGACATGAACATCGCACCGAAATAACCCAGCGACGCGACAAAGCTGTTCATGCCTTCGCGAGCCCACTGGTCGTCGTCGACGATCGCAATCAACGAATTCCGTGCATGCGCCGCGTCCACATGACGGACGTTTATAGGCAGAGCATTGGCCCGCACCGGCGCCGATCGCAAAGCAGGCCGGCTCGCACAAAAAAGCCCCAGCCGCTCCGTGAACTCCTCCGATCGACTTAACATCGCCCAGCTTTCCTCTAAACGCAGAAAGCACCGTCGGATCGCCGGGTCGGCAGTGTTTCGGGCAAGCTCTCAAGCTCTCGCTGCGCGACGCAGACCATACGCGACACGCCCACTGGTTATTTTACAGCACGCGTTACTCGTCAGAGAGCACGTCTTGAGCCAATACGCAATCAAGCGCGGCTTCTTTGCAATATCCCGCGGTATCTACTTAATTCCAATCACGGCAAGGCGACCGTTCACAATCCGTTAAATAAAATAGCCCGCGCGGTTCTGACGTTTTCGGCGGCAGCCGGCGATGGCAACGAACACGTACACGCGAATCTCGCGGCGACCTATAAGATAGATGGTGGAGCAAAACACGGCGACTATCCTCTTGGATAACGAAAAGATGCTTCTTTTTATGTCGGCAAAGCGACACCTGTAGAGAACGCGGCAGGTGCCCTGCCTCATACCGCTCGGCGGGACACAACGGTATTTGCTTCATCCGATCCGATCATTTCAGCATGCCTAGGAATAATAGACGCGGCGAGATCATGGCCGTTAAAAGCCGGATCTGTTCGCACGAGGGCTTCTGCGGATTGCCGGCTTTCAGAGTAGCAATCGTTAACGCAGCGACGATCATGCATTCTGCTCGAAATTTCCATCCGGAATGGGGCTATCTCGCGCCTACGCCAAGCTTCGCGCGGACGCTTCGCGTTGCCGTTATCGCGGCTGCGATCGGCGCAACGGCCGGCTCGGTGGTCGTTATTTCGCTGATCGGCGGCTCTCGATCGAAAGCGTACGATACCTCGCGTCCCGCCCATGCGCTGGTGAGCAATAAGCTGGCCGTCTCTGCACCGGCGAGCGAACTCACCAAGACGGCGGCGACCGTTGGCGATCCGGCACCGGCCGCCCTTGCGCCATCCTCGCCCGATCCTGCCGGGTCGATCGAGAATGCGGCGGCCCCCGCGGCAGCGGCCGCGACGCCCGATGTGCTTCCGCCGAGAAAGAGTCGCATGCGGGTGCACCGCTCGCGCGTTGCGCACGTCCAAAAATACCCGCGCTCCGAGCGCAGATTTGCGCGCTCCTTCCAGCTGCCACATAATTCCGGATTGGTGCAATTTGACCAGTTCTGCTGCTCGTGGACCAGGCCGCCTGCACAGCGTAACGCGTTCGGCTGGTAAGCAATCCGGAACGATAAAAGAGCACCAGCTTCCTGTCAGCCAGACCGTTGCCGACCCTTCCTCCATGGTGCGCCGGCACAATTGGAGCATTGACGCCAACGCCGGAACCGAAGGTACGGCATCTCATTAAGTTCGTGGTCAGCTCGGTTGCATATCAAAGCTTGCAATGCGACACTGCAGCGGGAACCTGATCGGGATATCTGATGAGTTCAGCTGACTCTGGCGACCTGCTGGCAGCGGGCGCCTGCGAGCTTGCCGGTGTACGCGTCCTGATCGTCGAAGATTCCTGGGACGTCGGCACGGGATTGAAGATGCTGCTCGAGACATGGGGTGCCGATATCGCCGGTCCGGTCGCGACTATGGACGATGCCCGCTCTCTGGCGTCCGAGCGCCGCCCCGACGTGGCATTGGTCGACATCAATCTGCGAAACGGTGAGCAGTCCTATGGTCTCATCGACTGGCTGCACGAGCGGGGCATCCGCATTGTCGTGATATCGGGCTATCCGGACGTTTCCCTGGCAAAGGCAAAAGCATCGGCCATCCTGCCGAAGCCCGTAAGGCACGACCTCCTGCTGGCGAGCCTGCGCGCGCTGCGAAAGCGGTAAGTCGCTCAACGCCGCCGCGATGGCGGTGACTGATTCGGGCGCGCCCAGCCTGCTGAGCGAGTAGCCGTACACGGCACTCAGCATCGGCACTCACGACCTTTAGCCATCGTGTCGTGCCTGTTTTATCGGAATTTCTATTTTGCAACTTACGCCCGCCGTGGCGAACAGGAGGTCAACCGCTCCGCCGAGTTCATGGGGAATAAGATTGCGTATGAGATTTGTGCCATAACTGGGTTGAACGACTGGCGGCACCGGCGGGCCGCCGCGCTCGCGCCAGAATATGGTCAGGTTTGTCGCAGTGCCGCTCGACTGCCGCTCCCACGTCAGGAAAACTCGGCCTTCGGGGCTCGAAAGTGCGCCATACTTCGCAGCATTCGTCGCCAGCTCGTGCAGCACCCGCGCCACAGCCTGAATAACAGCAGATTCGAGCATGACGTGTGCCCCGCTGACCGTCACGTTGGCGCCCGTCGCGTAGGGCGCCAACTGGTTGCGGACCAGCGACTTGAAACCGACGCTCTGCCAGCCGCTCTTGCTCAACAGGGTGTGGGCCGCCGCCATCGATTGGATGCGCCCGTCAAGCGATTGCACGAAGTCGTCGATCGACCGGCTTGCCTGCCGTGTGGATGTAGCGACCACGGCGACCTGTGCGAGGATATTCTTGACCCTATGGTCCAACTCCGCGATCAGTAATTCCTGGTGCTCCTCGGCGCGCTTGCGCTCGGTGATGTCGCGCACGACGCCGGTAAACATGCTTCGCCCGATCAGTTGCGTGTCGCTGACCGCAATCTCCACGGGAACGGTCGAGCCATCCTTGCGCTTCCCAGTCACCTCACGCCAAAATTTGTTCGTTTCACCTTGGCCGGCCCGCACATCGTCGTGCAGCTCGCGGCCGCTGCCACCGTAGAACTCCGGCATCAACGTCTTGACGTTTCGTCCGATAATTTCATCCGGATTATAACCGAAGATGCGAGCCGCTGCCGGATTGAGACTCTCGATGGTGCCCTGATCGTCGATCGTTATGATGCCATCAACGACCGTATTGACGATCGCACGGGTCCGGTTTTCGCGTTCTGTGATAGCGATCACATTCCAGCGTCGTTCCGCGAACAGCGCAGCCAGCACCAGCGCAAAAATCGCCACGCCGACGATTCCGGCTTGGGTAACGAAAACCGGCTCCTCTATCGAGGGTGCGGCATCGCCAAAGTGCCCAAGCCTGAAGGTAAGTGCGGTGACGATCGTCAGCGAAACAACAAACACCGCCACGGCCGTGAACGCCGGGCGGCAGCGGGCCGCGAGCCACAATATCACCGGAAACAGCAGTTCGACCGGTCCAATTCCGCTCCACCAGGCATTCGGCAGCACAAAAATAATGACTGTGATCGCCGCAGCTGCAGAAATGACAGCAGCAACACCTTCGACAGCCTCGCGCGGCGGCGACCGCTCGCGCGCCACCCAGGCCAGGCCAATTATTAATGGCGCGACAGTAATGATGCCGATTGCATCGGAAAGGAACCAGTGCTGCCAGATGGTCAGGGCTGGCACGTCCGAGCTGTGAAACAGTTCGTAGCCAACCGTCCCCGCGATTCCCGAGACTGCAGTCGCAACGATCGCCACAACGAGCAGGTATAATACGTGACGCAGCCTGCTCAGGTGGAAAACACCGCCGACATAGCGCTCGATCAACCATGCGGCCAGCAGTGCCTCGCCGACGTTACATAGTCCGAACGCGATCGCGGCCCAAATATTGCGGTCGCTGGTAAGATTGGCCGCGACGGTCGCCGCGACGACGCCGACGGCAACGGGCCATCGCAGATCCCGCCCCAGAGCAATCAGAATACCGGAAGAGACGCCCGCAGCCGGCCAAAATACGGCGACACCATCAGGCTCCGTCAATAGAAATAGGCCCAGGCGCGCAGCAAAGAAGTAAGCAACGCCGACAATGACGGTTAACGTGCCTGAGGAGATCAGCCGCCGCTTCGAGATGAGCTTCGCCGCGTACCGCTCAGGGATCCGTTTCAACAAACTCTGGCGCATACGCAGAAGTCTGCTCATGTGACGCGTAAAAAGCCGTGAGCAAATTCAGGAAATCTCGCGATAATTAGCTTAGTTAAAAAACTATGACCCATCAAGCTGCCGAAGCTGTCCGGCACGATAATTTCACTGTATGTGAAGGCCCTCCAGCTCTTTTGCCTTTGCCATCAGGTCGGCGGCAATCTCCTCGAGCCCGTGCGCTGTCGTGCGATGCGGACAAGCGCGAGCCACGCTTATGCATGTCTCGGCCATTTCCCGAAGATATGTAATGATTGCTGAGATCATGAATCATGTGTCCGCAATGATACGGCGCGACGAAATGTCTTCCCGCCGGTCGGCTTTTGCCACGCGCGTCAAGGTAGCGTTTCACCTGCACCATTCGCCTGTGTTTTGCCGTCAAACACTTGGTTAGGTGCGCCAAATGGCGTTCGGCGTTCCAAAAATGCGCCACACCGCTTTTCCGAACGATTTGCACGCTATGAGCAAGGGGCGCGCTTTTTGAGTAGCCCACATCGCCAGCAGCATTACGCTTTTCGCAACCGCGCAAAGCCGTGCGCGATTCCAACCGGAGACACGTGATGAGCAGGTTGATTGTCATTGCGGTTGCACTGACCCTGACCTCGTCGGCCCATGCTTTACCGCTGGCAGCGCCCCACCATTCGGATCAAACGATCACCAAAGTTCGCGAGGCATGCGGCGTCGGCATGCACCGCGTCGGCGGTGTCTGCGTAAGGACTCATGCCCGGCGTGCAGCCAGCAGATGCGCTCGTGGAGTGACCTGCTGAACCGTCGTTCAAAATGGCGGCTGCATGGCACATCTTGGTCCCGGCTGCCGGGCGCATTGGACTGAGGACCTCGTGCGATCGCTCCGGCCTTCGGAAGCTCACGTCCCTCAGCCCACGGTTCGAAGGACCGGCCCATGGCTGCCGAAATTAATCCCGTCGCAAACCATCATCTGCCGATCTTCATTACGCCGCCCGGCCAGACCGACGTACTGATGGTCGTCACGGCAGTGTTTCTCTTGGTCGCCGTCGTGACGTTCGGCATCCTGTTCCTGCGGCTGCACAGCTTGCCCGAGCGCATGGCTCACCGCGGCCACAAGCTGCAGTTCGAGATCGTTGCAGTCCTGTGCCTGATTGCGCTGTTCACGCACATTCACGCCTTTTGGATCGCGGCGCTGCTGCTCGCGCTGATCGATTTGCCCGATTTCAGCGGCTGGATGGGCCGGATTGCAACGGGTGTTGAGCGGATCGCGGGAACCAGGCCTGCGGAGCTTTCGGCCGAACCACCATCCGGCGAACCGCTAGCGCATGAAAGCTACACCGAGGCTCCGCCCAGCCAGCCGGCGAACGGGTCGCTGTCGGGCGAACCGCCGGCGCGACCGGCAAAGGGCAAGGAGCTGACGCATGCTTGAGCTCCTGTTCTGCTCGATGCTGACAATTTTGCCCGATTATTTGTTCCGACGTTTCGTTCAGGGCAAGCGGATCGGCAAGGAGATTACGCTCTATTCCGTCTGGTTCGAGCTCAGGTGGGGCATTACGACCTGCCTGCTGCTCACGATCGCGCTGATCCTCACCGTTTTCTACAATCATCCGGCGACAACCAACGTGACGCTTTTCTATCGGACGATTCCGATCCTGCCCGAAATCAACGGACGTGTGTCCGAGGTCGCCGTCGATTACACCGGCCACGTCGAAAAGGGCGCAGTACTATTCAAGCTCGATGACTCGAAACAGCAGGCGGCTCTCGCGACCGCGCACCGCAAGATCGAGGAGATAGACGCCGACATGGCGGTCGCGCGAATCGATGTCACCAAGTCCGAGCACCAACTCGACGTAGCCAAGTCGGATTACCAGCAGGCGCTGGATCAGCTGCAGACCAAAGAGGAGCTGAAGCGACGCAATTCCGGAACGGTTCCGGAGCGCGACATCGAGAAGCTGCAGGTTCTGGTCCAAGGCCGGCAGGCCGCGGTCAATGCGGCCATGGCCACCCGCGATGCGGCCAGCGAGAAACTCTCAACGCAGCTTGTGGCCGATAAGGCGAGCGCCGAGGCGGCCCTCGACCAGGCTGCTGTGGAATTATCGAAGACGGTCGTTCGCGCCGGCGTGACCGGCCGGGTCGAGCAATTCACGCTGCGGGTGGGTGACGTCGTCAACCCGCTCATGCGTCCCGCCGGCGTCCTGATCCCGGATAACGCCGGCCGGGCGCTCGCGGCAGGCTTCGACCAGATCGAAGCGCAGATCATGAACGTCGGAATGATCGCCGAAGTCACGTGCGTATCAAAGCCATTCACGGTCATTCCAATGGTGGTCACGGACGTGCAGCGATACATCGCCGCCGGCCAGTTCCGCGGCGGCGAGCAGCTGCTCGACCCCAAGCAGGTGACGCAGCCCGGCACGCTGATTGCGTTTCTCGAACCGCTTTACAAAGGCGGCCTCGACAATGTCACACCGGGCAGCAGTTGCATTGCCAACGCCTACTCGAGCAACCACGATGAGATCGTTGCCCCCGAGACAGGAACGTTGCGCGGCCTGGCGCTTCACGCCGTCGACGGGCTCGCGCTCGTGCATGCCCTGCTGTTGCGCATCCAGGCGCTCCTGCTCCCCTTCAAGACCCTGGTGTTCGGCGGACATTGAGACGGCTTGAGCGCCGGCCGACCAGGAAAGGCCGCTACTGCCACCCAGGCACGCTGCGCATATCAGGCAAGTGATGCGCTATTCCCTTGTGGCAGTCGATGCAGGTCTTCTCACCGGTGAACAGGAATCGCTGATGGGCGGCCACCGCACGCGGGCCTTGCCGCGTGATATCCATCGACTCGGCGCTGTGACAATTTCGGCATTCGAGCGAATCGTTGGCCTTCATGCGCGCCCATTCCCGGATCGCCAGCTCGAGACGATGGTCCAGGAACTTCTCGCGGGTGTCGACGACGCCGAAGATCTTGCCCCACACTTCCTTCGACGCCTGCATCTTGCGGGCGATCTTGTTGGTCCAGTTGTGCGGGACATGGCAATCGGGACAATGCGCCCGCACGCCCGACCGGTTGGTATAGTGCACGGTCGTCTTCAGCTCCTCGAAGACGTTGTCGCGCATCTCATGGCAGGAGGTGCAAAAGGTCTCGGTGTTGGTGAATTCAAGCGCGGTGTTGAACCCGCCCCAGAACACGATCCCGGCAATGAAGCCGGCAAAGACCAGGCTGCCCAGACTGAAGACGGTACTCGGCTTGCGCAGCACGTCCCATATTTGGCGCGCAAAAGCCAAAGCGCGTTCGAGCAATGACGGACGCAGCCCCTCGGCCTCTTTCATCGCTGCGTTCCGGACGCGGTGCGGTTCAAGAGCGCATCGATGTCGACAAAGGTGTTGCCAACCGGCGCCTTCACGTCGTGCTGGGGCACATGGCACTCGGTGCAAAAATACCGGCGCGGCGAGACCGATGCCAGGAACTGTCCGTCGCGGTCGGAAAAGTGCGTGATGGAGATCATCGGTGCCTGCGATTCACCGACGCGGGTGCGCGCATGGCATGATAGGCATTTGTTGCCGCGGATGCTGACCTCGTAACCTTCGATCGCGTGCGGAATGACGGGCGGCTGCTCGGGATAATTCCGGGCCTCGCGGAACGCGGTATTGCGCTCGGGTGTGATTGGCGGCGCAGGTCCGTTCTGATCGAGCGGTATCGAACCGCGCAGCGCCGAAAAAGTCTGCGCCGTGGCGATGGTCGATACCAGGCTCACGAGGATCGCGGCGGCAAGCAGTTTGCGACGGTCTTTCATCGCCCGCTCCTTCACACGCGTTCGATACGGACAGCGCATTTCTTGAAATCGGTCTGCAGCGAGATCGGATCAGTCGCGTCAAGCGTCACTTTGTTGATAAGCTGGCTTTCGTCGAACCACGGCACGAACACCACGCCGCGCGGCATGCGATCACGTCCGCGCGTCTCCAACCGCGTGCGTATGAAGCCGCGACGCGATTGTACCTTGACCTCGTCGCCGCGACGCAATTTGAGAGCGGCCGCGTCATCCGGATGGATGAAGCAGACGGCGTTCGGAAAGGCGCGATAGAGTTCAGGGACGCGCCGGGTCATCGAGCCGGAGTGCCAGTGCTCCAGCACGCGGCCGGTCACCAGCCAGTAGGGGTAGGTCGCGTCCGGCGACTCTGCCGGCGGTTCGTAAGGCAGCGCAAAGATGCGCGCTTTGCCATCGGGAAAACCGTAGAAGCGCACGCCTTCGCCCGGTTTGACATAAGGGTCGTAGCCCTCCCGATCGCGCCACCGCGTCTCCTTGCCGTTGACGACCGGCCAGCGCAGCCCGCGCACCTCGTGGTACATATCGAACGGCGCGAGATCGTGGCCATGGCCGCGGCCGAATTGGGCGTACTCCTCGAACAGCCCCTTTTGCACATAGAACCCGAACGCCTTGGCTTCCTGGTTCTCGTAACCTGCCGCCATATCCGCGAGCGGGTATTTGTCGACCGCGCCGTTCTTATAAAGAACATCGAACAGCGTCTTGCCGCGCACCTCCGGCTTCTTGGCGATCAGGTGATCCGGCCAGACCTCCTCGACCTTGAAGCGCTTGGCGAACTCCATGAGTTGCCACAGATCGGAACGGGCCTCGCCGGGCGCATTCACCAGTTGATGCCAGAAATGGGTGCGCCGCTCGGCGTTGCCGTAGGCGCCCTCTTTCTCGACCCACATGGCGCTCGGCAGAACGAGATCGGCGGCCTGGGCGGTCACCGTCGGATAGGATTCGGAGACGACGATGAAGTTTTCCGGGTTGCGATAACCCGGATAGGTCTCCTCGTTCATATTGGGAGCGGCCTGGAGGTTGTTGTTGACCTGGATCCAGTACGCGTTGAGCCGGCCATCGCGCAGCATGCGGTTCTGCAGCACCGCGTGGTAACCGGGCTTCGGATCGATCGTGCCTTCCGGCACCCGCCAGATCGTTTCGGTCTTGTCGCGATGATCCTTGTTGGCCACCAGCATGTCGGCCGGCAGCCGGTGCGAGAAGGTGCCGACTTCGCGCGCCGTGCCGCAGGCCGATGGCTGACCGGTCAGCGAGAACGGACTGTTGCCCGGCTCGGAAATCTTGCCCGTCAAAAGGTGAAGATTGTAGACGAGATTGTTGCACCAGACGCCGCGGGTGTGCTGGTTGAAGCCCATGGTCCAAAGACTCATGACCTTGGTCTTCGGATCGGCATAGAGCTCGGCCAATTGGCGCAGACGGCTGAGCGGCACGCCGGACATGTCGGCAGCCCGCTCCAGCGTGTATGCCGAGACAAATTTCGCGTAGTCCTCGAACGAGCCATCGCGCGCATCGCCGGGATTCGCACGCCCCTTCGCCTTCTGCTCGAGCGGATGTTCGGGCCGCAGACCGTAGCCGATATCCGTCTGGCCGATCTTGAAAGCGACGTGCTGCGCGACGAAATGCTTGTCGACGCGGCCAGTCGTGATGATGTGGTTGGCGATTGCGTTCAGGATCGCAAGGTCGGTTTGCGGCTTGAAGACGATCGGAATGTCGGCGAGGTCGAACGAGCGGTGCTCGAACGTCGAAAGCACCGCAACTTTCACATGCGGCGCGCTCAGCCTGCGGTCGGTCAGCCGGCTCCACAGGATCGGATGCATCTCCGCCATATTGGAGCCCCACAGCACGAAGGCATCGGCGGCCTCGAAATCGTCGTAGCAGCCCATCGGCTCGTCCATGCCGAACGTGCGCATGAAACCCATCACCGCCGACGCCATGCAGTGCCGCGCGTTGGGGTCGATGTTGTTGGAGCGGAAGCCGGCCTTGAACAGCTTGTTCGCCGCATAACCCTCCCAGATCGTCCACTGGCCGGAGCCGAACATGCCGACGCCGCCGGGTCCGCGCTTCCTGAGCGCGTCCTTGAATTTCTCCGCCATCACGTCGAAGGCTTCGCCCCACGACACCGGCGTGAACTCGCCGTTCTTGTCGTAGCGGCCGTTCGTCTTGCGAAGGAGCGGCCGGGTAAGGCGATCGTCGCCATACATCACCTTGGCGAGAAAATAGCCTTTTACGCAGTTCAGGCCGCGATTGACCTCGGCTTTGGCATCGCCGTGCGTGGCGACGACGCGGCCGTCCTTGGTGGCGACCATGACGCCGCAGCCGGTGCCGCAGAATCGGCAAGGCGCCTTGTCCCACTTCAACTCCGTCAGCGCGCGGTCGGTGACGAGGTTTTGCGCCGTGGCCCGCGTCGGCAGCCCGCCGGCGGCTGCCGCCATCGCGGCCGCTTTCAATTTCAAGAGCTCTCGACGGTCCACGCGATGCTGAGCCATGACCATCTCGCTGGTGATGAAGGTCACCCCTCGTCTGTTGCGTGAAAGACCAGCGCCGCTGACAGGACATGCGGCATGGACGAGATTGCGTTGAGCGTGGCGCCGATCCCGCCGACGTTGTCGGCTTCGATCACCACAACGAGCTTGCCCTGTGGGCTGCGGCTGTAGATTTGTGAGCCGGGCAGCCCCTCGATGCCACGGGCGACTGCGTCCACGCGCTCAGGCCTGACCTGAACAAGGACACTCGCCACCTCGAACGGCTTGTATGCCTGGCCTTTGGCAGGCGCGGGCCAACCGCCGTTGAGAAACTTTCGGCGGTCGAGCGGCATGGGCGGCCTGTCAACCATGGCGCAGCTCACTTTTTTGGCGGGCCCGGCGGGCCGTTGATCGTTTGATAGATCCAAACCGTCAGGCCCCAGGTGCCGACCGTTGCAACGGCTATTGCCGGCATCAGAACAACCGTCACGATCAGAAATGCGTAGATTTCCATGCGCCGTCTTTGCGACGCGCCATTCTGCAAAGATTGAGACGCTCCGGGCATCCGCGGTCCCATAGAGGCCCCGGCTTGGAGGCAAGGGGAGGATAGTCTTGGCGCCTAAAAACAAACCACTCAGTGAACGCCAATGCTGCTCAACGACCGCAAGATTCCGGTCGGGCGACCGCGGCATAAGCGCTTGCGGTTATCGGGTTGGCTGTTCGCTGCTGACGTTGGATTGGGCCTGATCGACAAGCGCGTCAGCATGAGCGGCCTGATCTGTTCGCTCAGTATCCGAACAACGATGATGCAGCGGTGAATCGCTCGATCCGGAACCGGCAATCTGCGACCGATGATCGTGTCTCCGTTGCCGTCCAAAGCGTTCGCATTGGAATTGACTGACTTCGCCTCTGAAGCAAACGCTTATGCGGTATTCGAGTAGCGCTTCCGACATTGGACAGGCATGACCTCGCATACCTGCACTCATGTGTCAGTCAATCCTGTCGAAAGGGAGAGCAACAATGAAGTCCAAGCTCTTGATCTCCGTCACTGCTGCAGCGGCAGCACTGACGCTGTCTTCGTTAGCTTCCCAATCCGCGGTGATGGCAATGCCGGCAGCGGCCGTTGCGAGCGCCGCCAGCGCCTTACCGTCCGATGTCCAGCAGGTCAGGGGCGGAGGACGTGGTGGCGGCGGCTACCGCGGTGGCGCAGTGCGTGGCGGCGCCGCGCGTGGCGGAGCCGTCGCGTATCGAGGCGGAGCGTATCGAGGCGGAGCGGTCGTTCGACGCGGCGCGGTCGTGGGCGGCGCTTACGCCGGCAGCGGCGGCTACTATGCCACCACCTGCGATCCCGCCTACCAATATTGCGGCGGCGGCGGTGGCTATTACGGCGGCGGAGCTTATCGCGGCGGCGCCGCGGTCGTTCGAGGCGGAGCCGTAGCCCGCGGCGGAGCGGTAGCGCGAGGCGGCGGAGCTCACGTTGCTCACCGTGGCGGTGGCGGCGGGCGTCGTCGCTGACGGCCGGCCTCTCGGTCGCCGCGCGTTTTCTCTGCTGCAGCCACGGCATACTGCACGCGAAAATTCAGCGCGGCGACGCGGGAGGCCAACGACAATGCGTGCCGCGGTCACGCATCTAGACTGCCTCCGGAAAAGACCGGCGACCTGCTAAAGCGCCCGCCGATCAGTGGCTGCCCATGATCGACAAGAGAAGCGGTCTGGCAAAGCTGGCTTATCTGCCGCCGGTTCGTTGGCTGGCCACCTATCGGCTGCAATGGCTCCCCAATGATGCGCTCGCCGGGGTGATGCTGGCGGCCTACGCGGTGCCCGTCTCGCTCGCGTACGCCGGATTGGCGGGACTGCCGGCTCAAGTCGGAGTGTACGGCTACCTGCTGGGCGGGCTCGGCTATGCGCTGTTTGGCTCGTCGCCGCACCTCGCCATCGGTCCGACGTCCGCCATTTCGCTCATGCTGGCCAGCACCGTGGCCGCAATGGCGGCGGGTGATGCGGAGCGTTATGCGCAAATCGCCAGTCTGGCGGCTTTCACGGTCGCGCTCCTGTACTTTCTTGCCTGGCTGCTGCGGCTCAGCGTGCTTGTCAAGCTGATCAGCGACAGCGTGCTGGTGGGTTTCAAGGCTGGCGCCGCGGCGACGATCGCAATAACGCAGCTGCCGGCTTTGATCGGCACCCAGGGCGGCGGGCAGAACTCCTTTGAACGCGTGATCGCGCTAGCTGGTCAAATCGTCCAGATAAATTACCTCACATTCGCGGTCGGCATAGCCGCTCTTATTCTCCTCAAATCCGGAGAGCGCCTGCTGCCCGGGAAGCCTGTCGCGCTTTTCGTCGTCGCCTTGTCGATCCTGGTCGTCAATTCGTTCGATCTTGCCGCGTTCGGCGTCGCCACGACGGGTCATATTCCGTCAGGTTTACCGACGCTTCAGGGACCGGCACTGCGGCTTCGCGATGTCGATGGAATTTTCCCGCTCGCCGCCGGATGCCTTCTGCTCGGCTATATTGAAAGCGTATCCGCCGCTCGCGCGTTAGCGGCAAAGCACGGCTACCCCATCGACGTCCGTCAGGAGCTTCTCGGCATCGGTGCGGCGAATCTTGCGGCAGGTTTGGGGCACGGTTACCCGGTAGCCGGCGGACTATCGCAATCTGCCGTCAACGAGCGGGCCGGAGCCAAAACTCAGCTTTCGCTGGTCTTTGCTTCGATAACGCTCGCCATCAGCCTGCTCTTCCTCACCACCTTGTTGGATGACCTGCCCAAGGCCACGCTCGCAGCCATCGTCTTGGCGGCAGTCGCCGGCTTGATCGATCTGCGCGCCTTGCTTCACATGTGGCGCGTAAGCCGGATCGATTTTTACGCCGCAGCGACGGCGTTTGGCGCCGTTTTGGTACTTGGCATCCTGCAGGGCATTCTCCTTGCCGCCACGGCTTCCGTATTGCTTCTGCTTATTCGCGTCTCGCGTCCGCACCTTGCATGTCTGGGCCGTATCCCGGGCACAAACCGATATTCGGATTTACTGCGTCATTCCGAGAACGAGCCGTTGCCCGGCGTCATTGCGTTTCGCCCCGAAGGATCCCTGATCTACGTCAATGCTGACGGTATTCTTGAAACCGTGCTTCAGCACGTTCGCGCGTCCGGTCGGACTGACGTCCGCCTGGTTGTCTTCGATTTGTCCGCCTCGCCTCATATGGACCTGGCGGGCTCCCGCATGCTTCACGATTTGAACGACGCTCTGGGTGCCCGCGGCATCTCGCTCCGCGTCGTCGGCGCCCACGGATTTGTACGCGATCTGCTGCGTGCCGACGGCGTGGCTGGCAAGATCGGCGGGCTGGGCAGGATGACGACCTTGGAGCGGGTGCTCGCAGACCAAAATGACGCTGCGCTAAAGACCCCATAGGACGCTGGCGCGAAAGCACGGTTACCTTCAGGCCGCTGCAGATCAATATCTGACCGGCACGAAATGGCGGCCTTTCAACGACGCCTGGTCGTCATAGGCGTTCTTGGTCGTGCGCTTGGGCAGCTTGATCTTCGGCCGCTTGATCTTTTTGTACGGAATAAGCGAGAGAATGTGTGCGATGCAATTCAACCTGCCGCGACGCTTGTCGTCGGTGCGGACGATGTGCCATGGCGCGTGTTTGGTGTCCGTGGCCTCGAGCAAGTGATCGCGCGCCTTGGAGTAGTCGTACCAGCGTCCGTAGGACTCCAAATCCATCGGACTGAGCTTCCATTGGCGCAGCGGATCGCGGATGCGCGCCAAGAAGCGCTTCTCCTGCTCCTCTTGGCCGACTTCGAGCCAGATCTTGATCAACACGATGCCGCCGTCGGCGATATACCGCTCGATTTCGGGGCAAAGCTTCAGAAAGCGCTTGAGCTCGGGCCCGCTCGCAAAGTTCATGACAGATTCGACGCCGGCCCGATTGTACCAGCTGCGGTCAAAGATGACGATCTCGCCGGCGGCTGGAAATTGTGTGAAGTATCGTTGGAAATACAGCTGGCCTTTCTCGCGATCGCTTGGCGCCGGAAGTGCCACAACGCGGAAAACGCGAGGACTGACCCGCTCGCTGATCGCCTTGATCGTCCCGCCTTTGCCGGCAGCGTCGCGCCCCTCGAACACGATGATGATCTTGGCTCCGGCAGCTTTGACCCAATCTTGCAGACGACACAGCTCAACCTGAAGCTTGCGCAGCTCGTTGTCGTACGACTTGCGCGACATTTTTTCAGTTTTACTGCGTTGCTTGTTCGGCATGATTATTCAATTGCGTATTCGGCATTTTTTCTTTGCAAAGTGATTGAGTCGGCTCAGAGCGCAACTGCAACAGGCTTCTCGGTCTCCTGATCGGCCAATCAGCGACGTATCGGTTCTCCGCTGAATTTGACAGGCGCACGTCAACGCCGGCCACTCAACCCGCGCTAACGCCGCTCAAAACGCGCAAATTCGAGTTAGCTCATCGACAATGAAAGCCCCTGCCCGGAACGCATCCTGCGAACTTGGCGTGAGCCGTTGAATGAACGCTATTCGGAGATGCCAGGGGCCACATCAGTCCGAAAACGCCTACGAGCAGAGCGAATACAAGGCGGCAAGTTGCCGGGCGCGCAAAAAAAGCGGCTTTTCCTTCAAACCGCCATGCCGGTTGATCCAGTCGCGGATCGGTACGGGATAGGCCGCGGTCATAAGGCGTGTAATCGCTTCCGGTGCCGGACGACTTTGACCGTATCGGTCGAGGCGCCGTGGCGCATGGAACGCGAGGACGGCCCGCCGCGTGACGCAGATCCGATCATTCGGGATCGTACTCAAGATCAGTGTGCAGGAAGAATAACACGGACCGTCAATGACGACACGTTGACCGGAATGGCGCAGCGTGTCGAAAAATTGGAGATACTCGCTGACGACGCCTCCAACGCTGGCTTTGATCCGGACTTCTGCCAAAGCGGGATTGAAGGCGATGAAGATCAGGAGGGCGGTGAGGAGCCCGCGCCGCATCAGGCTCCTCCGTGCATGGAGAGGATCATCAGTTGGGCGGGATGCAGCACGCGGCCCTCGCCTCTATCCTCGGCAGCCGCGTCGGTAGCGGACGCGGCTCCATTCGTTCGTCTCGATCACCACCCGTAATCGCCATAGGACGAGTAGCAGGTGTTCACCCAGTTGTAGCCGTCCCAGGTCAGGCACTGATTGTAGCCCGCATAGTCATAGATGCCGGCGGCGGCGATGCCGATGCCGGCCGCAACGGGCCAACCCCAGCCGCCCCATCCCCAGCCTCGGCGCCCTGCCCAACCACCATTCCAGCCGCCGCCCCATCCGGTCCGCCATCCGGCGGCGCCCCATCCGGGTCGGCCAGCCCAGCCACCACGCCATCCGGCGGCACCCCAGCCGGGTCGGCCGGCCCACGCACCACCGCGCCAGCCGGCGCCGCGAAAGCCCAAGCCCGACCCAACTCCGGCCGCATTGAACACGCCGCCGCGGCCTGCGAACGCGCCGCCGCGAAAGCCTCCGGCCGCCATACCGCCTCTGAAGCCTCCGG
>Ga0070741_10005974_pt1 | contig 26487 bp, 23 predicted proteins | sample Coa_R1_4_FD_66440 | JGI IMG/M metagenome (GOLD analysis project Ga0070741, IMG submission 66440) | Surface soil microbial communities from Centralia Pennsylvania, which are recovering from an underground coalmine fire - Coalmine... | ecosystem: Environmental > Terrestrial > Soil > Unclassified ... | reverse complement strand
CAGCGGCGTGTACGAGTCGTGCGCCGCGTCCACCGAGCCGGTGCTCGTCGACGTCGTGGTGTCGGTGAACATGGCGCTGTAGACGGGCCCGAAGCGGACCTCCTTGCCTTCCATGTTGCCGCCGGACTGCTGGTCGGTTCGCGCCTGGGTCACGCCCGTGGAGGCGAGCGCCGGGTTGCCTGCGCTCTCCTGCTGGATGACGAACGCCCCCATCCCCACCATGATGATCGCCATGGCGCCGGCCACCGCCAGGCCCTGCCTGATGCTGCCGACCATCTTCCCGAACATCACGGTGAGCGCGAAGGGGATGAGGATCTCCAGGAAGATCTCCAGCTGGTTGGTGAAGCCGTTGGGGTTCTCGAAGGGGTGCGCGCTGTTGGCGTTGAAGAAGCCGCCGCCGTTGGTGCCCAGGTCCTTGATCGCCTCCATCGACGCCACCGGGCCCTGCGCGATCGTCTGCACCACGCCGCTGAAGGTGTGCGCGGTGGTGTAGCCGCTGAAGTTCTGGATGGCTCCCTGCGACACCAGCACGATCGTCGCCACCACGGAGATGGGGAGCAGGACGTAGAGGACACAGCGGGTGACGTCGACCCAGAGGTTGCCGATGGTGCTCATGCTGCGCCGCGCCAGAGCGCGAACCAGCGCCACGGCGATGGCGATGCCCGTCGCCGCGGAGAGGAACTGGTGCAGCACCAGCGCGAGCATCTGCGACGTGTAGCTGAGCGTCGACTCGCCGGCGTAGTTCTGCCAGTTGGTGTTGGTGGTGAAGGAGAGCGCGGTGTTGAAGGAGAGGTCGCCCGGCACCGAGGACTGCCCCTGCGGGTTGAGCGGCAGGTGGTCCTGGATGCGCAGGATGACGTAGGTGAAGACCAGGCTCACGATGCTGATGAGCAGCACCGCCACCAGGTAGCCCTTCCAGCCCTGCTCCTTGTCCTCGTCGATGCCGCTGACCCGGTAGAAGCCGCGCTCCACGGGGCGCAGCACGCGGCTCAGGAACACACGCTCGCCGTTGAACACCCTGACCATGTAGAGGCCGAGGAACCAGGCGCCGGCGGCGACCGCGACCAGGGTGACGATGCAGCCGATGACGTCGAGGACCATGGGGGCTCAGAACCGCTCCGGGTAGAGCAGGGCGACGAACAGATAGCCAGTCACCAGGACGGCGACGACGAAGGCGATGACGTACCCGGTCATCTCAGCCCAGCCTGTCCAGCGCTTCGACGTAGGCGAAGCTGAGGATGCCGAGCGCGGCCAGGACGAGGACCATCAGCAGGTCGAGCGGCACGCTGTGGAGCCTACCGACGCCGGCGTGAACGGACCGATAACGACTTCCCGCCTCGCGCGGGCGGCCGCCGCGCCCTACTGCGTCGCCGGACCGAAGCGGTAGCCCTGCCGCCCCACGGTGACCACGACCTGCGGGTGCGCCGGGTCGTCCTCCAGCTTGGCGCGCAGGCGATGCGCGAAGGCGCGCAGGTAGCCCATCTCGCCCGCGTACTGGGGTCCCCAGACGCGACGGAGCAGGGTGCGATGGTCCATCACCTGTCCGGCGTTGCGGGCCAGCTCGGCGAGGAGCAGGTACTCGGTCGGTGAGAGGCGCACCTCGACGCCGTCGCGCAGCACGCCGCGGGCGCCGAGGTCGACGCTGACCGCGCCGCACCGCACCAGGCGCGACGGCTCCGCCGCCGGACGCGCGCGGCGCAGCACCGCACGCACGCGGGCGATCAGCTCGTCAGCGCCGAAGGGCTTGGCCAGGTAGTCGTCGGCGCCCAGGTCGAGGGCGCGCACCTTGTCGCCCTCCTCACCGCGAGCGCTGATGACGATGACCGAGGGGATCCGCCTGCCCTCCAGCCCCTGGAGGATCTTCCAGCCGTCGACGAAGGGCAGTCCGAGGTCGAGCAGCACCACGTCGTATGCGCCGTCACGCATCCGTTCCGCCCCCTGCAGCCCGTCCGCCACCGCGGTGACCCGGAAGCCCGCCCGCTCCACCGCGGACGTGAGCGTCTGCCGCAGCGTCCTGTCGTCCTCGACGATCAGCACGGCCGCACCGTCCTGGCGCGCATCCTGCCCCGTCGATGCATTGGAGGTCATCGCCGGGCAACAGTAGCGCGCGCAACCATGCGCGCCTGAGGCTCAGGCGGTGATGGCGACCTTGGCGGCCAGCTCCCTGGCCTCGACGGTGTCGGCGAAGTGGCAGGCGGCGAGGTGGTCAGGACGGCCCTTCGGCTCGAAGACCGGCTCCACCTCGCGGCAGATGTCCTGGGCGAGGGGGCAGCGGGTGTGAAAGCGGCAGCCGCTGGGGGGGTTGATCGCCGAGGGGACGTCGCCGCGGAGGAGGATGCGCTCACGCTTGCGGGAGGGGTCGGGCAGGGGGATGGCGGAGAGCAGCGCCTGGGTGTAGGGATGCTTGGGCGCCCGGTAGAGCTCCGAGGCGGGGGCGAGCTCGACCATCTTGCCCAGGTACATCACGCCGATCCTGTCCGAAACGTGCTGCACCACCTGCAGGTTGTGGGAGATGAACAGGAAGGTGAGCCCGAACTCCTCCTGCAGGTCCTTGAGCAGGTTGAGCACCTGCGACTGGATGGAGACGTCGAGGGCCGACACCGGCTCGTCGGCGACGATGAACTTCGGCCGCAGCACCAGGGCTCGGGCGATGCCGATGCGCTGGCGCTGCCCGCCGCTGAACTCGTGCGGGTAGCGGTTGATGTAGTACTTGCGCAGGCCGACGCGCTCCAGCATGTCGGCGACGCGCGCCTCGCGCTCGGGACGCCGGTGCATGCCGAGGTTGTAGAGCCCCTCGCCGATGATGTCGCCAACCGGAAGGCGCGGGTTGAGCGACGCATAGGGGTCCTGGAAGATGATCTGCATCTCGCCGCGCAGCCGCTTCATCTCCGCGTAGGGCAGGTGGGTGATGTCCTTGCCCTCGAAGACGAGCGCGCCGGCGGTGGGCTCGATGAGCCGCAGCAGCACGCGCCCCGTCGTCGTCTTGCCGCAGCCGGACTCGCCGACGAGGCCCAGCGTCTCCCCCCTGGTGATGTCGAAGGTGACGTCGTCGACGGCCTGCACCTGCGCCACCAGCTTGCGGAGGAAGCCCGCCTTGATCGGGTAGTACTTGCGCAGGTCCTTGACCCGGTACAGCGGCGCCGCGGCGTCGGCGGACGGCTGCGCCGGGGGCGTCGCCTCGGGCGCGGTGGTCATGCGCCGAGCGCCTCCTCGGCGACGGGGCTGGTGGGATCGACCACCATCGAGTCCGAGCGCACCTCGTCCTGCTCCTTGGTGTACAGGTAGCAGGCGACGCGATGCGTCTTCGACGTCGGCGCCAGGGCGGGGAAGGCCGCGTCACAGGTGCCGTCGGCGAAGCGATGCGGGCAGCGCGGCGCGAAGGAGCAGCCGGGCGGCAGGTTGAGCGGATGCGGCACCACTCCCCTGATCACGTCGAGGCGGCGGCCCAGCTTGTCCGGCGAGGGGATGGAGTTGAGCAGGCCCTGGGTGTAGGGGTGCTTCGGCGAGGCGAAGAGCTCCTCCGCCGGGGCGTCCTCGACGACCTTGCCCGCGTACATCACGGCGACGTGGTCGGCCACCTCGGCGATCACCCCCAGGTCGTGGGTGATCATGATCACCGCCATGTTCTCGCTCTCCTTGAGCTCCTTGATGAGCTCGAGGATCTGCGCCTGGATGGTCACGTCGAGGGCGGTGGTGGGCTCGTCGGCGATCAGCAGGCGGGGCTTGCAGGCGAGCGCCATGGCGATCATCACGCGCTGGCGCATCCCGCCCGACATCTCGTGCGGGTAGTCGCGGATGCGCCGCTCAGGGGACGGGATGCCGACCTGCCTGAAGAGCTGCGCCACGCGATCGCGCGCAGCGGCCTCGTCGTAGCCGAGGTGGCGCTGGATCGACTCGAGGATCTGGTCGCCGACGCGGAACACCGGGTTCAGCGACGTCATCGGCTCCTGGAAGATCATGGCGATGTCGTTGCCGCGGACGTCCTCCATCTCCTCCTCGGAGATCTCCAGCAGGTTGCGCCCCTGGAACATCACGCGACCGGCGACGGCGCGCCCGGGACGCGAGAGCAGCCGCATGATGGTCAGCGCGGTGATCGACTTGCCGCAGCCCGACTCGCCGACCACGCCCAGCGTCTCCCGCTCACGCAGTGAGAAGTTGACGCCGTCGACGGCCTTGACGGTGCCGTCGTTGGTGAAGAAGTGGGTGCGCAGCCCCTCGACCGAGAGCAGCGCCCCGCTGCCGTCCGGCATGCGTCAGCGCTCCAGCGACCGCGGGTCGAAGGCGTCGCGAAGCGCGTCGCCGATGTAGTTGAAGGAGAGGACCGTGACCAGGATCAGCAGCCCGGGCCACAGCGAGTAGAAGAAGCCGACCGCGCCGCTGTTGAGCTGCTGGTAGCCCTGGTTGAGCAGCGAGCCCCAGGTCGCGGTGGGCTGCCCGATGCCGACGCCGAGGAACGACAGCGCCGACTCCAGCAGGATGGCGGCGCCGATGGTCAGCGAGGCGGCGACGACGATGGGGCCCAGGGCGTTGGGGATGAGGTGGCGCAGCATGATCCGCCAGCGCGGCGTCCCCAGCGCTTTGGCGGCTTCGACGAACTCCTTCTCGCGGACGCTCAGCACCACGGCGCGGACGATGCGCGCCGTATAGGGCCAGGCCAGCAGTGCGATGCCGATGACGATCGTCTGGATGCTCTGGCCGAAGGCCTTGGCGAAGATCACCAGGATGAGGATCGAGGGGATCGAGAGCAGCGCGTTGGTGACGGCGCTGACGATGGTGTCGACGACGCCGCCGAAGAAGCCGGAGGCGGCGCCGAGGAAGGTGGCGATGGCGATGGTCAGCAGCATCGCCAGGCCGCCGACCGCGAGCGAGATGCGGCCGCCGCTCAGGTTGCGCACCAGCAGGTCGCGGCCGATGTCGTCGGTGCCCAGGATGTGGCCCGCCTGGAAGGGGCCGAGGTCGGCGTGGGTGGGGTCGACGTGCTCCGCCGGGAGGAGCAGCGGCCCGATGGCGCAGGCCAGGGCGAGGATGGCCAGCACAGCCAGCGCGCCGATGGCCATCTTGCGCTTGCGGAAGCGCCGCCAGACGAGCTGGTAGAAGCCGACCTCTGCGGTGGTCTCGAAGTCGACCCCGGTGGGCGCCTCCGGCGTCACCCCGGGCTGCAGGACGACGTTGGTGGTGGCCATGGGTCAGGCCGAACGCCTGTGCGGCGTCACTGCGTCCTCCTCATGTGGCAGCGCTCAGTCTATAGCAAGCGACTCGCGCTGCCAGCCAGGGAAAAAGGAAGGGCCCGGGGGCCCCGGATTGGGGCCCCCGAGCCGCCGAGTGAACGTGGATGAGGTCTACGCCTGGCAGTTGCCGCCGGTGCAGTACCAGTCGTAGGAGTTGAAGGTCCAGACCAGGTCGTTGCGCTGCACGCCCTGCAGCTTGGTGGAGATGCTGTTGACCGTCACCTGCTGGTACAGCGGGATCTCGGGGATGTCCTTGGCGAGGAGCACCTCGATCTGCTTGTACAGGTTGGCGCGGGTGTTCAGGTCGATCACGGTGCGGGCCTGGTCGAACAGCGAGTCGACCTGCGGGTTGTCCTCACCGGTGGTGTCCTGACCCTGGCCCTTGTTGGCGGCCGACGGGATCTGGTTGCTGCCTGGGCAGGAGCCGCCGCAGTCGGCGTGGTAGCCCGCGTACCAGTTGTCGGGCTCGGCCGGGCTGCTCAGCGTGTTGGTGTACATGCCCATGTCGAACGTGTGGTTGTAGAGCACGCCGCCGTCGGCGAAGGAGCCGAACAGCTTGCCCGCGGTCACGTTCTTGTAGGGCGTGTTGACGTGGATGCCGATCGCCTGCAGGTCGCTGGCGATCAGCGGCTCGGCGTCCTCACGGATGGCGTTGCCTGCGGTGGTGGCGATGTCGAGGTCGATGCAGGAGCCGTCCTTGAAGGCGCGCGTCTTGCCGCCGTCACAGCTCGGGCTCAGCTTGTAGCCGGCCGAGTCGAGCAGGGCGTTGGCCGCCGTCGGGTCGTACTTCGTGGTCGGGTCGTCGGAGGTCTTGATGAACTCGGAACCGAGGTAGATCCACGAGTCCGCCGGGACCACCGTCTTGCCCTGGGCCAGGGTGTCGACGATCTGCTGGCGGTTGATGCCTTCGAGGATCGCCTTGCGGACGTTGAGGTCGGCGAGATACGGCGACTTCTTCGCCCCCGAGCCGCAGAGGCCCTTGGCGTTGTTGCACATGTTCAGGTCGATCTTCTCGGCGCCCGAGTCGGGGATGGTCTGCACCTGCAGCTTGCCGTTCGCGGACTCGGCGATGAGGTCCTTGAGGAAGCCGAGGCGGTAGTCCATGCCGAAGTCGATCGAGCCGGCCTTGGCCGCGGTCAGCTCGGCTGCGGTGCCGGAGATGACCTTGAAGACGATCGTGTCGAGGTGCGGCTGGTGGGCCTTGTCCCAGTAGTTCTTGTTGCGGACCAGGATGATGTCCTTGGTCGGCTCGTACTTCTCGAGAACGTAGGGACCGGTGCCGTCGCTGAACTTGTCGAGGGTGTCCGTCGCCTTGTAGGCGTCGGTGTTGCCCGATCCGACCGACAGGTCGACGGTCTGGGCGGTCTTCTCCAGGTCACCGTTGGCGGCGAACGCCGTCTCCAGCAGCTTCGACGGCATGATGCCGTAGACGCCGGTGAAGAAGCTCAGGTACGGGCCGAACAGCGACTTGTAGCTGACCACGGCCTGATTGGGGTTGCTGTCGTCGCAGGAGGTGAGCTGGTCCCAACCGGTGGTGCTCAGCACCGCGGTGGGGTTCTTGTCCTTGTACTTCAGCCACCAGAACTGGGCCGTGTCGCAGACGTCCTTGGAGGAGAAGGTCGAGCCGTCGTCCCACTTGACGCCGGAGCGCAGCTTCCAGGTGACGCACATCTTGGCCGCGGTGTCCTTGCAGCCGCTGGTCTTGACGTCGCCGTTGGCGGTGGTGGGAACCTCGGTGGCCAGGTCGGGCCGCCAGAAGTCCGCCTGGGTCTTGGCGTTGGCCGTCTCGTCGGTCGAGCGGTACCAGAGGAGCCCCTCGTTGATGAGGGCGTCGACCGCATACGAGTAGGTCATGCTGTCGGTGATGCCGGCGGCCAGGAAGCTGGTGGGCTCCTGGACGAGGCCGATGTTGAGCGTGCCGCCGTTGACGGCGCCGGGGTTCTGGGTGGGCTCGGAGCTCGACGAGCTGGAGGACGAGCCGGCGGTCGAGTTGTTGCTCGACCCGCACGCCGCCAGGGCGCTGATCACGCCGATGCCGACCACCCCGAGCAGTCGGCGTCTCAGAGAGTGGAGTTCCATGCACACCTCCTGGGTCGTCCTGGCGGCGTCCTGCGGGCTGGTTCATGCCCGTCACGGCCGCATCTCCGGAGCGCGGCTGGCCCAGGGACCCCGGGCAGTCCTCCGGCGGACGGCATTCTGCGAAGGCGGACAGGCGGGCGCATCCCCCAGAAGAATGATTTTCGCCAGCGCCGCACTCAACTGACCGTATACTCGGGCGGCCGGTCCGGTGTTGCACATGTTCGAGCGACTTCGCGCGTTCCGTGGCCTGAGCAGGCCGCGCCGCTTCCGCACGCGGCTGCTCCTGGGCATGCTCGCGGTGGCGGTGGTGCCCCTCGTCGTCTTCACCGCGGTGGTCGCGGCCGACCTGGGAGCGGTGAGCGACAGCACCGTCCAGGACACCAAGCAGACGATCATCCAGGACCAGGAGCAGGGCCAGGCGGTCGACGTCGCCGACCGCGCCCAGACCATCGACGTCCGGCTGGGGGGCATCGCCGGCGACGTGCGCCTGCTCCGCGACCAGACCCAGCAGGTGATCGAGCATCCCCCACCGGGCGCCGGCGCGTCGCTGAGCTTCCAGGCCCTGCAGGGCGCGTGGTACGCGTCCACGCCGGACACCTCCGTGGTGGTGGGCACGGCCGCGGCCCGCACCGCGCCCATCGCCGCCCCGGCCCCCAGCGCCGCGCTCGTCTCCTTCATGGAGGGGATGCGCAAGAGCTACTCGGAGATCGAGGCGGTGTGGATCGTCGACAAGCCGGACTCGGTGATCCGCACCGTGCCCGGGATCGACGTGGCCGCGGCCATCCGCGACAACCGGATCAGCGCCAACAGCCCGCTCGGGGTCGACGGCGACCTCATCTTCTCCACGTCGCAGGCGCGCTTCGCCTCCGCCGGCAGCGTCCCCCAGAGCTGGACCGACCCCGCCAAGCCCGGCGCCCAGCAGCTGATCGGCCCCTACTGGACCGATCCGTACCGCACCCGCCAGGGGGACGAGGGCGTGACCGTGTGGATGCCCGCCAGCCCCGACGGCAGCACCCTGGTGGGCGCCGACATCACCGTCGCCGCCATCACCGGGGCGCTGCTGCAGCCGGTGATCAGCGGAGAGCCCGGCGCCTACCCCATCCTGCTGAGCAGCAACAACAAGGTGCTCGCCGCCGGCGACCAGGCCGCCACCGACTTCCACCTCACCGGCCGCCTGACCGGGTCCCTCCTGCCGCTCTCGGCCGGCTCCGACTTCGGCAACGGCATGGTCACCGTCGAGCAGACCGGCCACGCCGAGCAGCTGCGCGGCACCTTCGCCGGCGTCGACCGCGAGATCTTCACCGCGCCCATCTACACCGCCCACTGGGTGCTGGCCACCTCGGTCCCTGTGAGCGTCCTGGAGCCCGACATCGCCGGCCTCAGCCGCGGCATCGAGAACGGCATCCGCAGCATCCTGCTGCACGTCATCCCCGTCGCCCTGCTGCTCACCGGCCTGGCCTTCCTGATGGCCACGCTGGGGGCGCGGCGGCTGGTCGGACCGGTGCGGGCGCTGCAGACCTCGGCGGAGCGGCTGGCCCGCGGCAACACCGACGAACCGGTGCCCCCGCAGGGCGACGACGAGGTCGGCATGCTCGCCGCCTCGCTGGAGCGGATGCGCCGCGAGATCAACGCGTCGCGCGACACCATCCTGGCCGCCGCCCGCGAGCTGGAGGGACGCGTCGCCGAGCGCACCCACGAGCTGCGCACCCGCAACGAGGAGCTGGTCGCCCTCAACACCCTGGCCGGCGCGCTGACCAGGGCGCTCGACCCCGAGGCCATCCTCGCCTGTGCCCTCGACACGGCGCGGGCGGTCCTCCCAGCCATCGCCGCGCGCACCTGGAGCGCCGGTGAGGGGGGGACGCTGCGGCCGGAGACCCTGTGGGTGTCGGAGGCGGTCGAGGACGGCGGGGCGGTGGTCGCGCCCGAGGCCCTCGCGGCGGCGGCGGAGCGCGCCCTCGACGAGCACGGGGTGGTCACCGTCCACGGCTCGGCGCAGACCGATCCCGTGCTGGTCGGCCTTCCCTTCCAGGCGGGCGAGGAGACGCTCGGAGCCCTGGCCGTCGCCTGCCGCCCGGGAACCCACGTCGCCGAGCGGACCCGCACCCTGCTCGGCGCGGTCTCCGACCAGATGGGCATCGCCCTGCGCGCCGTGCAGCTGGCCGCCGAGGGCCGCGAGGTCGCCGTCCTGGAGGAGCGCACCCGCCTGGCCCGGGAGATCCACGACACCCTGGCCCAGCAGCTCACCGCCATCGTCCTGCAGCTCGAGGCGGCCGAGGGCTATGCCGAGCGCAGCCCGGGGAGGGCCCACTCGCTCGTGATCACCGCCAGGGACCAGGCGCGCTCGGCGCTGCAGGAGGCGCGGCGCTCGGTGTGGAACCTGCGCCCACAGTCGCTGGAGGCGACCGGCCTGGTGGCGGCGCTCGACCGCGAGGTGCGCCGCTGGTCGCGCAGCACCGGGGTGCGCGCCCGGCTGCGCACCGAGCCGCTGCCCAACCCGCTCAACCTCCAGCCCGCCGCGGAGGTCGGCCTGCTCCGCATCGCCCAGGAGGCGCTGAGCAACGCGGGGCGGCACAGCGGGGCGACCTCGGTCGAGGTGTCGCTGGGCGTGCGCGACGGTGCGCTGGAGCTGAGCGTGCAGGACGACGGCTGCGGCTTCGACCCCGAGGTGTCGCCGCAGCCCGGCAGCTTCGGGCTCGTCGGCATGGGCGAGCGCGCCCGGCTGGCGGGAGGCGTCCTGGAGCTGAGCACGAGGCCCGGCGCCGGCACCCGCGTGTCGGTGCGCCTCCCGCTCGTGGAGCTGGCCGGCGTCGCCGCGGCCGCCGCCGAGGGGGTGCCTGCATGACCATCCGCGTCCTCGTCGCCGACGACCATCCCGTGGTCCGCCAGGGCCTCTGCACCATGCTGGAGATCGAGGAGGACATGGAGGTGGTCGGCCGCGCCGCCGACGGGCTGGAGGCCGTCGACCAGGCGCGCGAGACCAGGCCGGACATCATCCTCATGGACGTGCAGATGCCCAACCTCGACGGCATCGAGGCCATGCGCCGCATCCGCGAGGACGACCCCTCCGCCCGCGTCATCGTCCTCACCACCTACCGCGACGAGGACTACATCTTCCCCTCGCTGCGGGCGGGGGCGCGGGGCTACCTTCTCAAGGACGCATCGCGCGAGGAGCTGGCGGAGGCGATCCGCGCCGTCCACCGCGGCGAGTCCCTGCTCGACCCGCAGCTCGCGGACCAGACCCGCTCGCGCGAGGGGCTCACCGCCCGGGAGATCGAGGTCCTCGAGCTGATGGCGCAGCAGCACAGCAACGCGCAGATCGCCGAGAAGCTCTTCGTGAGCGAGAACACCGTCAAGACGCACGTCAGCAACATCCTCGCCAAGCTCGGCTGCAGCGACCGGGCGGCGGCGGTGCTGACGGCCTGGAAGCGGCACCTGATCTCGTAAGGCTTCCGCTGGCCGCGGCCTTCTCCTTCCGGTGCTCCGTAGAATCCCCGCCACAGATGACCCCGATCCGCATCGGCCTGCTCGGCCTCGGCACCGTCGGCGCCCAGGTCGCGGAACGCCTCGCCACCGCGCACGACCTGATCACCGAGCGCACCGGCGTCCCCGTCGAGCTGGCCCGGGTGCTGGTGCGCGACCCGCGCAAGGAGCGCGCCTTCGTGCCGCCGCCGGGCGTCCTCACCACCGACCCTGACGACATCCTCGACGACCCGGGAATCAACGTGGTGGTCGAGGTGATGGGCGGCATGGAGCCGGCGCGCACCTACATCGAGCGCGCGATCAGCGCCCGCAAGGCGGTGGTCACCGCCAACAAGGAGGTGATGGCGTACCACGGGCCTGCGCTGCTGGAGCTGGCCAGGGAGCGCCGCGTCGACGTCTACTTCGAGGCCGCGGTCGGCGGCGGCATCCCGCTCATCTCGACGTTCAAGATCGACCTGCTGGCCAACGAGATCAGCCGCATCGAGGCGGTGATCAACGGCACCACCAACTACATCATCGACCGCATGGCCAGCGACGGGCAGAGCTTCGACGACGCGCTCGCCGAGGCCCAGCGCCTGGGCTACGCGGAGCCCGATCCCACCTACGACGTCGAGGCGTACGACGCGGCGTTCAAGCTGACCATCATGTCCTCGATCGCCTTCCGCACCCGCATCGACCCCGCGTGCGTGTACCGCGAGGGCATCCGCCAGCTCGACCCGGTCGACTTCCGCTACGCCGCCGAATTGGGCTACGCCATCAAGCTGCTCGCCTTCGCCCAGGCGACCGACGGCCAGGTCGAGCTGCACGTGCATCCCACCTGCATCCCCCAGTCGCACCTCCTCGCAGCGGTGCACGACGCGTACAACGCGGTGGTGATCGACGGCGACCTGGTCGGGCGGGTGCTGCTCTACGGCCAGGGCGCCGGGGGGCGTCCGACGGCGAGCGCGGTGGTGGGCGACATCCTCGACCTGGTGCTGTCGCTGCGCAAGGGCGTCGACAACCGCATCGCCGTCGACTTCTCGCGGCAGCGCAGCATCCTGCCCATGGACGAGGTGCGCACCGCCGCCTACCTGCGGCTGCACGTCGCCGACAAGCCCGGCGTGCTCGCCGACGTCACCAGCATCCTCGGTGAGCTGGACGTGAGCATCTCCTCGATCGTGCAGAAGTCGCTCATCGTCGAGCACGCGGCGGCGGAGCTGGTCATCCTCACCCATCCGGCCAGCGAGAAGGCGCTGCGCACCGCACGCGAGCGGCTCGCGGCGCTCCCCTCGGTCTACGCCGTGCCCGCCTTCCTGCGCGCGCTGCCGGTGTCCGCATGAGTGCGGCGGTGCCGTCGGGAATGCCCGTGACGCCGGTGCGGCCGCCGCATCCCGGCGTCATCCTCCGCTACGCGGACCGGCTGCCGGTCACCGAGCAGACCCCGCGCATCACCCTCAACGAGGGCGGCACGCCCTGCATCGAGTCGCAGAGCATCGGCAGGCAGCTCGGCCTGCGCTCGCTGCACTTCAAGTTCGAGGGCCTCAACCCCACCGGCTCGTTCAAGGACCGGGGCATGGTGATGGCGGTGGCCAAGGCGATGGAGGCGGGCTCGGAGGCGATCGTCTGCGCCTCGACCGGCAACACCAGCGCCTCCGCCGCCGCCTACGCCGCCCGCTTCGGGCTGCGCGCCATCGTCGTCGTGCCCAGCGGCAAGATCGCCGCCGGCAAGCTGGTGCAGGCCCAGGTGTACGGTGCCAAGGTTCTGGCCATCCGTGGCAACTTCGACCGCGCCCTGCAGGCGGTGCGCGAGCTGTGCGAGCGCTACCCGGTGACCCTGGTCAACAGCGTCAACCCGCACCGCATCGAGGGGCAGAAGACGGCGGCCTTCGAGATCGTCGACGAGCTCGGCGACGCGCCCGACGTGCTCGCCATCCCGGTTGGCAACGCGGGCAACATCACCGCCTACTGGAAGGGCTTCCGCGAGTACCACGCGGACGGGCTCACCTCCAGGCTGCCGCGCATGGTGGGCGGCCAGGCGGAGGGCGCGGCGCCGATCGTGCTCGGGCACGCCGTGGAGAAGCCGCGCACGGTGGCCTCGGCGATCCGCATCGGCAACCCCGCCTCGTGGGAGTCGGCGGTGGCGGCGCGCGACGAGTCGGAGGGCCTGATCGACTCGGTGACCGACGGCGAGATCCTCGCCGCCCAGCGCCTGCTCGCCTCCCGCGAGGGGATCTTCGCCGAGCCCGCCTCGGCCGCGTCGCTCGCCGTTCTGGCCAAGTCCGTCCGCAACGGGGCGGTGGCGCCGGGGTCGTCGGTGGTCTGCGTGCTCACCGGCAGCGGGCTCAAGGACCCCGACGCGGCGCGCAAGGAGCTGTCCCCACCGGTGGCGGTCGACGAGGACGTCGACAACATCGCCCGGCTGCTCAAGCTCTAGATGCAGGTCCGCGTCGCCGTCCCCGCGACGGTCGCCAACCTGGGGCCGGGGTTCGACGTCCTGGCGCTGGCCCTCGACCTGCAGAACGAGGTCACCGCGGAGCGCACCGGCGAATCCGGCCTGTCCGTCGACCCCGGGCCGGACGCGCCCGACGAGCTGCGCGATCCCAGCCGCAACCTGGTGACGAGGGCGTACACGGCCACCTGTGCGGAGCTCGGCGTGCTTCCCGACGGGGTGCACTTCGCCTGCGTCAACCGCATCCCCTTCCGTCGCGGGCTGGGGTCGTCGGCGGCCGCCGCGCTGGCCGGCACGCTGTGCGCCACCGCGCTGCACGCCGCGCCGTGGGACGAGCAGCACATCCTGCGCTGGGTGGCCGGGATCGAGGGCCATCCCGACAACGCGGCCGCCGCGCTGCTGGGCGGCCTGGTCGTCGTGGTGCCCGACCAGACGGTGGTGAACGTCGAGGTGCCCGACGAGCTGCGCGCCGTCGTCTTCGTGCCCGACCTCGAGCTCTCAACCCCCCTCGCCCGCCAGGTGGTGCCGCAGGCGTTCACCCGCGCCGACGCCGTGTTCAACGCCTCGCGCTGCGCCCTGCTGGTGCGGGCCGTGCTGCTGCGCGACTGGCCGACCCTCGGCGTTGCCATGCAGGATCGCTGGCACCAGCCCGCGCGCGCCGCGCTCTTCCCCGAGCTGCCCGCGCTCCTCGACGCCGCCATGGGCGCCGGGGCGCGCGGCGCGGCGCTCAGCGGCGCAGGCCCCTCGGTGGTCGCCCTCACCGACGGGGACACCGGCGCGGTGGCGGAGGCGATGTCGCGGTGCGGGGTGCCGGGGAGGGCGATCGTGAGCCGGGTTCGCAACTGGGGAGCACGGGTCGACCTGACCGCATAGTTATGGCCTACATCGTCCAGAAGTACGGTGGCACCAGCGTCGCCACCCCAGAGAAGATCCAGAGCGTGGCGCGCCGCGTGCAGCAGACCATGAGCCAGCCGGACGTCGACGGCGTGGCCGTGGTGGTGTCGGCGATGGGCCACACCACCGACGAGCTCATCGAGCTGGCCCACCGGATCACCGACTCGCCGCCCTCGCGCGAGATGGACATGCTGCTCTCCACCGGCGAGACGATCACGGCGCCGCTCCTGGCCATGGCCCTCTGCGCGGTGGGCACGCCGGCGGTGTCGCTGACCGGGCTGCAGGCGGGCATCCGCACCAGCGGGGCGCACCGCAAGGCGCGCATCGTCGACATCGTCCCCGAGCGCATCCTCGACGCGCTGCGCGACGGCACGGTGGCGGTCATCGCCGGGTTCCAGGGGGTGACCGAGCAGTACGACATCACCACCCTGGGCCGCGGCGGCAGCGACACCACGGCGGTGGCTCTGGCCGCCTCGGTGGGGGCGCTGCAGTGCGAGATCTACACCGACGTGCGCGGCGTCTACACGGCCGACCCGCGCATCGTCCCCGAGGCGGTGCCCATCCCCGAGATCTCCTACGAGGAGATGCTGGAGTTCGCCGCCGTGGGAGCCAAGGTCATGCACCCCCGCGCCGTGGAGATCGGCGAGGCGTACGACATGCCGATCTGGGTAAAGTCCTCCTTCGAAGACGCACCAGGAACGCTCATCTGCAGGCACCCGAAGTTGGAAGATCGCCAGAAGGTCCGCGGCATCGCCCAGGAGGTCGACGTCGCCAAGGTGACGCTGCTGCGCGTGCCCGACCGCCCGGGCATCGCCGCGGGCATCTTCGGCCCGCTGGCCGACAACCACATCAACGTCGACGTCATCCTCCAGAACGTCGGGCACGACGGCACCACCGACCTCTCCTTCACCCTGGCCGAGTCCGACCTGCGCCAGGCCGAGCCGCTGGTGCAGTCGATCGCCGCCAGCGTCGGCGCCGACGGCTACGAGGCCACGGCCGACATCGCCAAGGTGTCGGTGGTGGGCACGGGGATGCTCAACACGCCGGGCATCGCGGCGACGATGTTCCGCACCCTCGCCGACGCGGGGATCAACATCGAGCTGATCTCGACGAGCGAGATCCGCATCACCTGCATCATCTCGCGCGACGACGTGCGCAAGGCGGTGCAGGCGCTGCACCGCGCGTACCAGCTCGACGAGCTTTGAGCACTCCCTCGGTGGGGGATGCGGTCCAGCTCAAGCGGGCCCATCCCTGCGGGAGTGACCGCTTCGTGGTGACGCACGTGGGCCTCGACATCCGCCTGTCGTGCGCGGGATGCGGGGCCCGGCTGATCCTCACCCGGGCGAAGCTGCAGGCACGGCTGCGCGCGGTCGAAGGTGCCTTCCAGGAACCTCCCGCGTGAGCCTCAGCGTCGGCATCGTCGGCCTGCCGAATGCCGGCAAGTCCACCCTCTTCAACGCCCTCACCAAGGCCGGCGCCGCCGTCGGCAACTACCCCTTCACCACCATCGAGCCCAACACCGGCATCGTCCCGGTGCCCGACGGCCGGCTGCAGCAGCTGGCGGACATCTTCAACCCGCCCAAGGTGATCCCCACCACCGTCACCTTCACCGACATCGCCGGCCTGGTCCGGGGCGCCTCGCGCGGCGAGGGGCTGGGCAACCAGTTCCTCGGCCACATCCGCGAGACCGACGCCATCGCGCTGGTGGTGCGCTGCTTCGACGACCCCGACGTCACCCACGTGGAGGGCTCGGTCGACCCGGTCCGCGACATCGACCTGCTGGAGCTGGAGCTGCAGCTCGCCGACCTCGACTCGGTGAGCAAGCGCCTGGAGAAGACCGAGCGCACCGGCCGCCTGCAGAAGGACCACGCCGAGGAGACGGTCGCCGTCCTCCGGCGCGTCCACGAGCACCTCGACAGCGGCCTGCCGGTGCGCACCCTCGGGCTCACCAGGGAGCAGTCGCAGCACGTCCGTGACCTCTTCCTGCTCACCGCCAAGCCCATCCTGGTTGTGGCCAACGTCGACGAGAACGACGCGGCCGGGCGGGCGGTGCTGCAGCGCGTCGAGGCGCGGGCGGAGCAGAGCGGCGGCGAGGCGGTGGCCGTGTCGGCGCGCATCGAGGCCGAGCTGAGCGAGCTGGAGCCCGACGACCAGCGCGAGTTCCTGCAGTCGCTCGGGCTCGAGGAGCCGGGGCTCAACCGGCTGGCCCGCAGCGCCTACCACCTGCTGCACCTGGTCACCTTCTTCACCGCGGGAGAGAAGGAGGTGCGGGCCTGGACCGTCCGCCGCGGGGACACCGCCATCGACGCCGCCGCCGAGATCCACACCGACTTCGCCAAGGGGTTCATCCGGGCGGAGGTGGTGGGGGCCGCCGACCTCATCGGCGCGGGGTCGTATGCGGCGGTGCGGGAGCAGGGCAAGCTCCGGCTGGAGGGCCGCGACTACGTCGTCCAGGACGGGGACGTGATGCACTTCCGGTTCGGGCTGTAGCGCGGGGAGCGCGGCGCTGGGCTCGCACAGGCGGCAGGTCGCCGGATAGGGGCGGCCGCTGGAGAACGGACGGCGGGGCTGGTGCACGAGCCCGGCGCCTGCTGCCTGTGGGGCCCTGGCGACGGCGGGAATCACACCCACATCTTGTGGTCCCGGCGGAACGGTACCACATCATCTGGAGGTGCGCACACCTGCGCGGAAGCTCCCGCGACAGCCCGGGAAAGCAGCCGTGGAGTGGTGCCGATTGCGGCCGCGTCTGCCGTCGCGGCGCTCCTGATACCCTTGCCCGGCTCGTCATGGCGAAGAAGTCCAAGCGTCCCCCCGCACGCAGGCAGCAGCGGCCACCGCAGCGTCCGCAGTCCTTGCCGCTCGCCGGGTTGAGCACCTCGACGGCGCCGGACGCGGCCCCGCCGGACGTCGACGGCGAGGAGGCCGACGACTACGCCGCCACCGCCATCCCCCTCACCGAGAGCGACGGCCCCATGCCGCTGCCGCCCGCCGAGGAGGAGGCTTTCGCCCCCGCCGCGACGACGCGGACCCCGGTGGCGGCCGGCGCCACGGTGAGCGAGCGCCGCCGCGTCGGCCGCATCGACCCCGCGCAGGCCGCCGCGCGGCAGACCGCGCGCGCCAAGAGCGGACGGCAGCAGAGCACCGCCGCGATGTTCGAGCCGCTGCCGCCCGACGACGACGCCATCCCCTTCGACCGCGTCCCCTACGTTCCCGGCGACCTGCGCCGGGTGCTGGCCATCGCCCTGTTGATGGTGGTCCTCGTCGTGGTCGCCGACATCGTCATCAACAACGTCGTCAAGTGAGCAGGAGCCGGCCCGGTCGGCTGGACGCGACATGAGGGTGATCCTCTACACCGGCAAGGGGGGAGTCGGGAAGACGTCGGTGGCGGCGGCGACGGCGGTGCGGTGCGCGCAGCTCGGCTACCGCACCCTGGTGATATCCACCGACGCAGCGCACAGCCTCGGCGACTCCCTCGACGTCGACATCGCCGACAAGCCCGTCGAGATCGCGCCCAACCTCTGGGGCCAGGAGGTCAACGCGCTCCACGAGCTGGAGTCGCACTGGGATCGCATCCACGACTACCTCACCGCGCTCTTCGCCGCGCAGGGCGTCGACGACATCGTCGCCGAGGAGCTGGCCTCGCCTCCGGGCATGGAGGAGGTGGCCTCGCTGATGTGGATCAAGCACCACAAGCGAGCCGGCCTCTTCGACGTGCTCGTCGTCGACTGCGCGCCCACCGGCGAGACGCTGCAGCTGCTCGCCTTCCCCGACGTGGCCCGCTGGTACCTCGACAAGCTCTTCCCCATCCACCGCCGCATCAACAAGGTGGCGCGGCCGATGGTGCAGCCCTTCATCAGCATCCCCCTGCCCGACGACGACGTCTTCGGCAGCATCAAGGACCTGCTCCTCGACCTCGAGGGGATGAAGCAGGTGCTCGGTGACCCCAAGACGTGCACGGTGCGCCTGGTGCTGAACCTGGAGAAGATGGTGGTCAAGGAGGCGCAGCGGGCCTTCACCTACCTCTCGCTCTACGACTACCTCACCGACCTGGTGGTGGTGAACCGCGTGCTGCCGCCCGAGGTGCAGGACAGCTACTTCGCGTCGTGGCGAAGCGCGCAGCAGCGCTACAGCGAGCTGGTCGACACCGCCTTCTCCCCGGTGCCGATCCTGCGCACCAAGCTCTTCGACCACGAGGTGGTCGGCCTCGACGCGCTGGCGGAGATGGCCGACTCGATCTTCGGAGATCGCGACCCGGCGGAGATCTACTATCACGCGGTGCCGCAGCGCATCCAGAAGACGGGCGACGGGTACGAGCTGCTGCTCCATCTGCCCTTCGTCTCCAAGGACGACGTCGACCTCAGCATGCGCGACGACGAGCTCTTCGTCACCGTTGGGCCCTACAAGCGCGAGATCAGCCTGCCCAAGTCGCTGCGCGGCCGTCCCACGCGCGGCGCGCGGCTCGAAGAGGGCATGCTGCGCGTGTCCTTCGGGAGTGCCAAGAGCTGAGCGACAACCGTTGCACCATGTGTCCAGGCCGCATCGCGGTCGAGGCGGCACAGCTGGCCGGCACCGCGTTCGGGGAGCTGGTCCCTCCGGAGGCGCAGGTGCACCTGCTCAACGCGCAGCGCGAGCTCTACATGGCGCTGAAGGTGACCATCGAGCACCACGCCCGGCGTGAGGTGGCCGAGGAGCGGCGGGCCCGGCGCGAGGCGCGGCGGCCGGTGAAGGTGGAGCTGGAGTGAGCCCGGGGGTCGGCGAGTACATCGCGCTGGTCCTCTACGCACTGCCCGGCCTGATCATCGGCTTCGTGGTGCACGAGCTGGCCCACGCGCTGGTGGCGGTGCGGCTCGGCGACCCGACGCCGCGACGCCTGGGACGGCTCACCCTCAATCCCCGGCAGCACGTCGACCCCATCGGCCTCGGCATGCTGCTCACCATCGGCTTCGGCTGGGCCAAGCCGGTGACCTTCTCGACCGCGTACATCCGCACCGGCGCGCAGCAGGCGCTGGTGGCCGCCGCGGGGCCGCTGAGCAACCTCGTGCTGGCGGGGATCTTCGCCGGGCTGCTGCACCTGGAGCTCGCCCTGTCCCCGCAGGCGCCACTCGACGTGATCAACGGGCTCACCCCGGACGGCTTCGTCAGCTTCGGCCACGGCGGCGCCGACGCGGTGATCTACTGGTTCCTCAACGAGGCGTTCTTCGTCAACGTCGTGCTCTTCGTCTTCAACAGCATTCCGATTCCCGGGCTCGACGGCTACGCGGTGGCCCGCGGGCTGTTCGGCCGGGCGCTGCCCGGGCTCTTCCACACCATGGAGGCGAACCGCCAGATCATCTGGGCGCTGGCGCTGGTGGTGCTGTTCATCCTGCCGGTGGCGAGCAACGGCGGCAGCAACCCGCTCAGCAGCATCATTGGGCGCACCGACAACTTCCTCTACAGCACCTTCGTGGAGCCGGGCGGCCAGTCCCTGCCCGCGGGGCTGCCGAACATCACGACGCTCTTCAACTCCTGATGCCCTCGCCGCGCGACCTGCCGTCGGTGGACCGGCTGGCGGCGCATCCGTTGCTGGAAGCCTGGCACGGCACGGCGGCCGTCGTGCAGGCGGCACGCGCCGTGCTCGACGCGGAACGCGAAGCGCGACTGCGCGGAGAGGTGGTCCACGCGGGCGACGACGCACTGGCGTCCGCATGCGCGTCCTGGCTGCGCGCGCGACTGCAGCCCGGGCCGCACCGTGTCATCAACGCGACGGGGATCGTGGTGCACACCAACCTCGGGCGCGCCCCGCTGTCGGCGGCGGCGCGCGACGCCATGCTGCAGGCGTCGGGATACTCCGACGTCGAGTTCGACATCGCGCGCGGCGCCCGCGGATCGCGACACGACCACGTGCGCCCCCTGCTGGCCACGCTGTGCGGCGCGGAGGACGCGCTGGTCACCACCAACAACGCGGCGGCGGTGCTGCTGGCGCTGTCGGCGATGTGCCGCGGTGGCGAGGTGCTGGTGTCGCGCGGCGAGGCGGTGGAGATCGGCGGAGGCTTTCGCATCCCCGAGGTGATGCGGCTGAGCGGGGCGCGGATGGTCGACGTCGGCACCACCAACCGGACGCGCGCGAGCGACTACGCAGAGGCGATCACGCCGCGCACGCGCGCCATCGTCCGCGTGCATCCGTCGAACTTCGCACTGGTGGGCTTCACCGAGCGTCCCTCGACGGCGGAGGTGGCTGCGGTGGCGCGCCGGCACGACGTGCTGCTCATCGAGGACGCGGGCAGCGGTGCGCTGCTGGACACGGGCGACGCCGGCGAGCCGGTGCTGTCGCGCTGCGTCGCCGGCGGTGCCGACATCGTGACCGCGAGCGGCGACAAGCTCTGCGGCGGGCCCCAGGCGGGACTGGTCGCGGGCCGCGCCTCGCTCGTCGCGCAGCTGCGGCGGCATCCGCTGATGCGCGCGGTGCGCCCCGACAAGATGGCCCTCGCCGCCCTCGGCGCGACGCTCGCCGCGTACCTCCGCGGCGACGCCGCCGGCACGGTGCCCGTGCAGCGCATGTTGCACCTCACCCAAGACGAGGTGCGCGCCACCGCGACCGCCTGGTGCGACGCGCTGCGCGCCGGCGGCATCCCCGCCGCGGTCGCGGAGGCGACGAGCGCCGCCGGCGGCGGCTCCCTGCCCGGGGAGACGCTGCCCACCGTCTGCCTCACCCTGCCGGGTCCGACGGGACGCCTGATGTCCGCCCTGCGCGACGCCGCCCCTCCGGTGGTCGCCCGCGCCGAGGGCGGCCGCGTCTGGCTCGACCCGCGCACCGTGCAGCCCGACGAACACGACGCCCTGCTCGTCGCGGTGCGCAGCGCCTGGACGGCGGTGCACGGCGGGTGAGCCCTCCCACCGTCACGGTCGGCGGCGCCGTCCTCCCCATCACCGGTGCCCAGCTCGCCCTGGTCCGCGACGGTCGCGTCCTCATCCAGCTCCGCCCCTGGCCGCCCGGGTGGGAGATCCCCGGCGGCCACTGCGACGACGGCGAGGACCCCGCCGAGGCCGCGGCGCGCGAGGCCGAGGAGGAGACCGGCCTGCAGGTGCGCGTGCTGCGCCTGGCCGGGGTCTACACCTGGGCGGGCCTGCGCTCCAGCAGCGACGCGGTCTACGTCGGCGAGGTGACCGGCGGCCGCTGGCGGCGCAGCATCGAGGCGGTCGGCCACCGCTGGGCCGGCGCCGCCGACCTCCCCCCCACCACCTTCCCCTGGATCCACCAGCGCGTCGCCGACGCCCTCGCCGCGGCCGCCGGCGCGCCGCCCGTCCACCGCATCCAGCCCGTCAGCCTCCGCCACGTCCTCTTCTTCGGCGCGCGCTGGGCCGGCATGCTCGTCGACGCCGTCCGCCGCCGCCACTGAGCCGCCGTCCGCGGCTGGTACCGTCACCCGACGTGCAGCACGTCGTCGGCACCGCGGGACACGTCGATCACGGCAAGTCGACGCTGGTGCTGGCCCTCACCGGGACCGACCCCGACCGGCTCGCCGAGGAGAAGCGGCGGGGCATGACCATCGAGCTGGGCTTCGCCGCCTGGACGCTCCCGGGGGGTGCGCGGGTGGGGGTGATCGACGTCCCCGGGCATCGCCGCTTCGTGCGCACCATGCTGGCGGGGGCGCACGGCATCGACCTGGTCCTTCTCGTCGTCGCCGCCGACGAGGGGGTGATGCCGCAGACGCGTGAGCACCTCGCCATCTGCGGCCTGCTCGGCGCCCGGCGCGCCGTGGTGGCGCTGACCAAGGCGGACCTGGTCGACGACGACACGCTCACCCTCGCCCGCGCCGAGGTCGAGGAGGTGATCGCCGCATCCCCGCTCCGCGGCGCGCCGGTCGTCCCCGTCTCGGCGGTGACCGGGCAGGGCCTCGACGAGCTGAGCCGGGCGGTGGAGCACGAGCTGGAACGCACGCCTGCGCGGTCCGAGCGCGGCCGTCCCCGGCTGTTCGTCGACCGCGCCTTCGCCCTGCCGGGGTTCGGGCCGGTGGTGACCGGAACCCTGGAGGACGGCCGCCTCCACCAGGGAGACGAGCTGGTCCTCCTTCCCACCGCGCGCCGCGCCCGCATCCGCAGCCTGCAGCACCACGGCGACGAGGTGCAGCGCGCCGAGCCCGGCCGGCGCACCGCGGTCAACCTCAGCGGCGTCGAGGTCGCCGACCTGCACCGCGGCATGGCCCTCGCCCTGCCCGGCACGCTCACCCCCACCGCGCGCGTCGACGTGCACCTGCACGTCCTCGACGACGCGCCCTCCGCCGTCCGGCACCGCGGCGCGGTCATGGCCTACCTCGGCACCCAGGAGGTCCCCGCCACCGCCTGGCTGCTGGACGGCAGCGAGCTGCCACCCGGCGCCGAGGGCTTCGCCCAGCTCCACCTCGACCAGCCGCTCGTCGCCTCGCCCGGCGACCGCCTGGTGATCCGCCGGCCCTCCCCGCCGGCCACCCTCGGCGGCGGCACGGTCCTCGACATCGCGCCCAGGCGCCACCGCCGCCGCGACCCGGCCGTCGCCGAGGCCCTGGCGCGGCGAGCGGGCGGCGGCATCGAGGCGCTGACCGCCGAGGAGCTGCGCAAGGCCCGGCTCGGCGTCGACCTCGCCGGCCTGGTCCGCCAGGTCGGCGCCGGCCGACCCCAGGTCGAGAAGGCCGTGGCGGCCCTCGGAGACGAGGCCATCCCCTTCGGCGAGCGCCGCTGGATCGACCGCGAGCGCTGGACGGACCTGCGCCGGCGCGCCCTCGACACCCTGGAGGCCTTCCACGAGCAGGAGCCGCTCCGTGCCGGGATGCCACGGGAGGAGTGGCGCTCGCGCCTGCGGCTCAGCCCCGGCGCCGGAGCCGAGGTGGTGCGCCTGCTCCGCGCCGAGGGCGCGGTCCACGAAGCCCAGGGCAGCCTGGCCATCGCAGGTCGGAGACAGACGGTCACCGACACCGACCAGGCCACCGCGGACCGCATCGTCGCCAGCCTCGAAGCCGCCCCGTTCGACCCTCCGGGCGTGCCCGCACTGCGCGCCGCCGGCCTGACCACCCCGCTGCTGCGCCTGCTGGTCGAGCAGCGGCGGGTCGTCCGCCTGGGCGGCGACGTGGTCATCGCCGCCACCGCCTACGAGCGCGCAGCCCAGGAGGTCGCCGCGTACCTGGAGGCGAACGGCGGGGGCACCGTCGCCCAGCTCCGCGACCACCTGGGCGCCACCCGCCGCCTGGTCGTCCCGCTGCTGGAGCACCTCGACGCAGCCCGGGTCACCGTGCGCGACGGCGACGTCCGCCGCCTGCGCCGCCGCAGCGGGGCCGCCGCCCCGTGATCACCGGCGCGCTCTTCGCCACCGGGCTGCTGCTCATCGTGGCGGGGTCCGAGCTCTTCACCAACGCGGTCGAGTGGGCCGGCTACCGCATGAAGCTGGCCAGCGGAGCCACCGGGTCCCTGCTCGCCGCCCTGGGCACGGCGCTCCCCGAGACGGCGGTGCCCATCGTCGCCCTGATCAGCCGCCAGCCCACCTCCAACGCCGTCGCCATCGGCGCGGTGATCGGCGCACCGTTCCTGCTCATCACCCTCGGCATGGCGGTCACCGGGCTCGCCGTGGCCACGCGCCGCGAGCGGCCGGTCCTGCACGTCGACCCTGCGCAGGTGCGGCGCGACCTGGGCAGCTTCAGCGGCGCCTTCTGGATCCTCCTCGTCGGCGTCGTCCTGCCGCAGTGGGCGCGGGCCGTCGCCGCCGTCGCCCTGGTCGGCCTCTACGCACGGTACGTGCGGGCGACGCTGCGCGGAGGCACGCCCACCGAGCGCATGCCCGAGCCCCTGCACATGCTGCGTCTCGACGAGGACCGCCGCGGCCGCCCCTACCCGATGGCCATCGCCGTCCAGCTGCTGCTGGCGATCGCCATGCTGGTGGCCGGCGCGGAGCTGTTCGTGCACGGCCTCGACCGCCTGGCCACCAGCATCAGCATCAGCCCCCTCCTGCTCAGCCTGGTGCTCGTCCCCATCGCCACCGAGCTTCCCGAGACGCTCAACAGCGTGCTCTGGATCCGCTCCAGGAACGACGGCCTGGCCTTCGGCAACGTGGCCGGCGCGGTCACCTTCCAGGCCTGCCTGCTGGGCGCGCTGGGCCTCGCCTTCACCACCTGGCAGCCCGGGCATCTCGGGCTCATCAACCTCGGCCTCACCCTGCTCGGGGGGCTGTACACGCTGCTGCTGCTGCACGACGGCCGCTGCGGCGGCTGGCGGCTGGCCCTCAACGCCGTGCCCTGGGTCGCCTACGTCGCGGTGGTGCTCAGCGTCGGGACGCGGCTGCAGGGCTGAGCGCCTGCGCGGTCCGTTCCTGCACTATTTCGCGGGCTTGTCGATTCACGGAGTTCTGAGCAGATGAATCTCGACGGGAAGGTCGCGGTCGTCACCGGCAGCGGGCGCGGCATCGGTCGCGCGTACGCCGAGGCGCTCGCGGAGGCGGGGGCGGCAGTGGTCATCAACGACGTCGACGGCGACGTCGCGCAGCAGACGGTCAGCGACATCACGGCGAAGGGTGGCCGCGCCGTCGCCGAGGTGGTCGGCGTGGGGCCGACCGAGGCGGCGGAGCGACTGGTCAACCGGGCCGTGGAGGCCTTCGGCCGTCTCGACGTGATGTGCACCAACGCCGGCATCCTCCGCGACCGCACGCTCTGGAAGATGAGCGACGACGACTTCGACGCCGTCATCGAGACGCATCTGCGCGGCACCTTCACCTGCGCCCGCGCCGCCGCCATCCGCATGCGCGAGCAGGGCGAGGGCGGCTCGCTGGTCCTGGTCTCCTCGATCGCCGGGCAGCGCGGCAACTTCGGCCAGACCAACTACGCCGCGGCCAAGGCGGGCATCGCCGCCTACGCGCGGACCTGGGCGATGGAGCTGGCCAAGTCGAACATCACCGTCAACGCCATCGTGCCCAACGCCATCACCAGGATGATCGCGTCCATCCCCGGCATGGGCCCCCTCGTCGAGCAGGCGGAGAAGGGTGAGCCGCTGCCCGACCTGATCCGCAAGGGCATGGGCATGGGGCTGCCCCAGGACGTGGCCCCGCTCATCGTGTTCCTCGCCTCCGACGCGGCGCGCGAGGTCACCGGGCAGTGCATCGGACTGGGCGGCGACAAGCTGGCGCTGTGGTCGCACCCGCAGGAGATCCGCATGGCCTACCGCGACGGCGGCTGGACCGCGGACCAGATCGCCGAGACCTGGAAGTCCTCGGTGGGTCAGCAGCTCGAGACCTACGGCATCCCGTTCCTCGGCGGCGGCTGAGACCCTCAGCGAAGCGCCACCGAGCCCTGTGACGGCCGCGGCTGCAGCTGGTTGGGCGTCAGCCGGACGTCGCGCGTGTTGCCGGCGAAGAGCGCCACGATGCTCAGCACCAGCGCGGCGACGAGCAGCAGCTGCGTGACGCCGAGCGGAAGACGGCGCCGCGGCAGGGCGGCAGGGCGCGCGCGACCCGCCAGCACCGCCACCGCGCTGACGACGAGGAGCAGGGCGACGCCGACGGCGACGAGGATGACCAGCTGCTGGTTGGGATCGCTGACGGCGCGTGTGCCGATCAGCAGCACCTCCAGGTAGCCGAGCCCGGCGAAGGCGCCCAGGGCGGCGGGCAGGTTGCGGTGCTCCTGCGCGAGGGCGAGCAGGGCGGCGCTGGCGGTGGCGCCGGCCGCGATGGCGAAGCCGTCGTCGCGGGACATCAGCACCAGCGCCGGGATGGTGATCACCAGCGCCGCGCCGCCCAGCGCCCAGCCGAGCCCGGTCGGGTGGGGACGGAGCAGCCCCACCGCGGGCAGGACCAGGGCCACGGCCAGCCCGACGCCGATGGCGGCGACGAAGACCTGGCTGTGGGTCGGCTGGTCCTGGGCCAGCCAGACGCTCGCGCCCGCCGCGGTGGCCAGGGCGACGACGGCGATGGTCCCCGCGACAGCGGACGGCACCAGGACCGCGGCGACCCAGCCGAGCAGGGCGACCAGGCCCGCGGCCAGGGTGAACTTGAGCAGCAGGTCGTGGTCGTCGAGGGGCTGCGGGTTGTAGGCGAAGGCGAGGCAGGTGGCGGCGTAGGCGATGCCGGTCACGGCCAGCGCCCCGCGGAGGTCGTCGCTCCCGCGAAGCAGCCGCAGGGCGACGGCGCCGCCCAGGAGCACCAGGGCCACGGCGCCGCAGATGGCGGCGCGGATGGTGCTGTCGATGCCGCTGCCGGCGACCACCAGGGCGTCGATGCCCCCGCCGATCATCGACGCGGCGGCGAGGGTGAGCAGGACCCCCGCGGCCATGCGGTCGCCGAAGACGTGCGGGTGGTCGCGGCGCGGGGCGAGGCGGGCCCAGGTGGGCGAGAGGGCGGCGTCGCGACGGGTTGTCCAGGCGTCGGCGACCGCGGCGGGGGCGGGG
>Ga0070741_10005973_pt1 | contig 26495 bp, 22 predicted proteins | sample Coa_R1_4_FD_66440 | JGI IMG/M metagenome (GOLD analysis project Ga0070741, IMG submission 66440) | Surface soil microbial communities from Centralia Pennsylvania, which are recovering from an underground coalmine fire - Coalmine... | ecosystem: Environmental > Terrestrial > Soil > Unclassified ... | reverse complement strand
CGCTTCGGGGTTGAATAGTACCGCGCCGCTATGACGAATGAACAGTCGCATTCGTTTCGTGGTGCCCACCTTTCGAACACCACGAAAAGTGGGGCAGCCATTTTGTAGGAGGAGTTCGCGAAAAATCAAAGCTGGGCCAGCCCCGCGCTTACAGAAAAAGGGCCCTGTTGTGTTCCCACCCTTCGAAGACCGCGAAGGGTGGGGCAGCCCCTTCAGTTGTAACCCAAAGCTGGGCCAGCCCCCGTCCCCAGCTAATTCCGATTGTGAAAGTGGAGTCACGATTTGATAGTCCTATCGGCGTTTTGCTTAACCTCGGGGTCTGAGGTTTTTTCACGCGCTTCCAAGACATACCGGACGGCCGTATTTACAGTAGTCCAACGTAGACCTTTCGGACTCTCAATCCGCCAGGCTGGAGGTGATTGCTGGACCTCTCCCGTTACCAGGTCTGTTCCCTTTGCCTCATAAGTTTCCCGGTAGCCAGGCGCAAAGGTAAGTTTGTACACAGTCTCTGTCTTGCCGATCGGCGGCGGTTCCAAGCCGGGCGTATATCGCAACTTTCGATCTATAGAGCCCGCGTCGTAGTATTCCATGATGACTGACGCCTGGGTGCCCTGAACCGTAGAGTTCGCCACCCCCCAATCATTGGATACAATCTTGATGATGTCGGGGATGCTTTCGTCGTGGTGGATGAGTTTTGTACCAGGTTGTAAAGGCGTTGTGACGAAGAACGCTCGGTTTATCCTTTCCCATCCGATGTCACTTAATAATTCCCCTTGAGTGGCAGCCCTCCATAACTGATCAACGACTTTTTCAGGCGTCCAGTCTTGGCCAGTGTTTTGTAATTGTTGCGCACCGCAGAATTGAAAAGCCGTAACAAACAAAGGAACAGCAAGAAAGCTTAGTTTCGTGGACATACGTAAGCTCATAGAAAGTACTTTGAACCTAACTTCGTCGATTACCCGGGGCGGGTGGCCCACTTCTCCATAAAGAATATAACTCAGGTTACACACTAAGCTGGAGGGTGCCCCACTTCCCGCCGGGGTTGCGAGAAGTGGGAGATCCACAGAACGATGTTCACTCGTCACAGACACACAACTCGGAGCGCACTAGCATGACCGGATGCCTACGAGACTGAAACGCTTTTACGGCAACGGCGACTTACATTTCATTACGGCGAGCTGTTACCAGCGTCAGCCGTTGCTCGGAAGTCCACACCGACGCGATCTGTTTGTGAATGTCCTCGAACAAGTGCGCCAGCGCTACCGATTTGTCGTGGTTGGATATGTTGTGATGCCGGAGCATTTTCATCTGCTGATCAGTGAACCGGAGCGAGACAATCCGTCGGTTGTTGTACAGGCGTTGAAGCTCGGAGTCGTCCGACGTCTATATCCCACTTCTCCCAAAATCAGGGAGAGGCGGGGCACCCTCGAGTTGTTTGATAGTCCCCCGCCAAAGCATTTCTGGCAGCGTCGCTTCTATGACTTCAACGTCTGGAGCGCACGTAAGCACCGTGAGAAGCTTCGGTACATACACCGGAACCCCGTGAAGAGAGGACTCGTGGAAAGTCCCGACCAATGGGAGTGGAGCAGCTTCCGAGCTTATGCCTACGGCGAACTCGGCGCCGTGCGCGTGAACGACTGGTCAGGAGTAAAGATGAAGATTCGTGCCGCGTGAGGAACGCCTAGTTGAGGCTCCCACTTCTCCCACAATCAGGGAGAAGTGGGGCACCCGCCAGCCCTTTTCCACATGCTACATGCGATAACAAACCCGCCGCTAAGAATAAAAAAGCCCCGGCTTGCCGGTGGTTCCAAATCTCTGCACTCCCCGTGCACAACTTTCATGTTGGGTCCCTCATCTGATGTCCATTCGGTTACCCTTTATTCTCTAGAGATATCCATTTGACCTGATCCGCATATCAACCTGATCTTCGACCTGATGTGGGCTTCAATCTGAAGCTGCAATCCAAAACAAGGAGACCGAATGGCCGCAAAGCCGAAAAATACGATTTGCCTGTGGTACGACAAGGACGCCGAGGATGCGGCGCGCTTCTACGCCGCCACCTTTCCTGACAGTAAAGTCCTCGCGGTCCACAAAGCGCCCAGTGACTATCCCAGTGGCAAGCAGGGCGATGTGCTGACGGTGGAGTTCACGGTTGTGGGCATACCGTGTCTCGGCCTCAATGGCGGCCCGATGTTCAAGCACAATGAGGCCTTTTCGTTTCAGATCGCGACGGATGATCAGGAAGAGACGGACCGCTACTGGAACGCGATCGTCGGCAACGGAGGTCAGGAAAGCGCATGTGGTTGGTGCAAGGACCGCTGGGGCGTCTCCTGGCAAATCACTCCGCGTGTGCTAACCGATGCGCTTGCGGCTGGAGGCGCTGAGGCAAAGCGTGCTTTTGATGCGATGATGCCGATGCAAAAGATCGACGTCGCGAAGATCAAGGCGGCGCGGAGGGGATGAGGGCTTCAGGGGAGTTATCCAAAACAAAATCCCCGCTTTCGACGAGGCTTTGGTCTGGCAGAACTGTCAACCCACATGGTCTTGGTGAACGCAAAAAGCACCGGCGACTCACGGCTGTTTCGAAACATCACTCGCGATTAATGATCGCAATTCTTCCAGTTTCGTTTCTGGTTCGCGCGAATGATCGCCAAATGTGAACAGCTTGGGTACATGGAACTTCATGAATACCATTACTGCTGGCAAAGAATGAGGCATGACGAACTGGGGGATTGGGCGGGGGCCAAATAGATCAAATAATTGCACAGGGAGAGACCAGCGCCTCCAATCCTTGTTCTCTTCCCAGTTCAGATACGTCGAGCGCACAGTTAATATCGGGAGGATTCTTAGAATCCACTTTGAAGAATGCTCGCTATTGTCATGCACTACCAAAATCTCCGTGTCGGTCGGCAACGAATACCAAGACACGACGCAGAGCAATCGTGAATAAAGATAAATGAGGGGATATAAAAGAAGGTAAAGCAGAATCGAAGCATAGAAGAGGACGGCAGTGAGGGCAAATGGGATCGCCAATCGAAATGGAAATTCACGTCCTCTGCTTTGCATCACAGCCATTATCGATTCTGACCACGAGATAAAGGAAGATGCTGTAAGTAACCGCGGGACTACAAAAAAGCCCCGGCTTTCGCCGGGGCTTTGGTCGGACAAGAATGTCCGACCCACACGGTTCCAGCTAAAAGCTAAGAGCTAATAGCTGAGATCCCTCGATTCGCACAAAAACCGTGCTCACTCAGGATGATCGCCCGCGGCTCAGACGCCGCGGAAAGCGCGATCAGTACATGTCTCCGCCCATGCCGCCGTGGCCGCCGGGCATCGGAGCTGCTTTCTTCTCTTCCGGCAACTCGGAGACCAGGGCTTCGGTCGTCAGCATGAGGGCTGCGATCGAGCCTGCGTTCTGGAGCGCCGTGCGCACGACCTTCGTCGGATCGAGCACGCCGGCCTTGACCAGGTCCTCGTACTCGTTGGCGAAAGCGTTGTAGCCGAAGTTCGACTCCTTCGCGTCGAGCACCTTGCCGAGCACCACAGCGCCCTCTTCGCCGGCATTCTCGGCGATCTGGCGCAGCGGCTCCTGCATGGCGCGCTTCACGATGTTGACGCCGATGGCTTCGTCGCCTTCGAGCTTTAGCTTATCGAGGGCCGAAGCCGAACGCGCCAGCGCAACTCCGCCTCCAGGGACAATTCCCTCTTCGACGGCTGCGCGGGTGGCGTGCATAGCGTCTTCAACGCGAGCTTTCTTTTCCTTCATTTCGGTTTCGGTCGCGGCGCCAACTTTAATGACGGCCACGCCGCCGACCAGCTTCGCCAGCCGCTCTTGCAGCTTCTCGCGGTCGTAGTCGCTGGTGGTTTTGTCGATCTGGCTGCGAATTTCTTTTACGCGGCCTTCGATCTCAGCATGCTTGCCCTTGCCCTCGACGATGGTGGTGTTGTCCTTGTCGATGGTGATCTTCTTCGCCTGGCCAAGGTCGCTGACCTGAACGTTCTCGAGCTTGATGCCGAGATCTTCGGTGATGGCCTTGCCGCCAGTGAGGATGGCGATATCCTGCAGCATGGCTTTGCGGCGGTCGCCGAAGCCCGGGGCCTTGACTGCGCTGACGTGCAGAGTGCCGCGCAGCTTGTTGACGACAAGAGTCGCCAGCGCTTCGCCTTCGACATCTTCAGCAATGATGACGAGCGGCTTGCCGCCCTTCGCGATCTGCTCGAGTAGCGGGAGCAGGTCCTTCATGCTGGAGATTTTCTTTTCGTGGATCAGGATGTAGGCATTGTCGAGCACGGCTTCCATCCGCTCCGGATCGGTAACAAAGTACGGAGAGAGATAGCCGCGATCGAACTGCATTCCTTCGACAACCTCGAGCTGGGTTTCGAGCGTCTTCGACTCTTCAACCGTGATGACGCCGTCTTTGCCGACTTTCTTCATGGCTTCGGCAATGATGGTGCCGATGGTCTCATCGTTGTTGGCGCTGACGGTGCCGACTTGGGCGATCATCTCGCCCTGAACAGGCTTGGACAGCTTGTCGAGTTCGCCCTTGCCGCGCTCGCCGGTTTTCTTGTCAACTTCGCCGGCAATCACGCCGATGGCTTTCTCGATACCGCGCTTAAGGGCCATCGGGTTCGCGCCGGCAGCAACGGTCTTCACGCCTTCGCGATAGATCGCCTGGGCGAGAACGGTCGCTGTGGTGGTGCCGTCGCCGGCAACGTCGGAAGTTTTCGAAGCAACTTCCTTCACCATCTGCGCACCCATGTTTTCGAGCGTATCTTTCAGTTCGATTTCTTTGGCAACGGTGACGCCGTCCTTGGTTATGGTCGGCGAACCGAATTTCTTGTCGATCACGACATTGCGGCCCTTGGGACCGAGCGTGACCTTTACGGCATCAGCGAGTACGTTGACGCCGCGAAGAATCGCCTGGCGGGACTCTTCTCCGTGAACGATTTGCTTTGGCATTTTCGAAGCTCCTTATGAATTTCGTTGTGAACCTTGTTAGCCGTGAGCTGCGAGCGATGAGCATTGAGCAACCTGACTAGCTTTTAGCTCTTAGCTGTTAGCTTTTAGCTTGAATCTCAAACCTTAACCACGAAGGGCACGAAGGTCCACGAAGGAAACCCAAGGCCCATTTCGCGGACAAAAGTGTCCGCGCCACACGCTACCTGCGGGCGCCCGCAGTTTCCTTCTTGGCGGCTCCGGTCAGGATGCCGAGAACTTCTTCTTCGCGCATGATGATGAAATCTTCGCCGTCCAGCTTGATCTCGGTGCCCGAGTACTTGCCGAACAGGATGCGGTCACCTTCTTTGACGTCGAGCGAACGAACCTTGCCGTCTTCGTTAATCTTGCCTTTGCCTGCGGAAACAACTTCGCCCTCCTGCGGCTTCTCTTTCGCCGAATCCGGGATAATGATTCCGCCGCGAGTGGTTTCGCCTTCTTCCACGCGACGAACCAGAATGCGGTCGTGTAGTGGAGTGAATTTCGTAGCCATTTCAGACTCCTTTCTGAATTGTTTCAAGCCTTGGAATTGGTTTTTGTGATTGCGATGATCTGACTTGCCGATTGTTAGCACTTGATGCTTTCGAGTGCTAATTCTAAAAATGTGAGCCGAACTCTGTCAAGAGCTGCTGAGATGTCAACCTAGCCAAAAACCTACCATTTTTCGTGTAAATACATTGTATTGCTTGTACTTAGCTCATACCAGGAGAATCGCGAGAAGAGGAAGAAATGGGTACCGGCAAAGGCGGCTGCAAAATGACTTTCCTGAGGCGCAACCTTGTGCATTCCCTGGCAACTAATCTGGTGGCATTGGGCATGGAGGTGATTTATGCAAGCTAGATTGCTGGGGCACCCGGTTCATCCCATGTTGATTGTGTTTCCGCTGGGACTCTTAGCCACGGCGGTCGCCTTCGACATTGTGGGACTCGTGCAGGGCGATGCATCGTGGTTCGGCATTTCCTATTGGATGATTGCCGCCGGAATCATCGGTGGTCTATGCGCGGCGGTGTTTGGTCTGATCGACTGGGTTGGAATTCCATCCGGGACACGCGCCAAGACAATAGGGCTACTACACGGGGGTACGAACGTTGTTGTGGTCTTGTTGTTTATCGTGAGCTGGTTTCTGCGCGGCGCGCCATCGGCTGTGCCCAGCAATGCAGCCTTTACATTGTCATTTATCGCCGTAGTGCTGGCGCTGGTGGGCGGATGGCTCGGTGGAGAGCTTGTGGACCGACTGGGCATTGGAGTGGACGAAGGCGCGAATCCGAACGCACCAAATTCACTATCGGGACGTCCGGCCAAGGACGTTGAAACTCGCAGAGACTTGGACTTTCCCCGCGCGGCGTGAGAATTCAAATTCCATACCGGCGCCTTTACCCTCCCCTTAAGCTTTGAGCAGACCAGTTACATACTCAGGGGTAAGTGGGAGCCTGCGGGCGTGCACGCCGGTGGCATCGAATAAGGCCGCCGCAACTGCAGGTGCAACCAGCGCGTTGGCGGCCTCGGAGCCTCCGCCGAAGCCTTTGTCGTCCCGCGAGAGTTGGACGACTTTGATTTCCGGTATCTCAGCCATGGTGAGAATTTTGTATCTGTTCCAATTCGTGCTGGTCACCTTGGACTTGTCGAAAGTGACCTCTTCCTTCAAAGTTTCACTCAGTCCCATGGCCACGCCGCTCTTCATGCAGCGGTCCAATTGACGCGGGTTGATGACTTTTCCTGGTTCGCAGCCGATGGTGAATTTGGCCACTTTCAATGCCCCGGTATCGGGCACTACGGAGATTTCGGCAATCCCGACCCAGTAAGCATTTGAGCGAATCATGATGCAGACGCCGCGCCCCGCGACACGAGTAGTTCCGCTGCGCTGCGCGCCGGAATGTGGAGACGGTCTCTTCTCCCAATTGGCGGCTTCTGCCGTGGCACGCAACAGAGCGATGAGCCGCTCGTCGGTGGTGTGTGCCAAGCGATACTCGATCGGATCAGCGCCCGCCGTGGCCGCTGCTTCATTGATGAATGCCTCGAGGGCGAAGTTCTGTTGTCGCTGCCCCGGCGTACGCATGATGTTTCCGCGAAAGCCGCCGTATGCGGATTCGCCAGCAAGATTCGGCATTCCGTACACGTCTTCCAGGCGGTTCACGATTTTGTCGTATGGCCATTCCGTTGCGACCCAGCCACCGGGCTTCGAGGCAGCACACGGCATGCCGGCGAGCAGCGCGCCGATAGGCCGTGGATCTTCCATGTGCGGCGAATATTGAGCACTGTGCAGGGCGATGATCTGCCCTTTGGAATCCAGGGCCGCGGAAAAATCTGAAACCCATGCGGGAGAAACGCTCGACCATGCAAGATCATCGGGTAGCGTCCACTGAACGCGGACTGGCTTTCTTGTCAGCTCCGAGAGAATGGCGGCATCGGCTTCGGCGCCATCGCCGCCGAAAGTCGTGCGACCGTACTGACCGGAATGCTCCATCCACCGCACGACGACTTTCTCAGTGGGAATGCTGAGCACATAGGCAATGCGGGCACGCAAGCCCTGCGACTGCGCGGAATGAGTCCACACTGTCACCGTTCCATCGCTCTTTACATCTGCGACGGCCAGGAATGGACCAATGGGAGCGTGGCGAGTGAATCCTTGTTCGTAGGTGGCAGAGATCTTTTTGTTGGCGGCTTGCAATGCGGCTTTGGTCTCGGCGGCTTTGCCCTTGCTGTCTGAGGCTTTCACCCATTTGTGCGCGCGAATGGATTTGGTCAGGTTCTCGCTGCCGGGCAGACCGGACCATTCGCTCCACTTTGTAGAGTCGGCGACGCTCTGCGCCGCTTGCACTGCTTCCCACTCATTGGGAGAAACCACGGCAAGCAAATTCCCTTTGCGAACCACTTGCGCGGTGGGAAATTGCTTTTTGTCCAGCGTGCCCTCAGAAACCAAAGTCGAGCCCATGGTTGCCGGTCGGATCATCCGCGCGTGCAGCATTCCCGGCAAGCTAACGTCGCAGCTCCATTTCGCTTTTCCTGTTACTTTGTCGGGGATGTGTCCTGCGGGAAAAGACGTTCCGATGACCTTGAAGTCTTTCGGGGCTTTCATCGGCGGATCGCCCTTCACGGTCAATCCATCGAGCGAAGTCATGCCGACCTCGCCTTTGGGATCAGGCTTGGGCAGCGCGCCTTCGATCGGAATCTTCAGCTCGAGATGTTGCCCTTGCACCAGTTCGCCGTAAGTAATGTTCTTCCCGCCGCCGGTCACGACGCCATCAGTGACCGTGAGCGACGATACTGGGACCGCAAGTTGAGCAGCCGCGAGTCTGAGCAATGCCTGATATGTATAAGCTGCCACTTTCCTTACATTGCCCATGCCGCTCAAAAATCCAGCGGAATATCCGCCATCCGGCGTGCGGTCGGTGTCGCCCATGATTAAGGTGATGGTTTCCGGGCGGACGTTCAATTCTTCGGCGATGGTCTGCGGGTAGTAGCCTGTAATTCCAACGCCAGTTTCGGTCCTTCCAGTTCGCGCGATGATCGAGTTGTCGCTGTGAATCTCAAGCCAGGACTCGGGGAGCGTTGGGTCGAGTGAAGTCGGAGTTTCTGCCGCTGCTGCTCGTGTGGCGAAGCGAAGCGGAAGCGCGAGTGAAACAAACAGGGCTCCGCCGGTCTTCACAAATCCGCGACGCGAAATCGTTCCCAATACCGGAGCATGAAGCTGTTCTGCTTTGGCGGTCATACCGCTTCTCCTCTCATCGTCTTCCCGGCGCGCTGAACGGCATCGATAATGGCGGCATAGGTTCCGCAGCGGCAAAGATGCGGCGACGGCGGAGCGTTGGTGAACGCGTCTTTGATTTCCTCCACTGACGGATTTGGATTTTTCGCGAGCAACTGCACGGCGACGATCATCATTCCGCTCTGGCAATATCCACATTGCGGAACTTGCTCGTCGATCCATGCCTGCTGGACCGGATGCAGCGTTTTCTCTGCTTCTGCTTCGCTGAGGCCTTTTTGCTGCGCCCAGACTGCCGGCAAGCCCTCAAGCGTGGTGATCTCCTGCCCGACGGCGCCTGACACCGGAGTGATGCATGTGCGGATTTCTTTTCCATTCATCAGCACGGCGCACGCGCCACACTGCGCCATTCCGCAACCCATTTTCGGCCCGGTGAGCTTCAAGTCGTTGCGCAGCACGAACAACAATGGAGTTTCGGGGTCAACGGTGACGGTTTGCTTTACACCGTTTACAGATAGCGTGAGTTCGCTGGCCATATTTCCTCTTAGACGAGCGTCGCAATTAAAAGGTAGTAATCGAGCGCACAAGCATGATACTCCCATCGGTGGGTTTCGCGAGGCCCACGGCGCTCACTGTTGTGTATCTCTATCTCGATTGCGTGCCGATGTCATCCAATCCGCGTTTTAGCGAAAGACGATCTATTGCGGCAAGCGGAAGATTGAGGAAAAGGCTGATCCGGCGATCGAGGGCAAAGAATGCATCTCGGTAGGCTTTTGCAATTTGTTCCGGGCATCCTCTTACTGCCGCTGGATCAGGTACACCCCAATGCGCACTCATCGGCTGCCCGGGCCATATGGGACAGAGTTCGCTTGCAGCGTTGTCACAGACGGTAAATACAAAATCGAGTTTTGGAGCACCGGTCTTTGAGAATTCGTCCCAGCTCTTGCTACGCGCGCCCGAGATTGGAATCTGCGCGATTTCGAGTTGCTTCAATGCCTCAGGACGCACTCTCCCCGTGGGATGGCTGCCGGCGCTGTAAGCCGTGACGCGTCGCCGGCCTTTGAAATTCAAAATCGCCTCGGCCATGATGGAGCGCGCCGAATTGCCAGTACACAAAAACAAGACATTGTAGCGGTCTTTCATATCGCACTCAGTTGCAACAGGTGGGCGAGCAGCAGCTCTGTTTCGGCTTGACCGCGCGGATGAAGGCACTCATGAACTTGCCATCCACCTTGGGTGCGATGGCGTCCACGTCAATCTGGTGATCTGAGAGAAACTCTCGAGCATCCTCTAGGTGGTAACTTCTTGTCGGTTCGATTTCGATGTGCTCGAACCCGGCGAGCGAAAGCTTCTGGCGATATTCCTTTTCATCGAGCGCTCCGGCAATACAGCCGACCCACAAGAGAACGCTTTGGCGCACCTCCGGGGCGATCTCGCCGCGGGTCACGACATCGGATACGGCAAAGCGCCCACCGGGCTTGAGCACCCGGAACGCCTCACGGATTACGCGGTCTTTATCGGCAGAGAGATTAATTACGCAATTCGAAATGATCACGTCCACCGAGTTCGCGGGCAGCGGGATGTTCTCGATTTCACCTTTTAGAAACTCAACATTCTCTGCACCTGCTTTAGCCTTATTTTTGTTTGCAAGGGCCAACATCTCGTCGGTCATATCGAGGCCGTACACTCTCCCAGTCGGGCCCACTCGTTTGGCGGAGAGAAGCACATCAATTCCGCCCCCGGAGCCAAGATCGAGAACCACTTCGCCGGGGTTGAGAGTCGCCAGCGCGGTCGGGTTGCCACAACCGAGAGACGCCAGCAACGCTTCTTCAGGAACATCTTTGGCTTGCGCATCCGCGTAGAGATTGGATGTGATTGGATCATTGCAGCCGCTCTTTGCTGTGGATCCGCAACAGGAGCTACCGCCCGTTGTGACCCGCAACGCAGCTTCGCTATATTTTTCTTTTACGATTGATTTAACGTCGGCGTCGATCATATGAACTCTCCTATTTGCAAATCTGAACAATGGCTTGGGGCTTGAGTGCCTTGTTTCTGGTGCAGCACTCCGCATAGAGAAAGCGCAACAGCTCTTGCAGGCTTTCGGTATTAGCGGTGTAGCGCAGGAACGTGCTCTCACGGCGGACGTTGACCAGGTTTTCATTCCGCAGTTTGTCCAGATGATGTGAAAGAGTCGAGTTTGGAATGTCCAACTCTTCCTGAATTTCATTCACAACCAGCCCGTCGGGATGTGCCGAAAGCAGCAATTGCATGATTCGAAGCCGAGCTTCGGTGCCCATGGCTGAGAACATATCTGCGTATTTGGGAACATTCTCGGAGGCCTTGATCGCGATCTGCATATTTCGATATTTGCAGAAATATGAGTCACTGTCAATCGATTTTTAGGTGATGGCGAATATAAGGCGAAGCTGTTACACTTCATTCGCCCATGGGCCGCCGCGATCGATACGACGAACCACCGGTATTGACCGCAGAAGAACTCAAATCCCTTCAGCAGAAGCTTGAGAGTTCGAGCGTTCTCGAAGTCGAGGCCTTCTATCGGAGCGCTCACCAGCGATGCACGCTACAGCCTGTCGCGCTGCCGAGTCCGCAATCGATTCAAGAGCTGGTACAGGCGTGGAAGATATTGCGAAAAAGGAGACGTAGCAAATGGGGATCCTTGCGTCCGTGATTGGAATTGTGGAGTAAAATAACCGGTTTTGTCTTATGTCGCGTGCGATTGAATTCGACTTGCGGTTGGCGCGCCGGATGTCCCGCCTGGGCACGGAAACCGCATTTGAGGTGTTGAACCGGGCGCGAGAGCTGGAACGGCAGGGGAGGGACATCATTCATCTGGAAATCGGCGAGCCCGATTTCGACACTCCGCAAAATGTGCTGCACGCAGCGGTCAACGCGCTGAATGCTGGATGGACCCACTATGGGCCGTCGGCTGGGTTGCCGGAAATGCGGCAAGCAATCGCGGACGAAGTAGCTCGAACCCGCGGAATTCAAGTGCAACCGGAAGAAGTTGTCGTGGTTCCTGGGGGAAAGCCGATTATCTTCTTTTCTATTCTTGCGCTCGTCGATGAAGGTGACGAGGTTATCTATCCGAATCCCGGGTTCCCGATTTATGAGTCGATGATCAACTATGTTGGCGGGCGGGCGGTACCGATCCGGCTGCGCGAGGAAAAAGATTTTGGCCTGAATGTGGATGAGCTAGCTTCGCTCATCAACGATCGTACCAAGCTCATTATTCTGAACTCACCGCACAACCCGACCGGTGGCGTGCTCACGAAGCGCGACATTCAGCAGATTGCGGAAGCGGTTGGCGAGCGCAATGTTTTTATTCTTTCGGATGAAATCTACAGCCGGCTGATCTTTGAGGGTGAGCACCACTCGATCGTCAGCGAGCCCGGATTGAAGGAACGCACGATTCTGCTGGATGGATTTTCGAAGACGTACGCGATGACCGGGTGGCGCATGGGGTACGGGGTGATGCGGAGTGATTTGGCGCAGCAAGTCGCCCGTCTGGCAACAAACTCGGTTTCGTGCACGGCGAGTTTTTCGCAGATTGCGGGAGTTGAGGCGCTGCGCGGCGACCAAAGTTCGGTCGATCATATGTGCTCGGAATTCAAGCGACGGCGGGACATGTTTGTCGCCGGGCTGAACCAGATCAGGAGATTTTCCTGTCGCATGCCGCATGGCGCCTTTTATGCATTCCCGAATATCACTGCCACGGGATGGCACTCGAAGCCACTTGCCGATGCTCTGCTCGAGGAGGCCGGAGTTGCGTGCCTTTCGGGAACATCGTTTGGAGCGTTTGGCGAAGGATACTTGCGGTTCAGCATTGCGAATTCAATGGAAAATCTGAATCGGGCGCTGAGGAAAATTGACGAATGGGTATCGCGGAAAAGCTTTTGACCGCCGAGTACGCAGAGGTCGCCGAGAAATAACTGAGCAGGAACTCCCTCCCTTCGGTTTGGTTCAATTGCCGGGTGCTTCGGTTTTGCACCGAAGCTTTGCGTTCAACTTGCCTTGAGTTCTGAAGCAAACCGCTATTTCGTCCAATCGATCGGGCGGTAATCGCGATACCACGGCTTTTTAATGCGCAACAGGTTCGCGAATGATCGCCCCGGACTGAATAACATCCGGTAGATTCTTCTCTTGTTCAAGCTATCGGTACCGGCTTCGCGCGATTCCACAACACTCTTATCGAGCCAATCTTCGAGCACGATCAGTCCTAGTCCTCCGGGAGCGCTGGTAACGATATTCACGTATCCAAGGGTGTGAGTCCCCGGCCGTCCTACGTGGCCGATAGATGCTTCGCTGATCGGACCCAAGTGCCACTGAATCTCGTACAACTCCGCCCAACCCAAGGCACGGAGACGGCTGAGCCAATAGCGTTCCGTGTTCTCAAACTGCAGAGAGCGGCCCGCGGAATCGTTTTGAATCTCGACATACCCCGCCACGGAGGAATGCAGCGGGTGAGAGACGTAGTTGGTGAAGGCGGAATCGCCATCGCTCCATCCGTGAAGATTTTCAACGGAGGCAAACCATTCGGGGAAGAACCTGCCGCCCAGATGATCGCGCGTTTTTTGCTGCACCATGCGGAAGCTCTGTTCGACGGCAAGCATGGCGAAGGTCTGGCTTGCAGCTGCTTTCCAGTGGAATGCCGGTTCGCCTGGCGGAGCTTGCACGGGCCGCAGATACATTGCAGACAAGCCATCGTTCTCGGACCGCTCAGATTGGGGCTGGGGAGTATCGGGAAGCTCGTCGAGGGCTTGGGCCCAGCTACTTCCAAAGAGAACCGTTGAAAAGAGAATGATAAAAAGCAACTTGAGTGTCAATCTGAACGCCATTCTTTTCGCTAAGGTTAGTGGATGCCGGAGGTCGCGCCGGGCAGTTGTGCGGGCTTATTTGCCTAATCCACTATTCGATGCACAAGACCAGAGCGCGCGGTTGTACTCGATGATTTCGCCATGCGCTGGTAGGATTCTTGATCGAGGACCAGCTCAATGGCACGCAAGAAATTACCCAAAGCGACCCGCCCGGATATGCCGGGTTATGGTTTATCGAAAAACAAGAAAGGCTTACTGCCATGGAAGTGGGCAGAAGACCGGCTGAAGAAGAGCCGGCAATACTGGATCGCAACCACGCGGCCGGATGGAGCGCCACACGTGATGCCGGTGTGGGGGCTTTGGTTGAACGACGAATTCTGGTTCAGTACGGGAAAGACCTCGCGCAAGGCAAGGAATCTCGCGCAGAACCCGAGATGCGTAATTTGCTCGTCAGATTCCGAGGAAGCGGTGATTGTGGAAGGATTGGCGAAAGTAGTTCACGATCCGGCCCAATTGCGGCCGGTTTATTCCGCCTACAAGAAGAAATACAAGATGGACATCTCCGGGATGGAGGAGCCGTTGTTTCGCGCACTGCCTCGTACGGTATTCGGATTATTTGAAAAGAAGTTTGCCGCAACCGCTACGCGCTGGACTTTTGCAGACTGAGAAAATTTTTCGGAGTCAGTTGGATCCGCTCTCGCTCAACAATTCCTGCAGATACTGCTTCCACACTGCCGGCAAAGTATGAGTTCCATGGCCGCGCGTCTGCTCGGTTGTGGGCAACAAGACAAAACGACCGCGCTTCACTTTTTTGATCTGCTCTTCGGCGATGCCGAGTTCCGGCGGGTTGATGAAATCGTCGGCCGAGTTGATGAACATGACGGGAGCTTTGATGAGATCCAGCTTTGCCGAAGGATCGTAGTTACGGGATGAGTCAAACTGATAGAGGAGATCATTTGCATCCAGTGAGCTGACGCGAGTATTCAGCGTGTCTTCTAAATACGCGTCGGCAGAATCGCGAGTGGGATAATTCTTCTGCATCTGCAGGGGGCTGCTGCCCATGATCATCAGGGCAAACTCCGCAGTTCGCAGGCCGGCGGGCTCGCGTGTGTATTCGCCATTGTTCCATTCGGGATCATCGCGGATGGAATCAATGATCATTCGGCGCATCATGCGATTGCGCCCTGCGATCTGCACAGGCAGGCAGGCGAGAGGCATGGCAGCGTCCATGAAATCGGGATAAGTTTCGGCCCAGACCCATGTGTGCATGCAGCCCATCGACGTGCCCATGACCAGCCGAAGATGATTGACCTTGAGCCCTTCGCTGAGCAAAAGGTGCTGGCCTTCGACCATATCGTCGTAGTCATAGTGAGGGAATCTGGCGTGAAGCGCATCGCTCGGCTTCGAGGACCCTCCGTGGCCGATCGAGTCGGGAAGGATGATGAAGTAGCGATCCGCGTCCAACAGTTGGCCCGGGCCGAACAGCACACCCGCAAACTGCTCACCCACGAACTGCTTCCCTGACCCGCCGGTTCCGTGAAGTATGAGCACCGCGTTTGTAACACGGCCGGCGGAATCGGTGACCGGCTTGCCGAAAGTTGTGTAGTGCAATTTCATCTCTGGCAAGGTTTCGCCGGAACGGAAGTGAAAATTGTGGACGGTGAAGGTTCCTTCAGTGGGGGAAGGTGGTTGGCCAAAGCTTGTAAGCGGGAGGAGTGACACTGCAAATAGCGAGAGCAGTTTGGCGATCATGCGAGCAGCTTACGAGCAGAGCGATTTCTGCGCAACCGCAATGACGCGCGAATCGGTTATGATTTCGAGCGCGATTGGAATTGACTGAATTTCCTCTATGACTAAGAACTTTTCTGTGTTTGCAACCTGTGACATCGGGAATGAAGCGCTCGATATTCTGCGGCAGCGCGGATATCGGCTGGAAGTGTATCCGGAACCGAAGGCGCCGCCGAAGTCGTTGATCCTGGAAAAGGTTCGCTCGGGAATTGATGGCCTGATAACGACGTTGCGAGACCAGATCGACGCCGAAGTTTTCGAGGCCGGGAAAGGCACGCTGAAGGTGGTGGCGCAATATGCCGTTGGATTTGACAATATCAATCGCGCCGACGCCAACCGATACAAAGTGCCTTTCACCAACACGGCCGATGTTTTGACGGAAGCCACTGCAGAATTTGCCTTTTTCATGCTCGGAGAGCTGGCGAGAAGGCTCTGGCCAGCCGAGCACCTGACACGCGAGAACAAGTGGGGATTCTGGCATCCATATCTTCCATTTCTGGGCGATGAAGTTACTGGGAAGACAATCGCGATCATCGGGACCGGGAGGATTGGCCTGGCGATGATCAAGAAGTGCGCCGGCTTCGACATGAATATTTTGTGCTATGACCCGGCGTATCAGAACCAGGAATTCGTATCGGCGATTCAGGCGACGATGGACTTGCGCCAGCAGCGCGGGATTCAAAAGGAGAAGACCTGGATTAAATATGCGTCGTTTGAAGATGCGGTCAAGCCGGCGGACTTCGTGAGTGTGCACGTGCCGTTATTGAGGGAAGGAGAAAGCCCTACCCCGACATTTCATTTGTTCAACGAGCGCACCTTGCGCATGATGAAACCCACCGCGTTCCTGGTGAATACGTCGCGCGGACCGGTGGTCGATGAGAAGGCGCTGGTTCGGGCGCTGAAGGAAAACTGGATTGCGGGCGCGGCTTTGGATGTCTACGAGAAAGAACCGTTGCCGGCGGATTCACCCTTGCGTGATCCGGCGATTGAAGACCGCTGCCGGTTGCTGCCACATTTTGCCAGCGCGGGGAAGATCACGCGGCTTTCGCCTGATCCGAACAAGGGCATGGCAGGAAGATGCGTGCAGGGATTGATCGATGTGCTCGAAAAGAACTACGGGGGCGATGTCAGGAGGATGCCGTATGTGGTGAATAAGGAAGTGGTCAGTGGCTAGTGATTAGTGGCTAGTGACTAGTGACTAGTGGCTAATGGTCAATGTCGCTCGCGGGGCTCGCGCTTTGTTCGTAATTTTCATTAATCGGCACGGCTGAAGCCGTGCCCTTCCCGAGATTGCTGCACACAAAATTCTTCAGCAAGGACGATCTCTTCTCTCCCGACGACGGCAAGGGTGATTTAAAGTGACATACGGTTCCTCTCCGGTTCGCCTCACGGCGAACCGGTTCGGAATGACATTGATGTGAAATGAGGTGGCACGGATGGAACCGTGCCACATTATTTGCGGTTCCAGAATCTACTGAGCCGGCCCACCGAAGCGGTCTACGAATTCGACACTGGGATCATTGTCATGAACCGTGGCGCATGATCCGTCAGTCGAGCTGCACACCTTCACGTACTGCATGGCTGCGGTCGTCGGAAGCAATGAGTTGTTTGGGGTACCGCCGACTCCTCCAGTTTGTGTTTGCACGATCAGAAACATCGGGTTCGAAAGCGATTGGTTGCAGGTGGTCTTCAGAACTCCGTCGGTGTACTGCTTGATGCTGGTCGGCGTCCAGATCAGCATGATGGTGTGGAAGCCAGTGTCGCTGATGGGAATGCTCGCGTCACAACCACCGCCGATGCCGAACCCGGGGTTGGCTACGTGGAACTGGCACCAGCCATCGTTCCCGTTGTAGCACTCCAGGGGATCGATCTCTGTGTAGCCGGAGTTGCCCACATTGGGGCATCCGCTGAAGCCGGCGTCGCCGGAATATTTGTTTGTGGTTTGGCAATTCGAACCCAATATCCACAGAAGTCCCGGCCAAAGATTGGTTCGTGACGAGGGAACGCTGGCATTGTAGATCACAGTGCCGTATTTGAAGTTGAAAGTGTTCGATTGGAGAGCACCCGTCGAGTAGGGCCAGCTTGCCGGTGAACTGCGCGTAGTTCCGTCAGTATTGAAGTCACCGCACTTGGCGGAGACGGCTGAGGTTGTAATGGTCAACTGGCCGTTTCCAGCACTGATCGCGCCGGGAATATTGCATTCGGTCTCACTCTGACCATACTCGCCGTGACGGGAGATGACGGTCCAGGCGTTGGGGTCATTCGCACCATTAACAACTGCCGTATTAAGTTGACCCGCCCCGATTTGCTGACAAGTTGAGCTGGTCCAGTTCAGCGTATTTCCGCACTGCGACGCGGATTGCTGTTGCACAGTCACGCTGGCAGTGGCTGATTTCGTGGGATCGGCAGCGGAGCTAGCAGTGACAGTGTCGCTCTCTGCAGAGTTCGGAGCGGTGTAAAGGCCGTTGCTATTTACTGAGCCGCTGCCGGTGTCAGACCAGGTCACGCCGGTGTTGGTGGTTCCCGAGACCGAGGCTGTGAACTGCTGAGTGCCATTTGGCGGTACCGTCGCCGAAATCGGAGATATCGAGATACCCACCGCGGGCACGGTTACGCTGGCGTACCCTGATTTGGTTGAGTCCGCCACACTGGTCGCAGTGACAGTTGCGGATCCCTGAGCACCGGGTGCGGTGTAGAGTCCTGACGAATTCACCGCACCGACGCCAGTAACCGACCAAGTTACGCTGGTATTCGACGAGCCCGATACGGTCGCCGTGAATTGCTGGGTGCCGCCCTGCGGAACCGCTGCCGTCGAAGGGGTAATTGAAACAGCGATCGAGGGCGCAATGGTAACGTTTGCGGTGGCAGTTTTTGTGGTATCGGCCTGACTCTGGGCTTGAATTTTGGCGGAGCCGGTCCTTGAGGACGCGGTGTAGAGTCCGGAAGAGTTGATGGACCCGCGGCCGGAGATCACCGACCAATTCACCGCGGTGTTGCTTGTCCCACTGACGGTGGCAGTGAACTGCTGAGTTCCGCCGGGACTGACCGATGCGGATGTCGGCGAAATTGAAAGCGCGACCGAGGATGTGATGGTCACGGCAGCAGTGGCGGTCTTGGTGGTATCCGCCTGGCTCTGGGCCTGAATGGTCGCGGAGCCGGAACTTGAAGGCGCGGTATAGAGGCCCGAGGAGTTGATCGACCCTCCACCGCTGAGGACTGACCAATTGACGGCAGTATTGGTGGATCCTGACACGGTTGCGCTGAATTGCTGCGTGGTGCTGGGCGAGACGGTAGCAGTGTTGGGAGAGACCGTGATGCTTACGCTTTGTCCATTCGATCCTCCTGATCCATTGGAATTGATAGACCCACTCCCATAGAAGGAGATCGGCGCGCTGGGCCAACTCTGCCCTGACGACCAGGTTGAAGGCAGAGCAGTCAAGGTAGTTTGCGCGCTGGTTTCGGAATGGCCACCGTTATTTGTGTCGCGGTACACAATTGCGCCGCCGGTTCCTAGGACCGTTTCGTGATAGGCAGTGCCCGCAACCACTGAAACTGCAGGGCTGATTGCGACACTATTCCACTGCCCCGCAACCGGAGAGAAAATCGTGCCCGAACCGAGCAACGTCTGGGGATGGCCATTACTGTCCGAATAGATCCCAACCAAAACTTTTTGGGCGCGACTTGAACTATCCAGGTACACGGAAACCGAACTAACAGTTCCGCTATAAGTCGCTAGCGTCCGGAATGCCTCAGCCTTGCCGGAAGAGTCGCTATCAATAGTCGAAAGAACTGAGTTGGTGCCAAGAACAACTGTCTGGGCGCTCGAAGGCCCTACGGCCAGGGCCAAAAAAAGAAGAACTGCCAGCGCAGCAAATCGGCTCGTCATAGTCTTACCTTCCAAGACTGCTTTAATTGAAATGACGAACGCGGCGACGTCATACAGCGAGGCGCACCTGACTCATCACGCCTTCAACTAATAACGAGTTAGCAGAACTCGCCTACCGGACATTTCAGTTGCAACTTAAACGATCGGACTGCACGCAACAGCAGAGAGCTGGAGAGAATTGAAACACGGCAGAAAAACGACTTGCGGCGAGAGGATCGGCCAGAATCTCCATCGCAGCTTTGATTTTCATAGTTGCGATTCACACGCCCTAAATTTTGTTCTTGCGGCTTTCATCAGTGACCTTTTCAGGATCATTCTGAGTAAAGTTTTCGTCAAGAGGTTGTCTACAAACGTTAGTACATACATGGCTGAAGCTACGGTGAAATCGAGCAGGGCCGGCCAGAGTGGCAGACTGAGCGTTTTTGTGCATTGTTAGAATCGCTGCCCTAATGAAAACTCTGATTGTAAGGCGTTGCAAACGACGCCTCTAAGGAAGCGATTTACTCCGGGACGCTTTGTTCTTCGCTGTGGGCGCGGAGGACGCGGTCAACAGAATAAGGAGCGCGGCGGGTAGGCTCGTGATAATGGCGAACCTGCAGCTCGCCGAGTAGACCTATGGCCAACAGATTCAATCCCGCCAGGAGCAGAACGGCAGCGAAGATCATCATGGGGCCGTGTTCCATCATCACGTGGGAGTGATAGAGAAATTTTTCGATAAACAGCCACGCGGTAATGCCGATTCCACTGAAGATTCCCATCATGCCGACGGTTCCAAAGAAATGCAGCGGTCGTCCGAGGTATTTCAGCAGAAAACGGATGGTCATCAGATCGAAAAATACGCGGAACGTACGCGAGATGCCGTAGTGCGATGCCCCGCGCTCACGGTTCACGTTGCGGATCGGGACTTCACAAATCGAAGCCCCATGCCAGGAAGCTAATGCAGGAATAAAACGGTGCAGTTCGCCATAGAGCGGGACCTGCTCCAGAATTTCACGGCGATAGGCTTTGAAAGTGGTGCCAAAGTCATGAATGTCGACGCCGCTCAACTTGGCCATCAGCCAATTGGCGCAGCGTGAGGGAAACCGACGCAAAAAGAAATTGTCGATGCGGCGTTTTCGCCAGCCGCTGACAATGTCATAACCCTCGGAGATTTTCTCAAGAAAAAGCGGGATGTCGGCCGGATCGTGTTGCAGGTCGCCATCCATGGCAATGATGTATTCACCTCGGGCATTGTCGAAGCCGGCGGCAAGAGCGGAGGTCTGGCCAAAATTTCGGCGAAGGCGAACGACGGTGATGCGACTGTCGACGGCTGATATCTGGCGCAGCAAGGAAAAAGTTTCATCGGATGAGCCGTCATCGACGAAGACAATTTCGAAAGTCTCGCCACTCGTTTCCATGACGGCTTTAAGGCGATCGTAGAGGTCGGTGACATTCTCCTGCTCGTTATGCAGGGGGATCACAATAGAAAATTTTGGCATGAAGCTCAATTATACGATTTTTGGGGGAGGCCACGACAAGTCGTAGGTCGGTGGTTGCTGAGGAAAATCGTAACCGCAACGCGTGCAAGGGCCCGCCCAATTCGCGAAAACCACGGGCGAGACCTAAGGGGCTGATAGCGAGCATCTGATCGACCGAGCGGGAGAAGAAAAGCAGGTTCCTCCGCTCGCCGGGTCATCCGCGAGCGAATGACCCGTTTCGGTCGGAATGACAGCCACTTGTTGACTTCAATGCAGCACTGAAGTGCTGCTCCACCCTACCTTGCACAAGCGACTTAAGCTGGGCCCGGCGGGTACGGCGGCAGAGCTGGCGGGCGCGGTGGAAGCTGCTTGGGATTCGCCTGTATGGCCTTCATGACTTCTTCGATTGCACGATCAAGCTGGGGGTCTTTCCCGGCAACAACTTGCTCGGGACGATTCTCGACCACGATGTCGGGCTGTACGCCATGGTTTTCGACTATCCATTGGCTGTGCAAGTCGTAGCGGGCAAACTCGGGACGCGTAATGTAGCCGCCATCCATGAGTGGAATATTTCCTCGAATGCCGCGAACTCCGCCCCATGTGCGCTCGCCGATGAGTGGGCCGAGCTTGTAGAACTTGAACGCGTAGCTGAAGATGTCGCCATCAGACGCAGCATAGTGATTAGTTAGGCAGACGATCGACCCGTTGAAGACGATGGGTGGAACGGTGCTGCCGTTGAAGTTACGAGCAGAATCCATGCCACTTAGAATGCGGCGCAGGCGCTCGAAGATAAGTTCATCGACGAAGCCGCCGCCGTTGTAGCGGATGTCGATGATCAGGCCTTGCTTGCGAATCTGTGGGAAATACTGCTTAACGAAGGCGTCGAGGCCGGCCTCACCCATATCGGGCAGGTATATGTAACCAACTTTGCCGCCGGTCGCGTCGGCGACCTTCTTGCGATTGGTATTGACCATGTTCAATTCGCGCAAGTTGTACTCGTCATTGATTGGCTTGACGGTAATGTTGTGCGAACCATCTTCGGAGGGCTTGGAATTAACGGTGAGAGTGACGGTCTCGTTGGCAGTGTTTACGAACAGCTCGTACGGATCCTGAGGAGCGCGTAAAGGACGGCCGTTTACAGCGAGAAGATAGTCGCCCTCCTTTACTTTGATTCCGGGCTCGGTGAGCGGCGAGCGCAGGTCTGAGTTCCAGTTTTCACCGGGATAGATTTTCTTAAAGCGATACATGCCGCTGGCGGTGTCGAGTTCGTAGTCGACGCCGAGCAAGCCGACGTTTACAGGATGAAGATCGGGGTAGTCCCCGCCACCGACGTAGGTGTGAGAGTTTGAAAGTTCGCCGATCAGTTCGCCCATGATGTAGGTGAGCGAATAGCGGTCGGAAACGAAAGGCAGCAGCTCGGCGTACTTATCGTGCATTTTCTGCCAATCGACACCGTTCATCTCGGCTTCGTAGAAATAATCGCGCTCCTGCCGCCAGACCTCGTTGTACATCTCCTTCCATTCCGCCGGCGGGTCGATCTGGGCCCGCATGCCGTTCAGGCTGAGGGCGCCGTCGCCGACTTTCTTCGGTTCTCCGGCTGGCTTCGCGTCGATAATTCCGTAGGTGTGAGCCGCGCGACCACCGCCGCCCTCGCCTTGATACAGGAGTTTGGAGCCATCGTAGGAAAGCGCGAACCGTTCAACGCCTTCGATCAGTGTTTTCTCTTTGCGATCTTTCAGGTCGTAGGCATGGAGGGCGGATTCTTCGCCGGGAATCGGGCCATCGAGACCCTGGATTGGGGCAGTAGAGTAATAAACCAGTCCTTTGGCGACGGCAAGGACCTTGATCTGCGCGGGATCGGTTGGCAACGCGACGACGCGGTCCTGAATGCCGTCGAGATCGATTTTTACTTCGACCGGCTTTTCTTTTTTCTCTTTGTCTTTGTCTTTGTCCTCATCTTTATCTTTGTCCTCATCCGCGCTCTTGGCTTCTTTCTTAGAAGTCTTCTTATCGGCGGCGTCGGTAGCGACGTCTTGCTCCATGGCCATCTGGACAGGTTGCGCGGTCTTCACTTCAGTCTCATCGCTCTGGATGCCGAGAGGCGAAGGCTCATCTTTCTTCAAAGTAACGATGTAAACGCGCGTGGTCTTGGGATTGGCGAATTCAAAATCGACGTTGCCGAGAACTTCATTGAAGTCGCGATCGGAAAGGTAGTAGAGATACTTCCCTTCTGGATCGAACATGGGGTTGTAGCTGTTGTTCTGGTCGGAGGTGATGGCCGTCGATTTCGAATCTGCAAGTGAATAGATGTAGACGACTGCGTAGTTGTTGTCGCTCTGCTTGTCGTAGGCCAGCCACTTACTATCGGGAGACCAGTTGTAGTTGGTAATTTCCCCGTAGTTGTCGTGATCGACTTTGACCGGCTTCTTTTCGTTGATGTCAATCCACCAGAGATTTACATCTTTGTCGGCCCAGGCTAGCTTTTTGCTGTCCGGAGCCCACTGGGGAGCGAATTTGAACCCTTTGTAACCGCTGGTGATCTGCTGCTCTTTGCCGAGGCCGTCCTGCGGAGCGATGTAGATTTCATCTTCACCAGTGCGGTCGGAGACGTAGGCGATCCATTTGCCGTCCGGGGACCAGGCGACCTTCTGCTCGCGAATTCCCGGGGTGCGCGTCAGATCACGAATGCTTCCCTCTTTTGCCGGGACGGTGAACACGTCGCCGCGCGCGGCGAAAACGGCGCGCTTGCCATCAGGAGCAATGTCGAAATCAGTGATGAGCCGGCTTACATTTTCCCAGTGCTTCATCGCGGCCGAGTGATCGGCGGGCACGGCAATCGTGAGCTTCTTCGGCTGCTTCGACTGAAAATCGTAAGTGTAGAGATAGCCGGCGTTCTCGAAGATGATCGAGTCAGGGCCAAGGCTCGGCCACATGATGTCCCAGTTATCGAAATGAGTTAGCTGCTCGACCTGTTTGGAGTTCAAGTCGTAGCTGTAGAGGTTCTGATGATGTTCGGATCCACGGTCCGAGGTGAAGTAAATCGTATTCTCATGCCACATGGGGAATGAATCGTTCCACTCGGTGTGGGGTATGTCTTCGCTGGTGTTGTTCTTGAGATCGTAGATCGTAATCGCTTGTGCGAGGCCGCCGGTGTAGCGCTTCCAGGTACGAAAGTTGCGGAAGATGATGTTGTAGGCGATCTTGTTACCGTCGGGAGAATAGGAGAGCAGGCCACCCTGATCCATGGGCAAAGGTAGCGGAAGGCCGCCGTCGATACTGACCGTGAATTGCCGTTTCACCCACCCGTTTGAAGCGTCACGACGAGAAAGGAAGACAATGCGCTTGCTGTCAGGAGTCCAGCCAATAACTTCGTCGTGAATACCCATGCGATCGTTCAACTGTTGTGCACTGCCCTGATAAAAAGTAAGTTGCTTCGGTTGTCCTCCATCGGCGGGCATGACATAGACGTTGAAGTTGCCGTCATATTGGCCGGTGAACGCTAGCCATTTTCCGTCCGGCGAAAATTTGGGGAACAGCTCGCGGCCTTCGGAAGAGGTAATGCGGCGAGCTACGCCGCCTGAGGTCCATGCCAGCCAGAGATGGCCACCGTAAAAGAATGCGACCTTGTCTCCGTGAATATCGGGAAAGCGGAGCAAACGGCCTTCCTGAGCTTCCTGGGCCAAGAGAGCCGAAGAAAAGGAGATTAGAAAAAAGACAAGGGACTTTCTGAGAGCAGGCATGAGCACTCCGTAATGTGCAGAAGTTCGGATCGTCTCCAACCAGCGCCAGGGCAGCCGGGGCAAACGTGCGATTGTAGCAGTTCCGGGAGAAGGTGTGCTTTTACTTAGTCAAAGTGTCCGCTGACGATTGGGATTTACAAAATCAATCAACCGCAAAGGACACGAAGGTACACGAAGATCATATAATTCGCAGTTCGTGCGGGAGGCGCACTTGAGCAACGTTCAGAGAATTTCGCGAAGAAAACTTTTGGGGGCGGCGGCAATGGGAGCTGGCGCGGTTACACTAACGCCTGCGCTCTCGGCGGCACGAGCGATGGCCTTGGCTGAGGCGGGGACTGCATCGGTTAAGACGTTCGAGTTCGAGGAGGCAACCATCGCGGACATTCAGAAGCGAATGAATTCGGGAGAACTTTCCGCGCGAACGCTTACGGAAGCTTACCTGGCGCGAATTTCTGAGATTGATGACTGCGGTCACAGCGTCTGCAAGGAAGCTCGCGTTGGGCTCAATAGCGTGATCGAAGTAAATCCGGATGCGGTCGCCATTGCCGAGGAACTCGACAAAGAGCGGAAGGCCAAAGGTGGGCGCGGGCCGATGCACGGAATTCCGGTGCTCATCAAGGACAACATTGATACCGCCGACCGGATGCAAACGACTGCGGGATCGCTGGCGCTTGTGGGCTCGAAGCCGGCGCAGGACTCCGCGGTAGCAAAAAAACTGCGCGAGGCGGGCGCTGTGATTCTTGGTAAAACAAATCTGAGCGAGTGGGCGAACATTCGATCGTCGCACTCTACGAGTGGATGGAGCGCACGTGGCGGACTTACAAAGAATCCTTATGCGTTGGACCGCAACCCATGTGGGTCAAGTTCTGGTTCCGGAGCCGGAGTCTCGGCGAACCTGTGCACGGTTGCAGTGGGAACTGAAACGGACGGGTCCATTGTTTGCCCATCATGCTCGAACGGGGTTGTCGGGATAAAACCGACTCTGGGGCTGATCAGCCGTGCAGGAATTATTCCAATTGCGCACAGCCAGGATACCTCTGGCCCAATGGCGCGCACGGTGCGAGACGCGGCGATTCTGCTCGGAGCGCTGGGGGGAAGTGATCCACGCGATCCGGCGAGTGCGGATGCGGACACGAAGAAGCAAAAAGACTATACGAAATTTCTTGATCCGAACGGATTGCGAGGGGCGCGGATCGGCGTGGCGCGGAAATATTTTGGGTTCAGCGATGCCGTAGATGCGCTGATGAATCGTCTGCTGGGTGAAATGAAATCGGCGGGAGCAATCATTGTGGATCCCGCGGATTTGGAGTCGCATGGAAAGTTTGATGAGACGGAGTTGCTCGTTCTTTTGTATGAGTTGAAAGCTGATTTGAACGCCTACCTGGCAGCGCGTCCTGATGCGCAGGTGAAAACGCTTGCGGATCTGATTGCCTTCAACGACAAGAACAAAGAGAAGGAAATGCCCTACTTCGGTCAGGATTTGTTTTTGAAGGCGCAGGAGAAAGGGCCGCTGACGAGCAAAGAATATGTGGATGCACTGGCGGCGAATCACAAATTATCGCGTGAGCAAGGGATCGATGGCGCAATGGACAAGTTCCATCTGGATGCGATTGTCGCGCCAACGGGAGGGCCGGCGTGGACGACGGACCTGGTGAATGGCGATCATGTTGGCGGGGGGAGTTCGAATGCAGCGGCCGTGGCGGGTTATCCGAATATTAATGTGCCGGCCGGGTTTATTTTTGGGTTGCCGGTGGGGATTTCATTTTTCGGGCGGGCATGGAGCGAGCCGACGTTGTTGAAGATTGCGTATGGGTTTGAGCAGATGGTAAGGGCGAGGAAGGCGCCGGAGTTTTTGGAAACGGCGAATTTACAAAATCATTGACCACGAAGGACACACCTCAACCCAAACCCCATCAACCACGAAGGACACGAAGGTACACGAAGGACACACCTCAACCAAACCCCATTAACCACGAAGGTCACGAAGGTACACGAAGGGAAACACCTCACCAAACCCCATTAACCACGAAGGGCACGAAGGTACACGAAGGGAAACACCTCACCAAACCCCATTAACCACGAAGGGCACG
>Ga0070741_10005972_pt1 | contig 26502 bp, 26 predicted proteins | sample Coa_R1_4_FD_66440 | JGI IMG/M metagenome (GOLD analysis project Ga0070741, IMG submission 66440) | Surface soil microbial communities from Centralia Pennsylvania, which are recovering from an underground coalmine fire - Coalmine... | ecosystem: Environmental > Terrestrial > Soil > Unclassified ... | reverse complement strand
GGCCAGCGCCCGGGCCACGGTCGACTTCCCCGACCCGATCCCACCGCTCAGACCGACCCGCAACATGCCGAAAGACATTACGGGAACCCCTTGCCGCACAAGGGACCGGAGCTTCGGCCCGGTTCGACCCCCGGACTAGTCCGGGCGAGGCCGGGAAATGGTCCGACCGGCCTATCCACCCGCCCCCCGGTATGGCCGAGACTCGCAAGGAGAGCGGGAGGGAGAGCGTTGAGCGCAGTCGTCGACCACACTCGCAGGACGCTTCGCCGCCGCCATGACGAGCGGGGCGCGGCCATCGTCGAGTTCGCCATCGCCAGCGTCGTCCTGCTGATGCTGCTCTTCGGGATCATCTCCTACGGCTACGCCCTGTCGTTCAAGCAGGACCTGACCCAGGCCGCCGCCGAGGGCGCCCGGGCGGCGGCCGTGGCCAGCTCCGGCCAGGCGGCGACCGCCGCTGCCGCCGCCGTGGTCCCGGCCCTTCACGCCATGAACAAGACCTGCAGCAGCGCCGGGATGTCCTGCACCTACAGCACGCTGTCCAGCGACACCGGCTGCGCCGCCGGCACCAGCTGCATCCGGGTGCAGATCAGCTACGACTACAAGGACTACCCGCTGGTCCCGAAGTTCCCCGGCCTCGGCCTGCTGCTGCCCGACACCATCAAGTCGACCTCGATCGCGCTGACGAACTGATGGGCGGCTTCTGGCGTCGCCACTTCCAGCGCCGGGCCGGCGAGGAGGCCGGGGCGGTCCTCGTCCTCACCTGTGTCGCCATGGTCGCCATGATCGGGGCCACCGGGCTGGCCATCGACATCGGACGGGTCACCGTCAACAACCGCAACCTCCAGGCCCAGGCCGACGTCATCGCCATGGACACCGGACGGGCGCTGTCGGGCCAGACCGCCGCCCAGCTCTCGGGGGCCACCGGGGCGGCGGTCGTCGCCGCCCAGAACAGCGCCACCCGCAACAACGTCCCGTTCTCCAAGCTGACCGTGGACCTCGGGACGCTGTCCGGCTCGACGTTCACCACCATCGCCAGCCCGGTCGTCAACGGCGTCGTCCAGACCGTCACCTCGACGTCGGTCCCCACCGCAGTACGGGTCACGGCCGGTGGGACGGTCAACTTCCTGTTCGACATGAGCAGCCCGCACGGGTCGAAGACGACGGTCCGGTCGGCCATCGCCACCAACAGCAGCGAGGCCGGCTTCTCGATCGGATCGACGCTGCTCAGCGTCTCGAGCGGGAACAGCACCGTGCTCGGCGCCCTGTTCGGCGACTCCTTCCATCTCAACGCCGTCAGCTACACCGGCCTGGTCGGGGCCAGCCTGTCGCTGAAGCAGATCGGCCTCAACATGCCGGTGTCGGTCGGCGTGCTCTCGCCGACGCAGCTGCTCACCACTTCGGTCAGCATCAACAACTTCATGCTGGCCTCGATCGCCGCCCTCAACGCCCAGGGCAACACGACCGCCGCCACCGTCCTCAACAACATGATCCTCAACGCCTCGACCACCGGCACGGTCAAGCTGGGCGACTTCGTGAACGTGGCCGCCGGGGCGGAGAACGCCGCCGCCGACGCCTCCCTCGACGTGCTCGGGATTCTGACGTCGAGCGCCATGATCATGGAGAAGAACAGCGGCCACGCCCTGTCCATCCCGACCACCTCGATCTCGATCCCCGGAGTCGCGAGCATCACCGCCTCGGCCACGGTGATCGACCCGGCCAAGATCTACTTCGGGCCGGTCGGCGGGCCGTCGGTCTCGACGGCCCAGGTGCGCCTGTCGATCGACCCGGTCATCAACCTCACCCTCGGGATCCCGGCGGTCCTCGGTGTCACGGTCAACGGCGCCCTGCCGCTCGACGTCACCGCCGCCGGCGCCACCGCCTCGCTGGCGGCGGTCAACTGCGCCACACCGAGCATCACGGTGGCGTCCACCGTCCAGGCCGTGAACCTGAACACCAGCGTCAGCCTCGGCCTCGGCGTGACGGTCCTGTTCCTGAACCTCGGCCTGGCCCAGTTGAACATCGCCGCCGGGGCCAAGACCGCGCCGACCAACTCGACCACGACGTTCAACTATCCGAGCGAGTTCGGGCCCAGCCACGCCAAGACCGTCGGCTCGAGCTCCCTCGGGCTGAGCGGGCTCCTGAGCGTCAGCAGCGCCAACATCTCGCTGCTCGGCCTGGGCGTCAACCTCACGTCCCTCGCCAACCTGGTGGTCCCGGCCATCAACGGCATCCTCTCCAGCCTCGACACCGCCCTGACGCTGCCCCTCCAGGCGCTGGGTGTGAAGCTGGGTGGCGCGGACATCGCCGCCCTCGGGTACACGTGCAACGGACTGCGGCTGGCGGCGTGACGACGCGGTGAGCGCTTCCGAGCCGAGGGTGCTGGTCGTCGACCGCACCCCCGAGCTGGCCGCCCGCATCCGCCACAACGCCGTTGCCCCCCGAGCCGTCGTGAAGCCCTGCCCCGACACGGCCCAGGCCGGACACCACCTCGCCGCCGGGCACTGGGACGTCCTCGTCGCCGGGCCGTCGCTCATGCACCGCACCGGGCTGCGCCGCCTGGCCTCCCTCCACCAGCGCCACCCGTGGGTTTCGATCGTGCTGGCCCTCCACGAGCGGCCGAAGGCCGACCTGGCCGAGATCGTCCAGGTCGGGGCCTGCGACGTCGTCCCGCTCCACGGCGACGACGGCGACCTCCGGGAGACGCTGGCCCGGGCCACCCGGCTCACCCGGGCCCGGCTGGGCCTCGACGGGGGCCCCGGGGGCGGACGGGGCCGCGTCGTCATGGTCGCCTCGGCCTCCGGTGGGTGCGGGAAGACGTTCGTGGCCACCAACGCCGCCACCTTCCTGGCCCGGGCGACCGGCGCGCCGGTGGTGCTGGTCGACCTCGACCTCCAGTTCGGCGAGGTCTCGACCGCCCTGCGCCTGCGGCCCGAGGTCACGATCACCGACGCCCTCGCCGCCGAGGCCGCCGGGGCCGACCTCGACGAGATCCTCGACGGGTACCTCCTCCCCCATCCGGACGGGTTCAAGGTGCTGGCCGCCCCCCGCCTGCCGGCCGAGGCCGATTCGATCACCCCGGGCGACGTGACCCGGCTCCTCGACGTCCTGCGGGCCCGACGAGCTTGGGTGGTGGTCGACACCCACGAGGGCTTTTCCGACGTCTCGACGGCCGCCCTGGAGGCCACCGACCACCTCTTCGCCGTGGCCACCCCCGACCGGCCGAGCCTGCTCAGCCTCAACCGGTTCCTGGCCGGCCTGGAACGGCGGGGCGTGGGCGGCGGCGCCATCTCCGTCGTCCTCAACAAGGCCGAGGCCGGCAACGGCTTCGAGGCCGCCGACATGGCCGCCCGCCTCGGCCGGCGCTTCGACGCCGTCGTCCCCTACTCCCGCCACGCCCTCCGGTCCACCAACGTCGGCGTCCCCCTGATCACCGGCCAGCCGAAGTCGCCGATCGCCAGGCTCCTGGCCACCGCCCTGTCCGCCGTCCTGCCCGGGACGCCACGGTCCGAGCCCCAAACGGTCCGGACGCCGACCCCGACCCCGTCGCCGATCCCGGCGCCGGGCACCGGCCGAGCCCCCGAGCCTCCCGACCCCGTCGTCGACCTCGCGGCGGCGGATGGGTCGCACCCCGAAGACGAACCGGACGAGATCGACCTGTCGAGCCCCCGGCCCTGCCGGGCGGCCGCGCCGGCGCGCCACACCGGACGCTGCCATCGGCCGCCTCGCCGGCCGGGGGCCCCCGACCGATGCCGGGCGCCGCCCCGCCGACGATTTCACCCCACTCGTCCGGGGCACTAGTCCGCCCTCGCCCGGCAAATGACCCGGGGGAACTATCAGGGACGTTCCCGACCCGGTCGACAAAAGAAGTCAAAGGTTGCCCTCGCCGCTTTCTAGAACGGCGCCCGGGCCGCCAAACGAAATCCTGCGGCCATGCCCGCCGGTTGGGACGGAGACGCAATGGCAATGCGACGATCCACGCAGATGCTCATCCTCGGCCTGGCGATCCTGGTCGTGGGGGCGGGCGTCGTGTTCGTCTCACTCCGCGGGTCGGGGAGCGGGTCGGGCAAAGGCGCCGCCCCCACAACCACGACGACGGTCCAGGCCGGGACGGTGATCGTCAACTCGGCCGCCCCGTCCGCCCCCACCAGCTTCACCATTCCCGACGGCAAGCAGGCGGTGGCGGTGCAGGTGCCCTACGTCGCCGGGCTGGCCGGCTACGCCAAGGCCGGCGACATCGTCAACGTGTACGGCAACATCGACGAGAAGGGCACCGGCGCCGCCGCTCCCGCCCTGCCGGCCACCAAGCTCATCCTGGCCGGTGTCCAGGTGCTGGCCGTCACGGGGCCCGGCCCCGGCGCCGACACCGGCAACGCCACCTACCTCCTGGCCCTCGACGAGAACCAGGCCGAGCAGGTGATCTTCTTCGAGAAGAACCAGTCGCTGTGGCTGACCCTGGTGCCCAAGGGACAGCCGGTCGCCCCGCCGACGGCCGGCCACTCCTACAAGAACGCTTTCTAGGGAGAACGGTGAAGCCCAAGATTCTCGTCCTCGAACGCTCCGCCGACCTGGCGGAGGAGATCCGTGAGGCAGCCGCTGGCATCGACCCCGGGGTCGAGGTCGTCGCCTGCAGCCGGGTCGGCGCCGTCAGCGACGTCATCGCCCAACAGGGCCCCTTCGCCGTGCTGTTCGCCGGCCCGTCGCTGGCCAGCCGCTCCGGGCTCCGCCGCCTGGCCGCCCTCCACGAGGACTGCCCCGCCACCTCGATCCTCCTGGCCTTCTCCGACCGTCCCGACGCCACCCTGCGGGAGATCGTCCAGGCCGGGGGCGACGACATCCTGCGGCTGCCGTTCGATCCCGACGACCTGGTGATGGCCCTCGAGCGCGCCCTCGACATCGGCGGCCGCCGCCTGGCCGGCGTGGCGCCCAAGCGGGAGCCCGGCGTCATCCCGCTCCCCGTCGCTCCGGCCGTCCCGACCCAGGCCCGGGTCTTCACCGTCAGCTCCGCCACCGGCGGCTGCGGCAAGACGTTCATGGCCACCAACATGGCGCTGTTCCTGGCCCGCCACACCGGCAAGCGGGTGGTGCTGGTCGACCTCGACCTCCAGTTCGGGGAAGTCTCGACCGCCCTCCGGCTCCGGCCCAACTACACGATCTACGACGCCCTGCACCGCGACGACGACGACTTCGAATTCGGCGACCACCTCGACGAGTTCCTCGTCACCCACGAGGGCGGCTTCTCGGTCCTGGCCGCACCCAAGGACCCGGCCGAGGCCGACCGCATCGGCCCCGCCGACGTGACCCGCATCCTCGACGTGCTGCGCAGCCACTGCGACTACCTGGTCGTGGACACGCCGGCGGCGCTGACCGAGATCGTCCTCGCCGCCTTCGACGTCAGCGAGCACCTGTTCGCGCTGGCCACCGTCGACCTGCCGAGCGTCCGCAACCTCGGCGTGTTCCTGCAGACGCTCGACAAGCTGCGGATCCCGTCCGACAACATCTCCCTGATCCTCAACAAGGCGGAGCGCGACGTCGGCCTCGACATCGGCCAGATCACCCGGCTCTTCCCCCAGGGCTTCAAGGCCGTCCTGCCCTACGCCCGGGAGGTCTCCCGCTCGATCAACATGGGCATGCCGGTGCTGGCCTCCGACCCCACGGCCGAGGTCTCCCGCAAGCTGGCCGCCTGCCTTCTCGACTACCTTCCCGACGCCGAGCGGGCCAAGGCCAACGCCGGCCTCGAGGCGCCCGTCCGCACGCCGGGCCGCTTCAAGCTCTTCGGCCGGAACCTCCACCTCGCGGCCGGGAACGCCTCGTGAACCTCTCGGAGCGACTGGGGGCGGTCGAAGCCGAAGAAGCGGAGAAGCCGCGCCGGCCGAGGCCGGCCGCGGTCGCCGCCCGCCCGGCGCCGGCGCCGACCGCCACCGAGCGGCCGGCCCGTGACGACGCCGCCCCCCATGAGGACGGGCCGAAGCCGGCCCGCACCCGGCGCGCCCATGCCGGCTGGGAGGGGACCAAGAAGCGAGTGCGGGACCTCGTCCTCGCCGACCTCGGCCCCAAGCTGACCGGCTCGAAGCGCATCGGCAGCGAACTGGAGAAGGAAGTGAAGGCGGCGCTCGACCGGACGCTGCAGCGGGAGGACGTGCGGATCTCGCCCGCCGAGCGGTCGAAGTTCGTGGCCGAGGTGCTCTCGGACATCCTCGGCTACGGGCCCCTCGACGGCCTGCTGGCCGACCCGACCGTCACCGAGATCATGTGCAACGCCTACGACCAGATCTGGGTGGAGCGCCGCGGGGTCATCGAACCCACCGACCTGGCCTTCACCGACGACGCCCAGTACCGCCAGGTGATCGACAAGATCGTGAGTGCCGTGGGACGGCGGGTCGACGAGTCCAGCCCGATGGTCGACGCCCGCCTCCCCGACGGCTCCCGGGTCAACGCCATCATCCCGCCGCTGTCGCTCAACGGCCCGACCCTGACGATCCGGAAGTTCGCCGACGATCCCTACACCGTCGCCGACCTCATCAACTTCGGTTCGCTGACGATGGATCTGGCGCTGTTCCTCGAGGCCTGCGTGCGGGGCAAGCTCAACGTCCTCGTGTCGGGCGGGACGGGCACCGGCAAGACGACCACGCTCAACGTGCTCTCGTCGTTCATCCCGGAGCGGGAGCGGATCGTCACCATCGAGGACGCCGCCGAGCTCCAGCTCCAGCAGCCCCACGTGGTGCGGCTGGAGTCCCGTCCGGCGAACAGCGAGGGCCGGGGCGAGGTCCGCATCCGCGACCTCGTCCGCAACGCCCTGCGGATGCGGCCGGACCGCATCGTGGTCGGCGAGGTCCGGGGCGGCGAGGCCCTCGACATGCTCCAGGCCATGAACACCGGCCACGCCGGCTCGATCACCACCGTCCACGCCAACTCTCCCCGAGACGCCCTGGCCCGGCTGGAGACCATGGTGCTGATGGCCGGCTTCGACCTGCCGGTGCGGGCCATCCGGGAGCAGATCGCCTCCGCCATCAACGTCATCGTCCAGCTCGAGCGGGCATCCGACGGCGTGCGGCGCGTCGTGGCCGTCGAGGAGGTCCAGGGCCTCGAGGGCGACGTCATCCTCCTGCAGCAGCTGTTCCGCTTCGTGCCCCGGATCTCGTCGGACGGGCGCCAGATCGGCGAGATCGAGGCCGCCGGGCTCCGGCCGAAGTTCCTCGACGCCCTCGTCCACTCCGGCGTCGACCTGCCGGCCAGCGTGTTCCAGGCCCCCGTCCGGCCCCGGGAGGTGCGGTCCAAGAACCGCTCCGTGCCGTCGGTGACCGAGCTCATCGCCCGCAGCGGCGGGCCGGTGCCGCGTTGATCGCCCTCGTCGCCGCCCTGGCCGTCGGCACCGGGCTGGCCCTGTTGGCCGTGTCGTTCCTCCAGCGGGCCAAAGAGCGCGACGACGACCTGGCCGCCATCCTCCAGCTGCCGTTCGGGGAACGCGACGTGCCGATCGAGGCGGTGACCGAGTCGCGCGCCGCGCTGCTGGAGCGCACGGTCTCGTTGGCCACCGAAGGCCTCGAGCACTTCAACCTCATGGCCCGGGTGGCCGGCGCGCTGGAGCGGGCCCGCCTCCCGTTGCGGCCCGGCGAGTTCGTCCTCGCCGCCGGTGGCGGCGGCGCCGGCCTCGGCCTGCTGATGTTCTTCGTGACCGGCCAGGCGCTGCTCGGCCTCATCTCGGCCATCGCCGGCCCGTTCCTGGCCTGGAACTTCGTGAAGTTCAAGGTCGCCCGGCGCCGCAAGGCCTTCGAGGCCCAGCTGCCCGAGGCGCTGGAGCTCATCGCCTCGTCGCTCCAGGCCGGCCACACCGCCCTGCGGGCGGTGCAGTCGATGGTCGAGGAGAGCGAGCCGCCGCTGTCGCAGGAGTTCGAGCGGGTGGTGGCCGAGACGGCCCTCGGTGACCCCCTCGTCGACGCCCTGGAGCGCATGGCGCAGCGCCTCGACGTCGAGGACCTCAAGATGGTGGTGCAGGCCATCCGCATCCAGCAGACGGTCGGCGGCAAGCTGGCCGACCTGCTCCACACGCTGGCCGAGTTCATGCGGGGCCGGGAGGAGATCCGCCGGGAGGTCAAGGTCCTCACCGCCGAGGGCCGCATGTCGGCCTGGGTGCTCGGGGCCATGCCCGTCGCCCTGTTCTTCGCCGTGAAGACCATGAGCCCCGGCTACCTCGATCCGATCCTGCGGGCCCCGGGCGTCTTCGCCCTCATCGGGGCCGGCGTGTCGGTGGCCATCGGCATCGCCATGATCATGCGCATGGTCAGGCTCGACGTCTGATGGACCCGACGCTGCTCACCTTCGGGGCGGCGGCCGTGGCCGTCGGCGGCGTGCTGGTGGCCCAGGGGCTGCGAGCGCCGCAGGTCGACGCCGAAGCGGTGCTGGCCGAACTCGACACCGAGCCGGTCGTCCTCGACGAGTTCAGCACCCGCCTGAAGGAGCCGATCGCCAGCCGGCTGCTCCGTCCGCTGGCCAGGTCGCTGGGCGAGAAGATCGCCGGGCTCGTCCCCCGCCGCCGGGCCGACCAGCTCCGCCACCGGTTGCTGATCGCCGGGGTGTCGGCCAAGGTCGGGCCGGAGGAGTTCGTCGTCATGCAGGGCGTCGGGTTCGGCGCCGGCATCCTCCTCGGGCTGCTGCTCGGAAAAGCGTCGGGCTACCAGGGCTTCGGCCTGCTGCGGATGGTCGTGATCCTGGCCGCCATGGGCCTGTTCGCCCCCGTCGCCTGGCTGCGGCGCAAGCAGGACGAGCGGCAGGCGTCGATCCGGCGCGACCTGCCCGACGTCCTCGACCTGCTGGCGATCTCCGTCGAGGCCGGCGTCGGCTTCGAGGGCGCCCTCGAGGTCGTGACCCGCCACTTCGACGGCGAGTTGTCCGGCGAGTTCGCCCGCACGCTGCAGGAGATGGAGCTCGGCCTTCCCCGCCGGGAAGCGCTGCAAAACCTGAAGCGGCGCACCGAGGTGGCGGAGCTGTCGAACTTCGTGCTGATCCTCGTCCAGGCCGACGCCCTCGGGATGCCCATCGGGCGGGTCCTGCGGACCCAGGCGACGGAGATGCGGTTCAAGCGCCGGGCCTGGGCCCGGGAGCGGGCGGCGCGCCTCCCGGTCAAGATCATGTTCCCGCTGACGGTGTTCATCCTGCCGGCGCTGTTCGTGGTGATCCTCGGTCCGGCGGCGATCAGCATCGCCCACAACCTCTGATGCAGTCGCCGGGCGGGGGGCGGTTCCCGGCGCTGATCCTGACGCTGCGGTGGGCGGCGGTGACCCTCGGCGCCGTGCTGTCGCTGGTCGACCTGCGCCACTCCATGGCCGCCATGGCCGCCACCTCCCTGCTGTGCTTCTACGCCGGAGCCCGCATTCTCCGGCCCCTCCCCCGGCCGGAGGAGCTCGAGGTGGCACCGGGCGACATCGCGCTCGAGCTCGGCGTGGCGCTGGTGGCCGTGGTGCTGAGCGGCGGGTTCGGAAGCCCGTACGTCTTCGTGATCCTGGTTCCGGTGCTGCTGGCCGGGTTCACCCAGGGCTACACCGCCGGCTTCGTCGCCGCCGGAGCGGCCGGCCTGCCGCTGGTGGTCGTCGGGGCGACGCTGCCTTCGGCCCGGGTCCCGACCGAGACGGCGTCGCAGGTACTGCTGGTCTTCGCCGCCACCGGTGCCCTGGCCGGCTACGCCCGGCGGCTGTTCGTCGAGGCCGCCGCCGAGCAGGCGTCCTTCGAGGACCGGGTGTCGACGCTCACCGAGGCCAACGCCCTCCTGTCACAGCTCACCCGCTTGGCGCTCACCCTTCCGTCGTCGCTCGACCTCGGCGACACCGTCAGTGCCGCCATGGGGCATCTCCGGCAGCTGTTCGACTTCACCGGCGCCGCCGTCCTGGTCCTCGACGCCGCCACCGGCACGTGGCGGGCCGAGGGGGTCGCCGGACGGCCCGTCCCGGCGCCGATGACCACCGGCCACCTGCCACCGCCGCTGCTGCAGCTGGCGCTGCGCAACGGGTCCGGACCCCCGGCCCGGGGGGCGATCACCGAGGCCCTCGATGCTGCCGGGGGCGGCCAGGGCGGGCTGTGGCCCGGCAGCCGGAGCGGGATCTACGCCCCGCTCGTGGCCCGCGACCACCTCGTGGCCGTCGTGGCCCTGGAGCGGGACGGCGGGGCGCCGTTCGACGGCCGCGACGTCGAGGTCCTGTCGGGACTGGCCGAGCCGCTGGCGCTGGCCATCGACAACGGCCTGTGGTTCGACCGGCTGCGTCGCCTCGGCGCCGAAGGAGAGCGGGACCGGCTGGCCCGTGACCTCCACGACCGCTTCGCCCAGGGGCTCGCCTACGTGAACCTGGAGCTTGACCGGCTCTCGCGCCATCCGGCCCCCGGCCCGCAGCTAGTCGAGCTCCGCCAGGAAGTGGGCGGGCTCCTCGGCGAAGTGCGGGAGACGCTGCGCCAGCTGCGTTCCCGCGTCGGCCCGTCCGCCGGGCTGGCCGACCTCCTGGCCGCCGAGCTGCCGCGCTTCGCCGAACGGACCGGCGTCGTCGCCCGGGGGCCGGCGGAACCGGGTCCGGCCCGGCTGCCGGTGGCCGTCGAACAGGAGCTGTGGCGCATCACCCAGGAGGCGCTCCACAACGTCGAGCGGCATTCCAAGGCGTCGACTTTGGAGGTCGCCTGGTCCTGCGACGGGCGCCACGGCCGGCTCGTCGTCGCCGACGACGGCGCCGGGTTCGATTCCGCCGGGCTCGTCACCGGCGGCGGTGGGTCGGGGCTGACGGCCATGCGGGAACGGGCCAACGCCATCGGCGCCCGGCTCCTGGTCGACTCGCATCCCGGCCGCGGCACCTGGATCCAGGTCGACGTCACGGTCAACCCGCAAGGCGGCCCCGAGCGCCCGGCCTGGAAAGATCTGGCGGCGTGAACCCCCGTCTCCTCCTCGTCGACGACCACAAGCTCCTGCGCCAGGGCCTGCGCCGCGCCGTGGAGGACGCCGGCTTCGACGTCGTCGGGGAAGCGGGCGACGGCGAGGAGGCCGTCCGCCTGGCCGTCGAGCTGCGGCCCGAGCTCGTCCTGATGGACCTGACGATGCCGGTCATGGACGGCATCGAGGCCACCCGCCGGCTGCGTCACTCCGTCCCCGAAGCGCGCGTCGTCATCCTCACCATGCACGGCGAGGAGGACACCGTCGATCAGGCGTTGCGGGCCGGGGCCGTCGCCTACCTCCTCAAGGACTGCTCCGTCGACCAGGTGGCGGCCACGCTGCGGGCCGTCGCCGCCGGCGACACCGACCTCTCGGCCGACCTGGCGAGAACGCTGCTGGCCGAGCTCCCGGCTCCCGAGCCGACGGTGTCGACGTCGCTCAGCCAGCGGGAGGTCGAAGTGCTGCAGCTGTTCGCCGACGGCTGCTCCACCGTCGAGGTCGGCCAGCGCCTCTACATCAGCGCCAAGACGGTGAAGAACCACCTGGCGTCGATCTACGAGAAGCTCGACGCCCGCGACCGCACCCAGGCCGTCCTCACCGCCGTCCGCATGGGGATCATCACCCTCGCGGGGGCTCCGCCCCCCCGAGTACCCCCCCGCCGCACTCCCGGGGCCTAGCCGGCGAAGCCCGAGCGAAGCGAGGAGTAGCTTCGCCGGAACAGAAGGACGGGGCGCCGAAGGCGCCCTCCACGTCGTTCGGGGGTCCTCGGGGGGCGGAGCCCCCCGAGATTGAGTCGATCGGCCTATGAAGCGGCGCTCTCCAGGAGCCGATACCTCTCTCAACGGAGGCGGAAGCCCCGACAAGAGGAGAAAGATTCACATGGACCTTTTCATTCTGAAGACCTGGCTGGAGGCCAAGTTCCACGCCAACGACGAGACCGGCGCCAGCATGGTCGAGTACGGCTTGCTCCTCGCCCTCATCGCCGTCGTCGCCATCGTGGCGGTGAAGGCCCTCGGCGGCAGCGTCTCCTCGAAGTTCTCCTCGGTCAACAGCTCGCTGAACTAACGGCTCTCGGCCACCTGCCGATCAAGGAGCCGGTGTCGGGCCAGCCCCGGCGCCGGCTCCTCGGCGTTTGGACGGTCCACGGAAGGATGCACAGATGAGCTTCATCATCCTCTTCACCTGGCTGCAGGGCCGTCTGGGCACCGCCTCCGAGCGCGGCGCCAGCATGGTCGAGTACGGCCTGCTGCTGGCCCTCATCGCCATCGTCGCCCTGGTGGCGGTCAAAGCGTTCGGGTCCGGCGTGTCGTCGCAGTTCTCGTCGATCAACAGCTCGGTCAGCTGACGGCGGCCGGGCGACCGGCGACGGCGACCGCTCAGCGGCGCACCAGGACGACGGCCCGCTTGTCGGTGTGGGCCACCGTCCATCCGTGGTCCGCCTCCATCAGCTGCTCGATCGGCTGGTTGACCCGCCACAGCACGATGTCGATGCGATGGCGGTCGAGGACCTCCCGCCAGCTCTTGTCCCCGTCGTCGAACTTGATGTAGTCGTCGATGATCGGGCGGGGGTACATGTCGTAGCGATCGTCCATGAAGACGCGCTGCTGCGGCCAGTAGCGCAGGATCAGGTAGCCAGCCCAGGCGTCGGTGGTCAACAGCCGCCGGCCGACGAGGCCGTGGTCAATCATCCACTGCACGGCCGTCACCGGGTACGTCGTGAAGTCGAAGTCGGGCTCTCCGGCGGCCTGGGCCGTCCAGATCAGGCCGAGGGCGACCAGGGCCGCGGCCACGATGCGGTTGAGCCGGGAGTCCGACGCCGGGCGGGGCTCGTCCCGGGCCACCGTCCGGGCGGCGGCCGCCACCCCCACCAGGGGCGAGAGGGCGATGTTGCGCTGGGCCCAGAAGGCCAGCAGCAGGAACGGGACGGTGACGACGACGTCGCGCCGCGACGGCCGGTGCCGGCCGAGGGCGAAGCAGCCGATGAACACCGCCGTCCAGCCGGCGAACATGACGCCCTGGATCGTCCGGAAGTCGGGTGAGCGCCACTCGGTCACCCGGCGGAGGACGTCGCCCCGGCTGAGGAGCTGGACCGGGAACAGCAGCAGCCCCGGGCCGTAGGGGTTGAGCGCCGCCACCACCACGGCGATGACCGTCGCCTGGGTCAGCGTCCGCTCCCGGCCCCGCCAGAACGGCGCGCCCTCCAGCCACCGCCCGCCCACGTGCAGCCCGAGGTAGACCAGGCCGAGCGAGAACGTGCCGTGGACGTTGGCCCACAACCAGATGAGGACGGGGATCGTCCACGTCGCCCGCCGTCCGAGCCAGGAGTCGGGAACCTCGACGATCCACAGCAGCCCGAGGAAGGCCAGGATGCCGAGGAACAGCGGCCGGGCCGACCACAGCGTGAAGGAGGCGCCGATGGCGGCCAGGGTGAGGCCCACGGCCGCCAGCCGGTCGCGGCTGATGCGGGTCACGAGCCAGTACGTGACGGCGGCCACCGCCGCTCCGGTGAAGGCGGTCAGCAGCCGGACGCCGAAGGGGCCGATCGCCCGGTCGAGGGTGCCGTAGAGCAGTTCCGCCAGCCACGACTGGGCGATCCAGTGGTGGCCGGCGGCGGAGAAGGAGTAGGGGTCGGCGTGGGGGACGCCGTGGTCGAGGATCCGCTCGCCGGTGCGGAGGTGCCAGAAGAACGAGTTGTCGGACAGCCGGCTGAGCCCGGCCCGCCAGCCGCCGAGGGCGAAGACGAGGGCGAAGAGCCCGGCCATGGTCGGCCGCACCGCCGCGCTCCTCCGCTCCGCCGCGCTCGTCCGCTCCGCCACCGGGGGCACCTTACGCGCCAGACTGTCGGCCCTGGACGATGCCCCGGCCTTCGCCGCCGCCCCGGCCCGGTGACGGGCACCACCTACGCCAACGTGACCGTCGTCGGCGCCGGCCACGACGCCGTCGTGGCCGCCCTCGCCGCCGCCGGTGGGGTAGGAACCGGGCCCGCCCTGGTGAGCGCCACGGTCGACGACGTGACCGTCGTCTTCGCCGCCGCCGACGAGGAGGCGGCCGGCTTCGGCGAAGGGCTGACGGCGGCGGCGCTGTCCGAGGCCTGCGGCTGCGCCGCCCTCGAGGTGTCGGTCTACGACGACGACATCCTCCAGTACCGCCTCTACCGTCAGGGCACCGAGATCGACATCGGCGTGGTGGCCACCGCGACGGCGGTGGAGCTCGCCGAGCGGGCCGGCGGGACGCTGCCGCCGGCCGACGCCGAGCGGCTCGTCGAGCGCCTCGGGCGGGGCGATCCGGCCCTGGCCCGGCGGGCCCTCTCCCCCGCCGAGCCGATCGGCCGGGCCTCCGAGCGACACGCCTGGCTCGTCGAGGCGCTGGATCTGCCACGCTGTGCCCCCGGGTGGGGCTACCGCTACCTCACCTCGTTCCCCGACCATTTCAACGGCGGTCCGCTCACCCCGGTCGACGGCGCCGGGCCCCAGGAGGCGACGTGAACCAGCTCTGTCCCCGCTGCGGCGCCGTGTACTCCCCCGACGTGAGCATGGGGTTCGTCCAGAGCCGGGTGCCGTGCGGGGACTGCGGGCTGGCCCTCGAGGACCCCCGGGGCATGCTGGCCCCCTCGGGCAACGACGACGACCAGATCGCCTACGACCTCGTGGAGTGGCCGGCCGAGGACCGGGTCATCGCCACCGACGACCTCGTCGAACTCGACATCCCCTACCGTTGGGAGGAGGGGCTGGTGCTCGTCGTCCCGGCCGCCGCCGAGGAGCAGGTCGACGCCCTCCTCGACGAGATCGACGAGAACGCCGTCTCGGAGGAGGACGCCCTCCTCGAGGTCGGCCGGGGCGAGGAGGACGGCGGCGAGGAGGCCGTCGACGCCATGGGAGACCTCTTCGTGGCCGCCGACGCCCTCCATCACGCCCGCTACGACGAGGAAAAGGTCGTGGAGTTCATCGAGGCGGCGGGCGCCGTCGGCTCCTGCCACGCCCCCTACGGCATCGAGCCCCAGGTGTGGCGCCGGATCCAGCACCAGGCGTCGGCCATCGTCGAGGCCCTGGAAAAGGGCAGTGACGACGGCGACGACGACGAGTCCGTCACCGACGCCGCCCGCAGCCTGCGGGAACTGCTGCGCCACTACGTGTAGGCCGAGGGTTGCTTCAGAAGTCCCCGAGGATGTTGGTCGGCACCACGCCCCAGCGGTTGGCCAGCGCCTGGGTGAGGACGGAGGAGCATTCGAGCGCCGCCCCCTCCACCGCCTCGGGCCCGTAGGCGACCAGCACCTGCCGGCGGGCCTCCGGGCCGCTCCCGGCCGCCGCCACCACCGCCCGGATCAGCGCCTCCCGGGCCGGGTCGGGCCCCGTGATCAGCAGATGCCCGGCCAGCGCGGCGCCGACATCGCCGTCCGAACGATGCTCGGGGTCGCCCAAAGCGGGGGCCAGGCCTCTCGGGTCGGACAGTTCGAGCAGCCGGCGCAGGATCGTGAGCGCCCCCACCAGGACGACGTCGGCCGGGAAGGCCAGCACCTTCTCCAGCCACGCCCGGGCCCGCTCGTGCTCGGCGAACCAGCACGCTTCCACCCACTCTCCGAAGGCGGAGACGAAGTCGTCCAGGTCGGGCATGGCGTCGATCCGACGACGTTACCGCTCAGCCCGGCTCGGCCCGGCGGGACAGCACCTGCGTGCCGGCGGCGAGCAGCATGGCGCAGAGGGCCCCCACGCCGAGGTAGAGGCCCGACCGCAGCCCGGACTCGAAGCCGCGGCCGCTGTAGGCGAGGAGATGGTCGCGGCGGATCCCGCCGATGCGGCCCCGCCCGTCGGCACCGGTGGCGGACCCGGGGCGGACGGTGAGCGTCGCCGTCGTGCCCGCCTGGCAGCGACCGCCGCAATAGAGCCCCTCCGTGGCCTTGTACAGCGGCCAGGACGTGACCCCGAGGGCGAGGAGCAGCGCCGCCGCGGCGAGGGTCCGGCCGTGGCGGCGCCAGTCCCCACCCGGCCGGTGGGCGAGCCACAGGCCGGCGGCGACGACCCCGAGCACCACGGCCAGCGACCAGAACGACGACGCCGCCCAGGCGTTGGCCGTCGTCTCGAAGCGCCCCGTACCGCCCGCCCCCCGGAAGGCCACCGTCGTCCCCCACCAGGGCAGGAAGCTGACCGCCAGCAGCCCGATGCCGCCACCGACGATCAGCCAGTCCCGCGCCGACCTCGCCTCCGGCGCCGCGCCGTTCCCCAGTCCCACGAGCCCAGAATGACCGCCGCCCGCCGCTGCGGCAACTAGCTGCACCAATTTGGCATTGACGTGGCATCATTTTGACGTCATCATGGCGCCATGGACCTGGCCGTGCATGTCGAGAACCTCCAGCGACAGGTGGCGGTGGCCGCCGAGGCGGGCGGCGACGAGGCCCGGGCGGTGGCCGAGCGCCTCACCGCCCCGCTGGAGGCGGCGATCCGCCTGACCCTGCAGGACGCCGTGACCGCCGCCGCCGAGGAGATCACCTGCGACCTTGCGCCCGGTTCGGTCGAGGTGCGCCTCCGGGGGCGGGAGCTGGAATTCGCGGTCACTCCCCCGCCGGCCGAGTCGGCGCCGGCCGGCGCCGCCGGTCCGGCCGGCGGCGGGGACGTCGACGAGGGCCCCCCGGCCGTCGACGCCGACGAGGGAGCGACGGCCCGCATCAACCTCCGCCTGCCCGACCACCTGAAGGCCCGGATCGAGCAGGCCGCCGCCCGGGAGGGCCTCTCGGTCAACACCTGGCTGGTCCGGGCGGCGGCCGGCGCCCTCGGCCGGGGCGACCCCGACCGCCGCCGCGCCGCCCGTCCGGCCCAGGGAACACAGCGCTACACCGGCTGGGCCCGCTGAGCCTGCCCGGCCCGAACCGTCGCCTCGCCCCAAACCCGAGAGCGCCCGACCCGAGAAAGGGATCCGCCATGCCCACCTTCGACACGCCCGAACCGATCGCCGCCGTGCTGGAGCTCGGCGTCGGCGACGTCCACCTCGCCGCCTCCGACCGCCCCGACACGGTGGTCGACGTCCGCCCCCGCGACCCGGGCCGCCCGGCCGACGTCGCCGCCGCCGAACAGGTCAAGGTGGAGTACGCCCACGGCGTCTTGCGGGTGAAGGCCCCGAGGGGCTGGCGCCACTACTCCTTCCGGGGCGGGCGGGAGTCGGTCGAGGTCCGCATCGAGCTGCCGGCGGGGTCGAGCCTGCGCGGCGAGGCGGCGCTGGTGGCCCTGCGGTCCACCGGCCGGCTCGGGGACTGCTGGTACCGGACGGGCGCCGGCGACATCGAGATCGAAGAGGCGGGCGCCCTGCGCCTCCGCAGCGCCGCCGGCGACATCACCGTCGGGCGGGCGGGCGGCGCCTGCGACGTGAGCACGGCCTCGGGCACGGTCCGCCTCGGGACCGTCGACGGCACGCTCGTGGTCAAGAACGCCAACGGCGACACCGAGGTCGACGACGTCCGCGGCTCGGTCAGGGTCAACACCGCCAACGGCCGGATCACCGTCGGCCGGGCCGGCGCGACGGTGGCGGTCAAGACCGCCTGCGGCGACATCCGCCTCGGCGAGGTCGGTCCCGGCACCGTGACGGCGCAGACGGCGTTCGGCACGATCGACGTCGGCGTGCGGGACGGCGTCGCCGCCTGGCTCGACCTCCACACCGCCCTCGGCCGGGTCGACAACGCCCTCGACGCCGCCGACCGGCCGGCCCCCGGTGAGGAGACGGTGGAGATCAAGGCCCGCACCGCCTACGGCGACGTCACCGTCCTCAGGCGATCCCGGATTTCGTGATCTGGAGGACGGCGGGGCCGAGGATCACCACGAACAGGCTCGGGAAGATGCAGAAGATCAGCGGGAAGAGCATCTTCACCGGCGCCTTCTGGGCCTGCTCCTGGGCCCGCTGCCGGCGGCGGATGCGCATGTCGTCGGCCTGGGACCGCAGCATCCGGCCGATCGACACGCCGAACGTGTCGGCCTGGAGCATGGCCAGGATGAAGGAGCGGAGCTCGGGCACCTGGCAGCGTTCGTCCATGGCCCGCAGGGCGTCGGCCCGGCTGGCGCCCATGCGGGTCTCCTGCAGCATTCGCCGGAACTCGTCGGCCAGCGGGCCGGGGACGGCGTCGATCGTCCGGTCGATCGCCTGCTCGAAGCCGAGGCCGGCCTCGACCGAGATCACCAACAGGTCGAGGACGTCGGGGAGCCGGACGGCGATGTCGTGCTGGCGCTCGTCCGTCCGGCGCTGCACCCAGACGTCGGGCCCGAAGAACGAGATGCCCCACATGAGCCCGGTGACGATGACGCCGTAGAAGCCGTCGAGCGCCGCCAGCTTGAAGGCGAACCAGGGCCAGAAGACGATCGACACCGCCCCGAAGACCTTGAGCGTCATGAACCGGTCGACGTCGAGGCCGGCCGGCGACCCGGCCGCCACCAGCCTGTCCCGCACCGTGTCCCGGTAGCCGGCGGGCGTGAAGCGGCCGAGCAGCCCTCCCAGCCGGGCCACGAACGGCGCCACCAGCCGTTCCTGGATCGACTTCAGCATCTCCTGCTCCCGCACGTTGGACGGGAGGTCGTACTCGGCGAGGTTGCGCAGCGCGTCCCGCACATCGCGCCGCTCCTCGCCGGCGGAGAGGAAGACGGCGGTGGCGACGAAGACGGCGGCGAACATCCCGCCCACGGCGAAGAGCAGCATGTGTTCAGACCTCGATCTTGATGATCTTCTGGATCCAGGCGAAGCCGGCCGCCCCCATCACCGCCGAGCCGATGACCATGGCCCAGCCCGCCACGGAGCTGAACAGGTCGTCGATGTAGCTCGGCGAGGCGGTGAACATGAACAGCCCGAGCCCGACCGGCAGCAGGCCCATGATGATGCCGGAGATGCGGCCCTCGGCGGTGAGGGCCTTGACCTCGCCCCGCAGCCGGCCGCGCTGCACCATGGTCTCGGCCACCGTCTGGAGCAACTCGGCCAGGTTGCCGCCGACCTCCCGCTGGATGCGGATGGCCAGCACCGACCAGTCGAAGTCACGGCTCTCCATGCGGACGGCGACGTCGCCCAACGCGTCCTCCAGCGGGCGGCCGAGCCGGGCCTCGGCCAGCACCCGGCGCAGCTCCCGGCCCATCGGGTCGGAGGTCTCCTTGACCACCGCCTCCAGGCCCTGCAGGAACGAGTAGCCGGCCCGCAGCGATCCGGCCAGCAGGTTCAGCGTGTCCGGGAGCTGGGCCTCGAAGGCCTTCAGCCGGCGGCGGCGCAACGTCCGCACCACGACGACGGGAAGGGCCGCCGCCAGCGCGGCGAAGATGACGCCGACCGCCAGCGTCGGGGCGGCGGTGAGCGCCAGCACACCGAGCAGCGACACCCCGGCGGCGTAGAAGAACAGCGCCTCGGCCGGCCGCAGCGGCAGGTTCGCCTGCTCCAGGAGGCGCTCGACCTTGACGAGGAGGTCCCCCCGCTCGGCCATCTTCGACGTGAGCCCGACGGCCCGCTGCACGAGCCCGCTCTCGATGAACGTCGGGCTCGGGCTCTCGTCGCCGCCCTCGTCGGACACCGTCGCCGCCCCGGCGTAGGGGCTGATCCGCTGATCGAGCCCCTCCTCCCGCCGGCCGAAGATCAGGAGCAGCGCCACGCCGAGCAGCCCGGCGGTGGCCGCCGCCAGTGCCATCAGCAGCGCGATCATCGGGCCCCGACCATGCGCCGGGCGAACGGCTCCGGGGCGAAAAACTCCGGCCGGAGCCGGATCCCGTTGTCGGCCAGGCGTTCACCGAACTTCGGGCGGATGCCGGTCGATTTCAGGTGACCGAGGATCCGGCCGTTCTCGTCGACGCCCATCCCGAAGTCGAACAGGAACAGGTCCTGGAGGACGATGACGTCGCCCTCCATACCCTGCACCTCGCTCACGTGGGTGACCCGGCGGGTGCCGTCCCGCAGGCGGGTCAGGTGGACGATGAGATCGATGGCCGACGCCATCTGTTCCCGGATGGCCCGCACGGGGAGGTCCATCCCCGCCATCAGCACCATGGTCTCGATGCGGGCCAGCGTGTCCCGGGGCGAGTTGGAGTGGACGGTGGTGATCGAGCCGTCGTGGCCGGTGTTCATGGCCTGGAGCATGTCGAGGGCCTCGCCGCCCCGGCACTCGCCGACCACGATCCGGTCGGGCCGCATCCGCAGCGTGTTGCGGACCAGGTCCCGGATGCGGACCTCGCCCTTGCCCTCCACGTTGGGGGGACGGGACTCGAGCGCCAGTACGTGGTCCTGGTGGAGCTGGAGCTCCTTGGCGTCCTCCACCGTCACGATCCGCTCGTCGTGGGGGATGAACGACGACAGCACGTTGAGGGCCGTCGTCTTGCCGGTGCCGGTTCCGCCGCTGACGATGATGTTCAGCCGGCCCTTCACGCAGGCGTCGAGGAACTGGGCCACCGTGCGGGAGAACGACCCGAAGTTGATGAGGTCCTCGACGGTGAACGGGTCCTGGGCGAACTTCCGGATCGTGAGGAACGGCCCGCCGATGGCCAGCGGCGCGATGACGGCGTTGACCCGGGAGCCGTCGGGCAGGCGGGCGTCGACCATCGGGTTCGCCTCGTCGACCCGCCGGCCGACCTGGGCCACGATCTTCTCGATGATCCGCTTGAGGTGGTTCTCGTCGATGAACGACGCGCCCGACTTCACGATCTTGCCGTTGCGCTCGACGTAGACGCGCCCCGGCCCGTTGACCATGACCTCGGTGACCTCGGCGTCGTTGAGCAGCCCGCTGATCGGGCCGTAGCCGAGGACGTCGTCGGTCAGGTCCTGGACGAGCTGGGCCCGGTCGGCCGTCGACAGTGGGACCTTCTCCCGGCCGAGGATGATCTTGAGGTGCTCCAGGAGCTGGCGGCGCAGCTCGTCTTCGCCGATGCGCCGGTCGTAGAGCAGCGGGCCGACTTCGTCGATCAGGAGGTGGTGCACCCGCTGGCGCAGCTCGTCGAGGACGGGGTCACGCCCCGACCCGAACTCCGGTGCATCGCTGTGCTGGACCTCGTGCAGCCGTTGATAGAGCGACATCGATCTTCCTTCCTGGCCGGCGCTCCGTTACGACCGGCCGAACAGGGAGCGGCCCCGGCGGGCCGGCGACGGCGACGGCGACGTCGCTCCTCCGGCGAAGCGCTCGGCCAGCGCCTCCAAGGCCCGGGTCACCGCGGCCCGGGGGGCGTCGAGGACGACGGGGGTTCCCTTGTTGACCGACTGGGGGACGACGATCTCGCTCGGCACGAGGCAGGCGGCCCGCAGGCCCAGCGTCCGCTCGACCTCGCCCACGTCGAGCTGCACCTTGCTGTCGGCCCGGTTGAGCAGCAGCGAGATCTTCTCGTCCCCCACCCCCAGCAGCCGCAGCGTCTGCAGGCCCAGCTTCGTGTTCTTGATGTTGGGGATGTCGAGGCCGGCCACCATGAGGACATCGTCGGACTGCTCGATGAGAGCGATGACGACGTCGTTGAACTGCGACGGCGTGTCGACGATGACGAAGCTGCAGAACGACCGCAGGATCGCGACGATGTGCGTCATGTCGCCGCCCGACACCCGCTCGGCGAACGACGGCTCGAGCGGCGCCGGCAGCACCAGCAGGCCGCTCGGATCGTGGCGGACGAGCAGGCTCTGCAGCAGCTGGGCGTCGAGGCGGGCCGAGGCCTGCACCGCATCGACCAGCGTGTGGGGCGTGACGAGGCGCAGCATGACGGCCACGTCGCCGAACTGGAGATCGGCGTCGACCAGCACCACCGGCCGGGCCGACCGCCGGGCCAGGGCCGCGGCCAGGTTGGTGGCCACCACGGTCTTCCCCGATCCGCCCTTGGTCGACGAGACCGTGATCACGCGCCCCGGGCCCGACGATTCGCCGTCGATGCCGGCCGACTGGCCGATGGTGGGCACGGTGGTCAGCGTCCGGGCCACCCGTTCCACCGATTCCATGAGCGACGACGCCTCGGTCGGGGCGCCGAGGACGTCGCGCACCCCCGAGCGCAGCGCCTGCTGCAGCAGGCTCGTCGACAGCTCGACGGCCACGAGGATGGCGCCGGCGTCGGGCCGGGCCCGGGTGAACCGCTCGATCTCGGCCAGGCCGGGGCCGTCGGCCAGCCCGGGCCCGAAGACCGCCACCAGGCGGCGCACCCCGGCCTGGTACTCGGCCAGGGCCGCCACCTCGGGATAGGTGACGACCTCGCCGTCCTCACCGAGCTGGAGGGCGAGCCGGGTGCGGAAGCGGGGGTCGGGGTCGACGACGGCCAGCGTGAGCCGCTCGCCGTCGGCGGCCGGTGGGGGGGCGGGAGCCGAGCTCCCGCCCCAGGTCTCAGGAGTAGAGATTGCCATCGTTCACCGGGGGGATCGGGGCCGGGGTGTAGTCCGGCGGGACGAGGGTCAGGTGGATCGCGCCGACCTGGCTGGCGTCGACGACGCGTTCGGCGTCGATGCCCGCCACGGCGAACGTCATGAGCCCGGAGTCGACGGTCTGGGCCTGGCCCGCCTTGACGGCGTCGGGCTGGGCGGCGGTCTGACCCGGGGCCAGCGTCGTCGTGTTCCCGATCGCCAGCACCTCGACGTTCTGCAGCACCATCTTCGTCTGCTTGCCGGCCGGGGCACCGGGGGCGGCGGCCTGGTCGGTCGTCAGCATGAGGTTCACGTGATCGCCGGGAACGACGAGCCGGGCCACGCCCTCCACGTCGCTCACCGCCAGCGTGACCGCCTGCATGCCCTTGTCGAGCCGCTGGGCGAAGGACTCGGAGGCGGCGGCCGGGTCGACGAAGGCGCCGGCCACCACCGGCACGCCGGCCGACAGCGGCGCCACCGCCACCTGTCCCCGCAGCCGGGCGACGTCGGTGATGGCCGTCGCCGGGAAGTACTTGCGGGGTATGGAGTCTTTGACGATGTAGCCCTCGTCGAGTGCCTTGTCGCCCGGGAAGCCCTTCGGGATGTCCTTCTTCACCAGGTAGACGGGAACGAGCTGGGAACCCTGGAAGGCCCGCTCGTCGGCCGAATTGGCGTAGTGAAAGGTGAGGAAGGCGGTCAACCCGGCCAGCGTCACGGCGACGACCAGGATCAGCACCCTTCGATTACCCACGGCGCAACCTCTCAGTTCGGTGTTCTGCCAAGGGTTGTCGGCAGGTGGTCACCGCCGGTCGCGACCGCCTCCGCCGCAAAGACCGTTGTGGGGCCGTAGATGCCCTTCGCCCGGGGCGTTCCCGGTCAAGGGATTGTCAACGCCGGCGCGAAAGCGATCGCCGCAATCGGGTTGCACGCTTCGCGACTCAATCCCCGGTGGCCGGCGATCCGTTACAGGGCCAGGGGATGAGCAAAGGAGGGCGATGCGCAGCCATCCGCAGTCGAACCGGCAACGAGGTGCAGCACTGCTCGAATTCGCCCTCGTCGCTCCCGTCCTCCTCTTGCTGATCTTCGGTGCCATCGAGTACGGGATGTTCTTCAAGGACTACCTCACGGTGGCCAACACGACGAGGACGGGCGCCCGGGTGGCCAGCGCCGCCGGCAGCAGCGCCGACGCCGACTACCAGATCATCCAGGCGGTGAAGGCCGCCGCCACCGCGCTGCCCGGCGGGGCGGGCTCGATCCAGCAGCTGTCGATCTACAAGTCGACGGCGGCCGGCGGCGGCCCGAGCAGCGCCTGCCAGACGGCGTCGTCGGCGACCGACGGCTGCAACACCTACACGTCGAGCGTGTTCAGCCAGCCCTCGACCAGGTTCGGGTGCGGGGCCGGCTCGCTCGACTCCGCCTGGTGCCCCACCACCCGGGTCGACAGCCAGGCCGTCGGTCCCGACTACATCGGCGTGTGGGTGAAGACGACACACGGCTTTGTCACCAAGCTGTTCGGATCGTCCCGCACGATCACCGACGACGTCGTCATGCGCATCGAACCGAAGATGCCGTGATGGCCAGGTTCCTCCACCTCCCTCGGCGTGAGCGCGCTCGCAGCGAGAGCGGCGTCGTCCTCGTGTGGATGGCGCTCATGCTGGTCGTGCTGCTGGGCATGGCCGGTTTCGCCGTCGACCTCGGCAGCTGGTACCTGCGCAGCGCCAAGCTGCAGCGGGCGGCCGACGCCGCCGCCCTGGCCGGCGTGGTGTGGATGCCCGGCGACCCGGCCTCGGCGCAGGCGGCCGCCCTCGTCGCCTTGCACAAGAACGGGATCGACACCTCGAAGGTGACGGTGACCTATCCGCCGCCGTCGTCGAACCAGCAGTTCCGGGTGCAGCTGTCCGACCCCAACGTGCCGACGTTCTTCTCCCGGCCGTTCCTGTCGAACGTGACCGAAACACGCTCCGCGACGGGTGAATACGTCACGCCCGTCCCGATGGGCAGCCCGAAGAACACCTTCGGGACGGGCAACCTGCTGCCGAGCCCCAATACCGAGAACTTCTGGGCCGCGGTCAGCGGCTGGTGCTCCGGGCGGGAGAACGGCGACCTGCGGCAGCCCGGCAAGGATCAGACGTGGGTCGGCCGGGCCTGGACGTGCGGTTCGACGCTCCCCGCCAACGATGACTACGACCCGACCGGGTACCTCTACGCCATCGACTTCGCCTCCACGCCGGGCCAGAGCATCGCCATCGACATCTACGACCCGGCCTACAGCCCGACGGGTTCCAACGCCGACAACTCACTCAAGAGCGGCTCGTCGGTCACCACCACCTACACCGTCTACGGTCACACGGCTTCGCCGTTCGACTCGCCGACGTCGACGACGCCCCTCTACAGCCGGACGTTCCCGTCCGGCACCACCGGGCAGAACAGCTGGGTCAACCTCTACACGCTGACGTCACCGACCGCCGGGCGGTACTACCTGCAGGTGCAGACGGCGGCCAACGAAGCCAACAGCTACGGCTCCAACGGCTTCGCCATCCGGGCGCACCCGGCATCGTCGCCGTGGAACAACGCCTCCTCGGTCTGCACGACGATCACCGGCGACCCCGCCTACTCGTCCACCTGCCCGCAGGTCCACGGCCTGGCCGACATGTCGATCTTCGCCAACCAGACGGGAAGCTCGGCCTCCTTCTACCTGGCCCAGGTCGATTCGATCTACGCCGGCAAGACGATGCAGGTCGACCTGTTCGACCCCGGCGAGGGCGCCAGCAAGCTCGAGATCCTCGATCCGAACGGGAACCCGGTCCACTTCGACTGGACGACACCCTGCGGCACGGTGAACGGTCAGACGATCGCCGCCCCGTCCGGGAACAGCTGCAACACGACCACGCACACCGCCGGCGCCGACAACGTGCCCTACCTCGACGTGAGCGGCACCGGCACGCAGCCCTACGGCAACCTGTCGAGCACGTCGAAGTACAGCGACCGCACGATCTCGGCCTTCATCAAGCTGCCGGCCAACTACACGGCCTCCTACGGCACGAAGACGTGGTGGAAGATCCGCTACACCACGACCAGCGGCACCGTCACCGACCGGACGACGTGGTCGGTCAACATCCTCGGCAACCCCGTCCACCTCGTGGCCGAAAAGTGACGGCGCTCAGCCGCCGACGGGGGGCTCCTCGGCCGGCGGCGCGGCCGGGGCCTCGGGCGCCGCGGGCGCCGCGGGCGCCGCGGCTTCGGGCACGGCAGGCTCGGGCTCCCCGGCGGCTTCGGCTCCGGTGACGTCGCCGGCCCCGGTCTCCCCCGCTTCGCCCTCCACCTCGGCGGCGTAGTCGGGCCCGATGTAGTTGCCCTGCTCGTCGTAGGCGTGCTCGCCGTAGAGGTCCTGGTACTCGGCGGCCACCGTGCCGCCCTCGGCCGCCTGCTTGATCGACAGCGAGATCCGCCGGCGCTCCAGGTCGAGGTCGATGATCTTGACCCACAGCTCCTCGCCGGGCGACACCACCTGGTCGGGCAGGTCGACGTGGTGGGCGGCCATCTCGGAGATGTGGACCAGACCCTCGATGCCCTCGCCGACCTGGACGAAGGCGCCGAACGGCACCAGCTTGGTGACCCGGCCGTAGACCAGCTCGCCGACCCGGTGGCCGCTGGCGAACTGCTGCCACGGGTCCTGCTGGGTGGCCTTGAGCGACAGCGAGATCCGCTCCCGGGAGAGGTCGACGTCGAGCACCTGGACGGTGACCTCGTCGCCCACCTGCACCACCGAGGACGGGTGGTCGACGTGCTTCCACGACAGCTCGGAGACGTGGACGAGCCCGTCCATCCCGCCGAGGTCGACGAAAGCGCCGAAGTTCACCACCGAGCTGACCACGCCCCGCCGGACCTCGCCCGGCTTCAGGTTGGCCAGGAACTCGTCGCGGGCCTCCCGCTGGGTCTCCTCCAGGTGGGCCCGCCGGGAGAGGACGACGTTGTTGCGGTTCTTGTCGAGCTCGATGATCTTGGCCTGCAGCGTGCGGCCGACGTAGGGCTGAAGGTCGCGCACCCGGCGCAGCTCCACGAGGGAGGCGGGGAGGAAGCCCCGGAGGCCGATGTCGAGGATGAGGCCGCCCTTGACGACCTCGATGACCGGACCCTCCACGACGCCGTCGGTCTGCTTGATCTGCTCGATGGTGCCCCAGGCCCGCTCGTACTGGGCCCGCTTCTTGGACAGGATCAGCCGGCCCTCCTTGTCCTCCTTCTGGAGGACGAGGGCCTCGATCACGTCGCCGGTGGCGACGACCTCGTGGGGG
>Ga0070741_10005971_pt1 | contig 26504 bp, 22 predicted proteins | sample Coa_R1_4_FD_66440 | JGI IMG/M metagenome (GOLD analysis project Ga0070741, IMG submission 66440) | Surface soil microbial communities from Centralia Pennsylvania, which are recovering from an underground coalmine fire - Coalmine... | ecosystem: Environmental > Terrestrial > Soil > Unclassified ... | reverse complement strand
AGTAGCCAGTGGTCGCCCAGCAGATCACCGTGGTCGCTGGTGAAGAGCACCACCGTGCTACTGGCCAGGCTGAGGCGATCCAGCGCATCCAGAATGCGCCCCACCTGCTCATCCACGAATGAGATCATGCCGTAGGTGATGGCAATGATCTCGCGCAGCTGTGCATCCGGTATCTTCGTTGCCGCCCGCCGCCCGGAAAGGGGCAGGCCGCGCTCATACACCTCGCGGAAGAACGGCGCCAGATCGTCCAGCTCGCCCGGCCGGCGCACCGGCAGCGGCACCACGTCGCGGTCATACATCGAGTACCACGGCTCAGGGGTGCAGAAGGGATGGTGCGGATCGGGGAACGAGGCCCACACCATGAACGGCCGCTCCTCGCGCGCGGCCGATTCCAGAAAGGCGATCGTGCGGTCGGCCACCCAGGTGTTGTAGTGCAGCTCCGGCGGGATGGCCATGCAGAACGACTGCTCGGCGCCGCTGGCGGCGGGCCGCGCCGCCGCGCGCGAGAGCAGGTCGAGCGCAGCCGGATGCTCGCGGCGCAGCCATGCGGTGTAGTCGCCGTAGACGCCGAACCCATGCCCGCCCGTCCACTCGGTGGTCTGGAAGCCATAGTAAGGCTCCGGCAGGTGCGTGATCTTGCCCTGCTCCCACATCCACTGGCTCTCGGGAAAGTCCAGCGGGTCCAGCGTCTGCGGGTCAACGCCACGTGGGAGCCCAAAGACGCGCGTATGAATCTTGCCCACGCTGTGCGTACGGTAGCCGACCGCCGCCAGCGCCTCACCGATGGTTGGAATGCCCCGATGCAGATTGATGCCGTTGGTGCGCACCCCGTGGCCGCGCGGCGTGAGACCGGTGAGCAGCGTCGAGCGCGACGGCATACACAGCGGGTTATTCACGTAGGCGCGCGTAAAGCGCACGCCGGCGGCGGCGAGCCGCTCCAGATGAGGCGTCTGCAGCACGTTCCGCCCTTCGCGCCAGGCGGGCCAGGCGCAGCCGAGCGCGTCGCCGCGCTGCTGGTCGGTGATGATCACCAGGAAGTTAGGAGGAGTTCGAGTCGCGCTGGGCGGGCGGGCGGTGCCGGCGCCATGAGCCGTGCTGCTGGTGGTCATAGGCGCTTATGATAGATGGCGAGGACGCGCACCGAGGAGCGTGATGCGATGCCGGCCAATAAATGCGACGAATGCGGCACCAGGATCAACCGCCTCAAGACGCCGTACAAGTTCAAGCACGGCGCGCATACGCACGCCTTCTGCGACCAGTACTGACTCGATTCCTTCAAGCGGGAGGTCTCCCGCAAATGCAAGCTCAAGTAGCGGCCGTGGTGTGCAGCCTCGGGCGCGGCGCGCCGGGTGGGCGATCGCGCACCGCCGCGAGCCCCACACCCACGCATGTCACCGCCAGCACCACCCAGTAGACCTGGTGAAAGCTGGGCAGAAATGCATTGCCGTTTGCCACCAGACGCGCTGAGAGCAGGCCGCCCGCCGCCGAGACGCCCAGCAGCAGTCCCAGCGTGCGCGACACGCCCATGATCCCATTGGCCACGCCCAGCCTGTCACGCGGCGTGGCGCTCAGGATCGAGCTATCGTTCGGTGCGATAAAGGTGCCGATGCCCAGGCCGGCCAGCGCCATCGCCAGCAAGGCCGGCGCAGCGCCTTGCTGCGGCGAGACCTGTGTTAGCAGCAGGCACGCCAGCGCCTGCATCGCCAGGCCGGCCGGTGCCAGCAGCCGCGTGCCTACCCGATCCGAGAGCGGGCCGGCGATGAGCGACGAGAGCAGCATGCCGATTGGCAGAGGCGTGAGCAGTGCGCCGGTGGCCGCCGGCGCGAGGCCGAGCCCGCGCTCCAGATAGAACGGCAGGAGAAAGCCATTAGCAGCAAACGGAAAGTAGCCGAACACCTTCGCCGCGTTCCCCGCGCTGAACGTTGGGCTGCGGAACAGGCGCAGGTCGACCATCGGCTGCCGTACCCGCCGCTCAGTCACCACGAAAAGGGCCGCGCACACCGCCGCGACTACCAGGCTACCTGCCACCGGCGGCGTGTCCCACCCGAGCGCGTACGATTCGGTCAGCGCGTAGAGCAGCGCGGCAATACCCGTGCCAAACAGGGCCGCGCCCAGGAAGTCGAACGTCTGGTGCGGGTGCGCCCGGCGCGGCTCGATCATGAAGCGTGGGATCATCGCCAGCATTGCCAGTCCCAGCGGCAGATTGGCAAAGAAGATAGCCCGCCAGCCAAGCCACGAGAGCAGCAGCCCGCCGATGACCGGCCCCACTCCCTGGCCGATGGCGATGCACGCTTCCCATGTGCCCACGACCAGGCCGCGCCGGTTCGGCGGATAGATCTCGACCAGGTAGGCCACCGAGTTCGCCGATACCAGCGCGCCGCCCGTGCCCTGCACCACCCGCCAGAGGATCAAGGTGGCGACGTTCTGGCTCAAGCCACACAGCGCCGAACCACCGGCGAAGAGCACGACGCCTAGCGTGTACAGGCCCTTGCGGCCGTGCATGTCGGCCAGCCGGCCAAAGATGGTGAGCAGGCTGGCCGTCACGAGCGAGTAGGCGAGCGAGACCCAGGCGATCGTCGCCGGCGCCACGCCAAAAGCCGCCGTCAGCTCGGGATAGGCGACGTTGAGCGAGCTGTTGCTCAGCGACGACATCACCGCGCCGGTGCCGACGAGCACCGTCGCCAGCGCCAGCTCGCGATCACCGAGCCGGGTGGTCGTGCCACCGCGCTCCGGGGGCGCCATACTGGCCGACAGTACCTGCCCGTCGGTACCGGCCGCGTGTCTGTCCAGCCCCTGTGCGGTGCCGGTGGCCGTCGCACCCGATCCCGAGCCCACCTTCACTCCCCTTGCTGCTCTGTGCTCTGTACTCACTGTTACTGTAGCCCGCGGCGTGCAAGGGGGTCCCGGCCAAACGAGCGTCCAACCGGGTGTAGGGTGGAGCCTGGTGCCCCACCCGCGTGGCTCGACTGGCTGGAGCGCGGGACCTGGTACGCCGCCTAAACCAGAGCCAAGGTGGAACCCGCATCCGGGCTAGAATGGGGATCATGGGGTTCCCAGCCTGGCTTCGGTATAGCTCGATCGGAGCGCGCTGGAGGCGCGGTACGCTCCTACCACTGCAGCGCGAGGCTGTGGTCGCGCTCCAGCCGCACACGTGTGCCGAACGGTGCGCCAAGCCGGCTGAGGAGCGTGCACAGCCACCGCGCATCCGTCTCGGTCGCGCGATGCAGCTGAAACCGCTGCACCTGCATGGGCACCAGCCGCGCGTCCACCAGGCGGCTCTGCTTGGGATCGATCCATACGAGGTAGAGCAGGCGCAGGTCGGGTCGAAACGCCTCATACCCGCCGATCCCCTCATAGTCGTCCAGGAGATCGCCGCAGCCGTAGAGGATCAGGCGGTCCTGGTAGACCTCAATCGGCTTGACGTGGTGCGACGAGTGGCCGTGGACGAGATCCACGCCCTCATCGATGAGCCGATGGGCGAAGCGGACCTGCTCATCGGGGACCTCGTAGCCCCAGTTGGGTCCCCAGTGGATCGAGGCGATGGCCACGTCGCCCGGGCGTTTCGCCTCACGGACCAGACCGGCCACACGGCGGGCCGTCTGCTCGGAGAGGTCCTCCAGCAGGAAGACGCCCGGCCGGTCGCCAGTGGCGCGCCATTCCCAGGGAATACCGCTGGTGGTCGTGCCCATTGAGAAGACAAGCACGCGTCCTTTGCTCGGCAGCTCGAGTGCGGCCGGCGCGGCCGCCTCGGCCGCAGACGCTCCCGCACCGGCGTGCGCGATACCGGCGCCATCCAGCGTCTGCAGCGTCTCTCTCAGCCCGGCGTAGCCCCAATCCAGCACGTGGTTATTGGCCAGGCAGCAGCAGTCGATGCGCGCCGCCGTAAGGCAGCCGATATTCTGGGGATGCATGCGGTAGTGAATACCTTTGCCGGGCCAGGCCTCCTCGCTTGAGGTGATGCTCGTCTCGAGATTCACGATCCGCGCATCCGTCGCCGCCTGGTCCAGCACCTCCAGCGCATCGCCCCAGATGTAGGTGAAGTCCACCGGCCGCGGGATGGGCCCGCTGGCACGCTCGGCCAGGTGCACGTACTCGCGAGCATCGCGCACGTAGGACTCGTACAGCACGGGAGGGGCAGGATGCGGCAGGATCTGATCAATGCCTCTTCCCGTCATCACGTCGCCGCAGACGAACACACCGATGGGCTCGACCTGGCTCGGTGGCATGCTTGGCTCAACCTTTCCTGGCGATGGCGTCCAAGACCTTCTGGCCCTTCAGCTACAGGAGCTAGTGCGCTCCCGGGAGCGATGGCGTACGTCTTACACGTCTTGTCGGTCAGAGCAGCGATGAGGGCTGGGCAGCCACTGGTCCATACTACTCAACTACTCAGCGGTCGGCTGCTGATAGAAGGCCTGTCTCCGGCCGGCAACGAGGGGAGCGAGCTCCTGGCTGGCAACTCCATACCGGTGCAGGGTGTGGCGAATCACTTCCAATCCCGCCTCGAATTCCGGCTGGACGACGGCGGTGGCGCCGGCTCGCCGCAGTCGCTCAACGTCCTGGATGTCGCGAGCGCGGGCCACGATGTCCAGCCGGGGATTGAGCCGCCGGGCCTGGAGGGCGGCCGCCCCCGTCGCGGCCGCATCGGGCATGAGGATTGCCAGCACTCGCGCGCGATCGAGGCCCGCATGCTCGAGCACGGCCGGATTGGCGGCGTCGCCGTAGATCACGGGCACGCCTCGTGCCCGAAGCTGGCGCACCAATGGAATCCCCTCATCATTTGCGCCAGAGACGGCCGGCGGCGTGAGCCGGCTGCCCACCGCCGGCAGTCGCTCCAGACCCTGCAGCAAGAGCGGCGCGCCTCGTAGCAAGAGCGGCAGCAGCACAATTGTGACCAGCGCCGTTGCCAGGGTCAGGTCGAAGAGAGCAGGGGGAATAGCGCCCTCGTCGATACCGATTCGCGCCAGCACGAAGGAAAACTCTCCTATCTGCGCCAGGCTCAGTCCGGCCAGCACCGCCGCTCGCCCCGGCATCCCCAGGAGGGATACCACCAGGGCCACAATACCGGCTTTGCCGAGGATCACCGCGCCGCCCAGCAGGGCAACCAGCCCGGCGTGAGATACCAGAACCGCTGGATTGATAAGCATCCCTACCGAGACGAAGAACAGCGAGGCGAATAGGTCGCGAAGGGGCAGCACCTCTGCCACTACCTGGGTGCGATAGTCAGACTCGGCCACCACGAGCCCGGCGAGGAAAGCCCCGAAGGCCAGTGAAAGCCCGGCGAACTGTGTCACCAGCGCCGTGCCGAGGGCCAGACTTACCACTCCCAGCAGGAAGAGCTCCCGCGTGCGTGCTAGCGCGACGTGTCCCAGAATCCAGGGGACGGCGCGCGTGGCGAGGAGATACGCCCCCAGGAGAATGCCGCTGGCTTTCAGCGCTGCGAGGCCAAGATGCGCCAGCAGACCGTTCGCGCCAGACGTCAGTGCCGGTAGGATGATCACCATGGGCACCACCGCCAGGTCCTGGGCGATCAGGATACCTAGCGCGATCCTTCCGTGGAGTGCCGGCAGCTCGCCTCGAGTCATGAGCACCTTCACCGCCACCACCGTGCTGGATAGCGCTAGTAAGGCTCCAAGAAACACGCTTTGGACGAAGGAGAGCCCGAGGATCGGTCCTAAGAGTGGGCCCAGTGCCATATGGTGCAGCCAATCTGAAGTGCGCCACCGAGCGCAGCCACGCGGCCGAGCCGGCGTAGCTCACCGAGCGAGAACTCGGCGCCAACGGCGAACATCAGAAAGGCCACTCCTACCTCGGCGAGGACGCTGACCGTGCCCGGCTCCACTGTTGGACCAGGGGTAAATGGCCCAATGAGTACTCCCGCCAGCAGGTAGCCAAGGAGCACCGGCTGGCCCAGCCGCTGGGCTAGCACGCCGCCCACAAAGGCGGTCAGCACAGCCAGAACGAGACTAATGAAGGCCGCCTCTGCCATGCGCGGATAGTACTCTACATGCTCCTTGTAAGCTGTTTTGGGCTCGCCTTGTCAGCGATGGGGTGGAGTGGCTCGCGGCGGAGCCGGGGTCACGTTGTGCTCCGCATGATTCGTGGGTGGCTGGTAGCTGCGCCGCAGCGCCGGCCTGGCTTCCCCCGCTGGCTTCAGCAGCACCGCTCCACCCGGCCCGGCCCATGCGCTGGCCGGTGAGGCGTGATCGCCCAGATTCGCTAACAGCGGGCGAGCCATCGGGCAGAGGGCCACGCCACCGCCTTGGGCCCGGGGGATGCAGCGCCTGCCGGCGCCGGCGTAGCTCCCCACCCGACGGCTCGCCCGCTGGGGCCGGCCGCGCGGCCGCTCCGCCGCGCTGCCGCAGGCAGGCGCACGAGCGAAGCGACCGTTTGGCCGGCACCGCTCATCAGCGTGCCGGCTGCTCCTCAGAGCCGCCTCAGCCGCCAGTAAGTCCTCGGTAAGAACCTCTTTGCGCGCCGTTAGTCGCCCCTTTACACCCCGTTAATGCCGGGCGTGCAGACTCGAAACGGCACCCGGGGGTGCAGTGCTTGCCGGCCACCGAGCAACGAGGCGACTCACCGCACGTTCGCTCGACCTTCGGTGGAGGATCCGGAAGCATCGTGGTGTCTGCTCTCCAGACCAATGAGCGCAAGGAGCCACGAGCGTCGCGGAGCTCCCACCGAGCCAGGCTTTCTCAATCTCTCTGGATGTGGAGGCAAGCAGCTCATGACCATGGCCAAGAACACCATCAAGCGCGGCCTAGCCGCGCTCGGCACAGCGGCAGTGCTTGGTGCCGGCGCGCTCGGCATCGCTCACGCCCAGCAGACGCCCACCCCCAAGCCACCAGCAGCGGGCACGCCCCAGGCGCAGGCACAGCCCGGCGATCGCATGGAGCAGTTCCTCAGCACGCTGGCGAGCAAGCTCGGCGTGAGCACCGATAAGCTCAGGCAGGCCATTCAGGAGACGCGTAGCCAGCTTGGCTATGGCCCCGGCTTTGGCTCCGGTGGGCCGCACGGCCGCCATGGCTTCGGCTTTGGCGGCTCGCTCGACACGGCCGCCAGCGCCATCGGCATCAGCGTCGATCAGCTGCGCCAGGAGCTCCCGGGGAAGTCGCTGGCCGATGTGGCCAGGGCACACAACGTCGACCCCAGTAAGGTGGCCACCGCTCTCAAGAATGAGGCCGCCGCGCGCATCGATCAGGCCGTCGCCGGCGGCCGCCTTGCTGCCGACCGCGCCGCGCAGCTCAAGCAGGAGGAGAATATGCGTATCGATCAGCTGATGGCACAGCCGTGGCCGGCCGGTGGCCCGGGCCCGCGGGGCGGACGTGCCAAGCCGAGCACGACGGCGACGCCCAGCGCCTCTGCCACGCCCGGCGTGCCGCGCTCTGCCGGTACGGCGTCGTAAGGTGGCGTATTCCGCGCGCGTGAGGGAAGGAGCCCCTTATGATCGCTGAACCGCAGGAAGACGGCCCCGTCGCCCGGCCGGAGACCCCGCCCGGCTCCAGTAACGGCCGTGCCCCGGCTCCGCAGCCGGCCGGCCGCTTTGGGGAGCTGGGCGGCGACGCTACGGCGGCCCGAGCCACGCTCGAAGCGGCCCTCTTCGAGGTCAAGCGCATCATCGTTGGCCAGGAGGCCATGCTGGAGCGCGTCTTCGTCGCCCTGCTCGCCGGCGGGCACCTGCTCCTCGAAGGCGTGCCCGGCCTGGCCAAGACGCTCACCATCAAGACCCTGGCCGGCGTGCTCGGCGGCACGTTCCGCCGCATCCAGTTCACTCCGGACCTGGTGCCGTCCGATATCGTCGGCACGCGCATCTACCGGCCGGATACCGGCACCTTCGATACCGAGCTGGGCCCCGTCTTCTGCAACTTCCTGCTGGCCGATGAGATCAACCGCGCGCCGGCCAAGGTGCAGAGCGCCCTGCTCGAGGTGATGCAGGAGCGCCAGGTCACCATCGGCTCCACCACCTATCCCGTACCAGATCCCTTCCTGGTGCTGGCCACGCAGAACCCCATCGAGACCGAAGGCACCTATCCCTTGCCCGAGGCACAGGTCGATCGCTTCATGATGAAGGTGCTCGTCGATTACCCGAGCTTCGGCGAAGAGCTGACCGTTGTCTATCGCTCGCTCGGCGATCCGCCGCCCGTCGAGCGCGTGCTCAGTGCCGAGCAGCTTCGCGCCTTTCAGCACGCCACCACCGAGGTCTACGTCGACCGCGTCGTGGGCGAGTACGCGGTGGCGCTCGCCACCGCCACCCGTGCGCCGGATCGCTATGGCGTGCCGGACATGGCACCGTACATCGCCTTCGGTGCCAGCCCCCGCGGCTCGATCAATCTCATCCACGCCGCACGGGCGCTCGCCCTGATGCGCGGCCGCAGCTACGTCCTGCCGCAGGACGTGCAGGCGCTCGCCAAGGACGTGCTGCGGCACCGCCTGGTGCTCACCTATGAGGCGCTGGCGGAGGGCGTCACACCGGATGCCTTCCTGGATACGGTGCTCGCCGCCGTGCCGGTGCCGCGCATCGATCTGGCGAAGGAGGTGGCCGTATGATCCTCACCCTACCGCGCATCACTCGCACGCCGGCTCGCCCAGGCCCGGGACCGACGCCACCCTCCTTGCTGCGCGCGCTCGACCTCTCCGTCCGGCGGCGCATCGATGGTCTACTCCCCGGCGAGCATCACGCGGCGACCACCGGCATCGGGACGGAGCTGGCTCAGCTCCGCCCGTACGTCCCCGGCGATGACGTGCGCCGCATCGATTGGAACGTGACGGCTCGCACGCGCATCCCCCACGTACGCGTCCACGTTGCCGAGCGGGCCGTGGTCACCTGGCTGCTGCTCGATACCTCGCCTTCCATGGCCTTCGGCACCGCCGATCGTCGCAAGGCCGATGTCGCCGAAGGAGTGGCGCTCGCCATGGGCTATCTCGCCACGCGGCGTGGGAACCGGCTGGGGATCGCCACGTTCGGCGATGCCACACCGGTCACGCTCCCGCCGGGAGCCGGCGTCCGCTGCCGGCAAGCGCTATGGGCTGTGCTGCGGCGGCTGGCCGGCGATCTTGGGCCGGAGGGCACCGGCGCCACATCGCTCGGTGAGGCGCTGGCGCGCATCGACCGCCTGGCGCGCCGCCGGGGCGTGATGGTGATCGTCTCCGATTTTCGCGGGCCCCACGATTGGCGCCGCCCCTTGCTGCGCCTCGCCGGGCGCCACGAGGTCATTGCCGTCGAGGTCCGCGATCCGCGCGAAGGCGAGCTGCCGGATATCGGCGAGGTGTGCTTTGTCGATCCGGAGACCGGCCGGCAGCTGCGCGTCGATACGTCGAATGCGCGCCTGCGGCAGCGCTTCGCCGCCGCCGCGGCCACCGAGCGCGCGCAGGTGGCTCGCGAGCTGCGCGCTGCCAGTGCCGGCCACGTTGTCCTGTCTACCTCTGGTGATTGGCTGCGCGTGCTGGCCATCTTCCTACGCCTCCGTGAAGCGCGTCGCCTGCCAGAGGCCCGCCAGGGAGTGCGGCCGGGAGGGTCGTGATGAGCTTCCAAGCGCCGCTCTTCCTGTGGGGATTGCTGCTCGTTCCGGCGGCGCTTGCCGCCTACCTCTTCGCGCAGCGCCGGCGCGCGCGCTACGCTGTGCGATTTACCAATCTCGATCTCCTCGCCAACCTCGTCCCGGCCATGCCTGCCTGGCGGCGCCACGTGCCGGCGGCGTGCTACCTGCTCGCGCTGGCGGCGCTGCTGGTGAGCCTGGCGCGCCCGCGTGCCACCATCCCCGTGCCGCGTGATGCCGCAACAGTGGTGATGGTTCTGGACGTCTCCGGCTCGATGGATGCCGCCGACGTGCAGCCTACACGGCTCGGCGCGGCGCGGGCCGCTGCCAAGCGCTTTCTCGACCAGCTGCCGCCACGCTTCCGCGTTGCCCTCGTCTCTTTCTCCTCCGGCGTGAACGTTGCCTCTCTGCCGACTACGGATCGGGCCGCTGTCCGCCGCGCGCTCGATCGCCTCCATGCGGAAGGCGGGACGGCGATGGGCGATGCCATCGAGCGCGCGGTCGAGCTTGCCCAATCGGCCCGGCAGCCCGGCGGCGTGGCTGGCGGCGATCCGGTGCCCAGCAGCCGCACACCGGCGACGACGCCACCGGGCTTGGCGCCCGTGCCCGCCATGTCGGCGGGTGCGCCACCAGCCACGCCGCCGGGGAGCACCCCGGCCGCCGGCGCGAACGGCGCCCCGGCGCGGGTGCCGGCAGCGATTCTGCTGCTCTCCGATGGCGCCAGCAACACCGGCCGCCTCCAGCCGCCCGAAGCCGCGCAGCAGGCGCAGCAGGCCGGCATCCCCATCTATACCATCGCCCTCGGCACGCCGGACGGCACGCTTGCCTCACAGGATCGCTTCGGGCGGCAGCATCTGACGCCCGTTCCTCCAGATCCTGCCACCCTCCAGCAGATTGCCGAGATCACCGGCGGCCAGTTTTTCTCCGCCCCCACGGCACGCGATCTGCAGGCCGTCTACCAGCAGATCGGCTCGTCTATCGGGTTCACCCCGCAGCAGGAGGAGATCACTTTCGCCTTTGCCGCTGCTGGCGCGGCCTTCCTCGCTACCGGCGGCGCGCTTGCTCTTCTCTGGTTCAACCGCTTTCCATAACCAAAACCGACCGGCGTACACTTCTGTTGATGGCTGGCCTGTCCGGGTGAGGCTGCTTCAGCACTCTCCGGGCGCCACCGGCACCTGCTTGGGAGAGAGCCTCGATGGAACCACTCTCTGGACGACACAGGATCGGTAAGGCAGACCATCTGGCCGGAGCTGGCCTCGCCATCGCTCTGGCATCGCTCGGCGGTGCCGGCCTCTGGCGCATCGCCTCCGCAGGGGTGCCGGGCGGGGTGCCCGCTCAGTACGGGACGGTGGCGGCCCTTGTGCCCTTTGTCGCCGGACCGGCCGCACTCTGCGCCGGCTGGTCCGTCCTCGCCCTGTGGCGCGCCGGCCGCCGCTCCCTCGCCACCACCGTCGGCCTGGTGGCCGGCGCGGCGCTCCTGCTTGGCCTCTTCACTGCCGGCGCGGCGCAGGTGCGAGCGGTAATCCTCTTCTCCATCGTGCTGCCGCTGCTGGTGGCGCATGCGGCCGGCGTGGTAATGCTGGGCTGGATCACGCCCCTGCGCCGGCGCTTTCAGGTGCTGCTGCTAGCCATTGGCGCCGTGCCGCTGGCGGCTGTCTTTCGCCCCTGGCCGGCGCCCCTCTGGAGCCTAGCCGCCCTCGTGCCGGCGCTTGTGGCCACACCACTGCTGGCTGCTGCCTTCCTGACCGGCACGCGCCCCGGCGGGCGGCCACGCAGTGCGCCGGTCCTCGCGCTGGCCTTCTTTGCACTGCCTTTGGCGCTCGTGGCCAGCACTGGGCTGGCCGCCGTGGTGAACGTCCTGGCCACCCTGGCCGCCGCGCTCCAGCCGCTGCTCATCCTCCTCCTCTTTGGCCCGGGCGCGCCGGTGGTACTGGCGTGCCTCGTCTTGCTGGTGGCGGCCGTCGCGCTCCTGGCGGCGCAGGGCGAGGCGGCGCCGGCCACCGCCTCGGCGGCCGTGCCGCCTCCTCAGGATGGCGCAGTGTGGCCGCCGGGTTCGTCGGGCGCGGGTACCACGGCAGGCGTGGTGGAGCCGGCGCGTGCCCGCGCCCAGGCGCTCCGGCTGCTCACCGACCGCTTTCTGGCCGGCGAGCTCAGCCTCATGGAGTACGAAGCGCAGCTCGATTACCTGCTCCGGCCCGCGCGGGAGCGCTCGGGAGTCGGGAGTCGGTGGCCAGGAGTCGATAGTCGATAGCCAGTAGTCGGTAAGGCAAGGAACGGAGAGCCGTGATTGCCCCTGCTTCTCTCTCCGCCCCAGAGCGCCGGGCGCTGCTCATCGCGCTGGGCGAGCAGCTCAGCCGGGTACCAAGGCGTGTGGCCGCGGCCGTTGCCCTACTGTCCCTGCTAGCGGTAGGAGGTACCGGGGCAGCGCTCGCCGCCGCGCATCCCAGGCTGGCGACGTCGGTCTCCGGCATGGTGCCTCGCCCGGTAGCTCCCGCCGTTCGGCTGTGGGAGGAGCACCGAGACCGGTACTGGGGCCGGCGTGATCCTGCGATCCTGCGCCGCGATCCGTTTGCCCCGCCAAGAGGGCCGTGAGGGTTCGGAGGAGCCACCAGAGCCAGGCAAGCAGGGAGAACCAGGAGAGGCCATAATTGAGGAGTGCATTCCGGCGCGGGCCCTGCCGTGATGCTGGGGAAGGGAGCACGCCATCTTGTCCACTACGATCCTCGTTGCCGACGATGAAGAGAGCATTGTCCAGCTGGCCAGGCTCTATCTCACCCAGGCCGGCTTTCGCGTCCTGAGCGCGCGTGATGGCCAGGAAGCGCTCGAAGCCGTGCGGCGCCTCAAGCCCGACCTGCTGGTGCTCGACCTGATGCTGCCGAAGGTCGATGGCTGGGAGGTCTGCCGCCGGCTACGCAAGGATAGCGCGCTGCCCATCATCATGCTCACCGCCCGCGATGAAGACGTCGATAAGATCATCGGATTGGAGCTGGGCGCCGATGACTACGTCACCAAGCCCTTCAACCCCCGCGAGCTCGTGGCGCGCATCAGAGCGGTGCTACGTCGCGCCCAGACCCCGCCCGATCCGGAAGCGACGATCGACCTGGCCGATCTCCATATCGATCCGGCCAGGCGCGAGGTGCGCGTCGCCGGCCACCCAGTTCAGCTGAGAGGGCAGGAGTTCGAGCTGCTGCTGGTGCTGGCCCGAAACGAAGGGCGAGTGATGACGCGTGAGGCGTTGCTGAGCAAGGCCTGGGGCTACGATTACGCCGGGGAGACTCGCACTGTGGACGTGCACGTTGCCTCGCTGCGAGAGAAGCTCAAGAGAAGTGCTGTCCACATCCAGAGTGTGCGGGGCCTGGGGTATAAGCTGGTGGCGCCGGAGGAGCCGCCGCATCAGGAGGCGCTTCTGCCGGCTGCCCGCGAGCAGCCGACGCTCGCCGACCAGAAGGCCGGTCGCTGAGAGGAAGGCCTGAAGGGACCCGAAGGGAGATCATCGTGAACCGCCTTCGCCTGCTTGTTGCCCGGCTGGGCAAGCGCACCCGCCGCTGGCCCGCCGTGCTCCCAGCCTCCCTCGGCCGGCGTGCCCGCCTCGCGCCGCCCATGCTTCCGGGCCGACGGCTGCACACGCAGCTCCTCATCTCGTTTGCGCTGGTCGCTCTGGTGGCACTGGCGGCCGGTGGCGCGGCCGTCGTCTGGCTGATGATCGGCTATCGCACTCAGGCCACGACCGAGCGGCTCCGAGACGCGGCGGTGAGTGCAGGGGCGGCGGCCTTTGCGCTCCAGCGCCAGGGGCTGGCGCCGAGCGAGGTGGCAACCGCCGTGGCGGCGCAGGTGCCGCTGCCGGCGGCGCACGTCCTGCTGCTCGATTCCACGGGCACGGTCGTTACCGACCAGCCGGTAGCGAGCCCAGCCGATGCACCGGTTGGGCAATCCGGCACCTTCCTCGGCCGCCGGCTGGAGGTCCCGGCTGCCGAGGAGGTGCCGCCGTTTGGCTCTACGTTCTTCGGCGGCCGGCACGAATCGCCGCCCGACCACGTCGTCGTGTGGCGCGCGCGGCCGGCGCTGCCCAGCTCCGGCGGCTATATCTTCGTGGCGGCCGGCGCGCCGCCGCCTCCTCCAGAGCGCGGTGCCCTCTTCCGAGGCACCCCACCAGTCGTCTATCGCCTCGTGCTGGCGATTCCCCAGCAGAGTCTCCCCTCAGCCTGGCGGGAGCTTGCGCCCGGCTTGGCCGTAGCCACCGCCATCGCGCTGCTCGCCGCCGCGGTCGTCGCCTGGTGGCTCGCCGGCTCCATCGCTCGCCCCATCCGCGCCGTAACCGATGCCACGCGACGAATCGCCAGAGGCGAGCCCCACCAGCCGATCCCGGAGCGGGGTGTGGAGGAGGTCACCGAGCTTGCCCAGGGCTTCAACGCGATGGTCGCGGCCGTGGAGCGCTCGCAGCGTACCCTGCGCGACTTCGTGGCCAATGCCTCGCACGAGCTGCGCACCCCGCTCACCGCTATTCAGGGCTTTTCGCAGGCGGTGGTCGATGGCGTACTGGAAGCGCCGGAGCCAACGCGTGACGCGGCACGCCTGATCCTGCGCGAGGCGGAGCGTATGCGCCATCTCGTCGAGGACCTCCTGCTCCTTTCCAAGATCGAGGCGCGTGACCGCCCCATGGCCCGCGACCCGGTGGATGTTGCCGAGCTGCTCGATTTGCTGGCGCAGCGGCTCTTGCTGGTGGTGCGCGAGCGAGGCCTGCAGCTCCGCCTCGAGCTGCCGGAGCGTCTGCTGGCTCTTGGCGACGCCGCTCAGCTCGAGCATCTCTTCGGCAATCTGCTCGACAACGCCGCTAAGTATGCTCCGGACGGCGCGACGATCACTGTGCGCGCGGCGCTTGATGGACGCGAACCTCCCCAGGCCACTCGCCCTCCTCACCCGCGGGCGCGCGGGGCCCGCCTGGTGAACGCCAGGCCCCCGCGGGTGGTCGTGGCCGTGCACAATACCGGAAGCTACATCCCTCCCGAGGACCTGCCGCACGTGTTCGATCGCTTCTATCGGGTGGATAAGTCACGCTCGCGCGCCATTCCCGGCAGCGGGCTGGGCCTGGCTATCGCGCGGGAGGTGGTGGAGCGCCACGGCGGTACCATCCACGCTGAGAGCGATCCGGCCGCCGGGACGACCTTCGTCGTCACGCTGCCGGCCGCTCCAGTGCCCCCTACCCTACCGCTTCTGGTACCCCCAGCCATTGTCACCGCCGCGCGGGCCGCACCGGCCGCGCCGCCCGAGGCTGCCGGCGCGGCCGGCGATGGCACTGCCGGCCGTGGCCTGCGCCGGCTTGCCCTGCACGCCATGTGGCACCGCTCGCTTCCTCCCCGGCAGCAAGCCATCGCGAGCGGCTCGGGCGGCGCCCGGCAGTGATGGCCTCCCCCTGCGGCACTGCCGCCTGGCTGGTGGAATACTCACCCCGCCGGCTCGTCACGCGAGGCTGTGATGGGCCGTGATGGCCTCCCCCTGCGGCGCTGCCGCCTGATCGCGGCAGAATGAAAGGGGAGATGCATCGCATCGGTTCCTTGAAGGCGCTGCGGCCGGTGGCCGGCTACCTGGCAGCTGCCGGAGGCGTTGCTGCCGTGACGGTGGTCATCGGCGCCGTGCTCGGCCGCCTGCCGATCGCCAATCTCTCCATGCTCTACCTGCTGGTCGTGCTGCTTACGGCCGTCTGGTTTGGGCGGGGGGCGGCGATCTTTGCCTCGGTCGCCGCGTTCATCACCTTCGATTGGTTCCATCTCCAGCCGCTGCACACGTTCACCATCGGCAGTCCGGAGGAGTGGATCGCCTTGCTCCTCTTCCTGGTGGTGGCCGTCGTCACTGGGGAGCTGGCCGCGGCGCTGCGCCGGCGCGCCGAGGAGGCGCAGCGCCGCGAGCGCGAGGCGGTGGCGCTGCGCGAGCTCAGCCGGATCCTCAACGCGACCGACGACCTCGACCAGGCGCTGCAGGGCGTGTGCGCGCACCTGCGCGCCGAGCTGGCGCTGGCCGGATGCGCGGTGCTCTTGCCGGAACGCGGCCCGCTCGGCGGCCGCGCTGTGGTGCGGGCCTCGGCTGGTGCGGCCCCGCCGCCGGCTGAGCTCACTACTGCTGAGTGGATGGCCACGCCGGCTCGCTCGCCCGGCGAGTCGGGGGGTGTGGAGAGAGAGCAGCGGTGGGTGCGCATCCGCTCGCCGGCACGCGGCCGTTCCGGCGAGCGCCAGCAGGTACGCTTCGTGCCGCTCGTGGCCGGCGAGCGCCGGCTGGGCATGCTGCGCCTGGCGGCGCCAGGCCGGCGGCCGTGGACGCGTGAGGAGGAGCAGCTGGTCCACGCTGCCGCCGAGCAGATTGGCCGCACCGTGGAGCAAGCGCGGCTGCGCCAAGCGGCCACTGAGGCGGAGGTGCTGCGCAAGGCGGAGCAGGTGCGCCAGGCAGTGCTGGCCTCCGTCTCGCACGATCTGCGGACGCCGCTGGCCTCGATCAAGGGCGCGGCCGAAAGCCTCGCTCAACGCGCGATCCAGTGGAGCGACGAGGAGCGCGCCAGCTTTGCCACCACCATCGTCCAGGAGGCCGGCCGGCTGAGCCGCCTGGTCGAGAACCTGCTGGATATGAGCCGCATCGAAGCCGGCCGCCTCCGCCCCGACCTGGATTGGTATCCGCTGGATGCGCTGGTGGACGACGTGCTAAGCCGGCTGGAAAGCCTCACCACCGACTATGTCGTTCGGGCGGAGATCCCCCAGACGCTGCCGCCGGTGCCCCTCGACTACGTGCAGATCAGCCAGGTGCTGGCCAACCTGGTGGAGAACGCGGTCAGGTACACGCCGCCCGGCACTGAGATCCGCATCACCGCTGGCCAGGAGGATGGCTTTGTGCGCGTCGCCGTGCACGACAACGGGCCCGGCATTCCGGCTGAAGCGCTGCCCCACGTCTTTGAAAAGTTCTACCGGGCATTCACCGGCGATCGGGCCCCCGTCCCGGGCACCGGACTAGGCCTGGCCATCGCCCGCGGCTTCGTCGAGGCGCATGGCGGCACCATCGACGTGCAGAGCCCACCGCCGGGGGAGGCGCACGGCACCGTCTTTACCTTCCGCCTGCCGCTCCATCCCGCGAGGCCGGCTCAGCCGGCCGGCGGCGCGCTGGGGATAGTGTCGGGGATAGCGTCGGTACCCTCCGAGAGCGGCGCGATCCACGCCGATCTAGAGCGCGCGGCCGGCGCCGCGGAAGTGAGGCAATGATCGACCCTTCCCCGCAGCGCCCGCCGCACGATGGGGCGCGCATTCTCGTCGTTGACGACGATCGCCAGATCCTGCGAATCGTCCGCGCCAACCTTGCCGCACATGGCTACCTGGTGCTTGAGGCGACCAGCGGCGAGGAGGCGCTCGAGCTCTTCGCCCGCCGCCATCCAGACGCCGTGATCCTGGATCTAGGCCTGCCGGGAATGGATGGGCTGGCTGTCATCGAGCGCGTGCGCGCCCAGAGCCAAACACCGATCGTCGTCCTCTCCGCCCGCGGTGCAGAGCGAGAGAAGGTGCGCGCCTTGGACCTGGGCGCCGATGACTACCTGACCAAGCCTTTCGGCCTGGAGGAGCTGCTGGCCCGCGTGCGTGTCGCCCTGCGGCATGCCGCTCGGCCAGAGCGAGGCACGGAGGCGGTGATCCGTGGCAGCGACTTCGAGGTCGACCTCGACCGCCGCCGGGTGGTGGTGCGTGGCGAGGAGGTGCACCTGAGCCCCACCGAATACGAGCTGCTCAAGCTCTTCGTCACCAATCCAGACCGCGTGCTCACCCACCACTGGCTGCTGCAGCGCGTCTGGGGCCCGCAATACGGCAGCGAGGGCAACTACCTCCACGTCTACGTTGCCGGCCTGCGCAAGAAGCTCGAGGCCGACCCCAAGCGTCCCCGCCATCTGCTCACCGAGCCGGGCGTGGGCTATCGCTTCCACCTCGATCCCGCCGAGCCCTAGGCGCACAAGCACAACGTTAAGGCGATCTTAAGGGCGATGGCCGGTCCCTTAGGACCGTCTTAAGGTGCGGCACGCCATGCTCTCTCGCAGATGGGGCTGGAGAGGATGGCTACCACTGCATCACGCGTGCCCGATGACCATCCGTTGCCGGGCGGTGTACCACGTAGCGACGGTACAGGGGACATTCCCTGCGTCGCTCACCATGCCGGAAGCGAGCCACCGTTGGGTGGTGCACCGCGCAGTAATGGTGAGAGAGTGGCCAGCGATCTGGAAGCTGTTCCCGAGGGGCCATGCCCGGACCGCACCAGCGCCATCCGTGACCTCCGGAGTGGGCGGGCGAGTAAGTCTTTTACCGCGCCGCGGGTGGTGCAAGAGGTGCAGGCTGAGGAGGTGGCGCCACGCGCCGGGCCAATTACCAAGCTTGTGCTGGGGCAGCCCCTTGAGACAGCTGCCATGCCTCATCAGACAGTGGGAAAGGCCATCGGTCTGGCCGTCTTTGCCTCCGATGCCCTTTCGTCCGTGGCCTACGCGACCGAAGAGATCTTACTGGTGCTCGCAGCTGCCGGCGCCATGTTCTTCACTTTTGCGATGCCCATCGCCAGCGCAATTGTCTTCTTATTGCTGGTGCTTACGCTCTCGTACCGGCAGACGATCTTCGCTTACCCAGGCGGGGGCGGCGCGTACATCGTGGCTCGTGACAATCTCGGTGAGGTAGCCGCTCAGACTGCCGGTGCGGCGCTGCTAACCGACTACGTGCTTACCGTTGCTGTAAGCATCTCCTCCGGTGTAGCCCAAGTCGTCTCTGCATTCCCCGCACTGAAGCCGTACCAGGTGGAGCTCTCCGTCGCCGCGGTGGTCCTCATGTGTGTCGTGAACTTGCGCGGCGTCAAGGAGTCTGGCCGCGCATTCGCTGGTCCCACCTACTTCTTCCTGGCCATGATGTTCCTGACCTTGGCAATGGGGTTCTACCGCGCTCTTTCCGGCACGCTCGGCGTGGTCAACGATGTGGTGCCGGCTGTACCCAACCCCCTCGGCTCGCTTAGCCTCTTCCTCATCCTCCGCGCGTTCTCCAGCGGCAGCACGGCGCTCACCGGCGTGGAAGCAATCTCCAATGGGATCACCGCCTTCAAAGAGCCCAAGAGCCAGAATGCCGCCACCACAATGGCGTGGATGTCCGGCATTCTCGGCACCTTGTTCCTTGGCATCACCTTCCTGGCTTTGCAGATCCACGCGGTACCGAGCAACCAGGAGACCGTCATCTCCCAGGTTAGCCGGATGGTCTATGGCGTCCCCGCTCTAAGCGGAAGTGTAGGACTCCCTTATCTCCTGTATCTGCTGACGGCTGCCTCCACAACCCTGATTTTGATCATGGCAGCCAATACCAGCTTTGCGGATTTCCCAAGACTCTGCGCGCTCCATGCTGGCGATGGCTTCCTCCCCAAGCAGCTTACATGGCGTGGCCATCGGTTGGTCTATTCATGGGGAATTGTCACGCTCTCTTTGCTGGCCATCATGCTTCTGGTGGTCTTCCACGGGGATACCCACCAGCTCATTCCGCTCTATGCCATTGGCGTCTTCCTTTCCTTCACTCTATCCCAAGCCGGCATGGTGGTCCGCTGGCACAAGGTAAGCCAGATCAAGCCAGGGCAAGAGGTAGTAGTGGAGCACCATGGCACGGTGTCCAGTATGCGCTTCGACCCGCACTGGCGCTGGAAGCAGCTGATCAATGCCAGCGGCTGCCTCATGACCGCGATGGTCACGCTGATCTTCGCCGTGACCAAGTTCACTGAGGGCGCCTGGATCGTGGTCCTCCTGATCCCCACGATGGTGCTCGTCTTCTTCCGCATTCACGCCCACTATCAGCGCGTCGCTCGCGCGCTCAGCCTGCAGAGCCGCCCCATTGCGATCCGCACACATCCCATTGAGACGATCGTGCTGGTCAATGACGTTCATCAAGGCACGCTACAGATGATCAGCTACGTCGAGTCGCTCGGCAAGCCCTGGGTGGCGGTGCACGTGCAGGTGCGGCCGGAGAAGACGGCTCGAGTGTTGGAAAAGTGGAACAAGTATCTCGGGCAGTACGGCCCGCTCTACGTGCTGCCATCGCCGTATCGCAGCCTCACGGCGCCGGTCGTGCATCTGGTGCAGCGGATCAAGGCGGTCAACCCGGACGCCTTTGTACATATTGTCCTGGCACAGCTCGTCACGCCGTCGCTCCTCGGCCAGCTCCTCCACCGGAACAGTGGCCCGCTGTTCAAGTTCGCCTTCCAGCAGATGCAGGGCGTGGCCGTCACTGACGTGCACTATCGCGTCGAAGGCTCGGGCAGCTTCCTGCGCCTCGAGCGCGCCCGGGCCCGCCAGCGCCACGATGGCTCAGGCGAGCCCGGCAGGAATGATCGGCCGACCGGCAGCCATGGCTCGCGGACTCAGGAAGGATCCGGCGGCACGTCCGAGCCTGGTGGAGCGATGAGCGTAGCCGGCGAGGCAGAGGCCGGGCTGCCGGCGGCCGCCGGCTCTGGTCACCCGTAGGAGCCCAGCCGTGCGCGCGATCCGGGATTCGACTGCCGGCTCCGAACGATTCGTGGCCGAGGTGCTCCTTGGGGGAGTGCTGATCCACGACGTCACCATTACGCCCGAGATCGAGTCGGTGAAGGCCGCGTCGGGTGGGCTGCTGCAGAGGCTCAAAGGCCTGGCGCTCAAGGGATTCCTGCCCTCTCGCTCGGAAGTCATGCAGCAGTGGCGCCTCAATCCAGCCACGCGGTTTCCGCTGCGCCTCCGCGCTGGCGGCTCCCTCTGGGAGTGCGAGGTCGAGATCCTGGCGGTGGTGCACGGCCGGGCGCCGAAAGGCGATGTGGAGTTCCTCGCCGCCACCGTCGAGCCTCCGCGGCCGGCCGGCGCCGCGTAGCGCTCTCCTGGCCGGCCCTCGGGAGTGGCGCTGGCGAGAGCTCCTACTGGCCGGCTGGGCCTTTTGGCACTCCTCGTACACTTATGGCAGGCACTCTTGAGGAGAGCAAGCGATGGCGATCCCGCAGCCGGCGCCGGCCGGCACCGCTCCCCGTGCACTGCTCGATCCACGCACCACCCTCGGCCATGTCCACCTCACGGTGCGCCATCTCGAGCGCGAGGTGGCGTTCTATCGCGACGTCCTTGGCCTGCAGGTACATCGCCGTGACGAAGGTTTTGCCGCCCTTGGCGCCGGCCGGCACGATCTGCTGCACCTCACCGAGCGGCCCAATGCCGTTCGTCTTCCTCGCACCAGCGGGCTCTACCACTTTTGCCTGCTTGTGCGCCAGCGCGTGGAGCTAGCGCAGCTGCTGCGCCGCATTATCGAAACGCGCACGCCCGTGGATGGGCTCGTCGACCATCGCTTCGCCGAGGCCATCTACCTGCCTGATCCAGAAGGCAACGGCATCGAGCTCAACTGGGACCGCCCGCGTGGTCAGTGGCCGGAGTTGCAGACAGCTCTCCGGCTGGGGAATGCGCCGCTCGATGTCGAAGGACTGGAGGCGCTCTGGCGCCAGGCCCCCTCTCCCTGGCCCGGCCCATCGCCCGAGACCATCATTGGCCACATCCACCTGCACGTCGGCGATCTGGCCGCGGCTGAGCGCTTCTACGTCGGTGTGCTGGGCTTCGAAAAGACGATGGCTCTCCCCGGCCAGGCCGTCTTCGTCTCCGCGGGTGGCTATCACCACCATGTGGCGTTCAACCTCTGGGCCGGCCGAGGCCTTGCTGCGGCGCCGGCAGACGCCGCCGGTCTGCGCCACTTTTCCATTCGCCTGGTCGATGAGCCTGAAGTGCAGCGCGTTCTCGACCGCCTGCGAACCGCCGGCTTCCTTCCTGAGGAGATGCCCGAGGGGATGCTCGTGCACGATCCCGCTGGCATCGGCGTGCTTCTCACCACGCCGGCTCCTTAGAGCAAATGGCAAGTCTTAGGTCAGGGCTGGAACGAGAGCGATCTGAGGAGCTGGCGATAGTATTCGCTGAGCAGCGGGTCGCCGACCAGGACGATGACCCCGATCGTCACGATGGCCACAAAGAGCAGCACCATCCCATAGGCCGCCAGCCGCTGAGCGTTTGGGCCGGCCACCAGGGTACCGAGCCAACGCCACAGAATTACTCCCCACTGCAGCATTCCCCGCTCGATCGCCACCAACACTCTCCTCATTCGCCACGATTTGCCTCACGCGGTGGAGCCGTCGAAAGCGGAGGCAGCTTGGTGTACTCCTCAGAGCGTAGGGGGGAACGCTGAACATTTCCATAACGGCCGGCGTTACAAGGTGCGAACGTCGCTGGAGCTGGTTACAGCCCGGTCACCACCGGTAGACCACTGGGACGCAGGCCGGCACCATTTAGCCGCAGCCGGCTTCCTGGTGGCGCCGAATGGCGGCGTACGCTGCATTCAGGCGGACCATCAGCTCCAGGTCTCCACCGGCGTCCGGGTGGTACTGCGCCGCAAGTGCCCGATAGGCAGCTTTGACCACGGCGGCAGGCGCACCCGGGAGCAGCCAGAGCACCGCATAGGCCTCAGCCAGTGTGCCCGTCTCCTCTTTGGTGCCGTCTTGGGTCCGAGCCTGCTGCGCCGCTCGAGCGTACTGTCCGTAGTAGTAGCGGCTCATTGTGGCCGCCAGCCTACTCGGGCGGCCTGAACACATCCGTTACGGCGGCCGTAACAAGGCCGTGGCAAAGCGGCTCGGGCGCTGCCCCGGCTCAGGGCCTGATAGACAGAAGGTTACAAACGCGTAACAACAGGCTGGCTTCGTCCCCACCCACCGTCACTCGCGGCGCACCGGCTCGCGTTCTCCACAGTGGGCGTGGAGTACCGGGGTACGCGGTACGAGGTTGTTACGTCTGCTGTAACGGACGTGTTCATGTGTTCCGCGTATGCTGCAGCTGTGCCGGTCTGGTCGGGCTGCCGGACCAGCTAAGGAGGCGAGAAGAAGACGATGAAGCCGACCCGCAACGACACCACCAGGACCTCAGATCTACCGGCCACGACGGTGAGCCCTGAGCTTACCGAGGCCGAGTGGGAGCTGGCCAATACTCTGCTCGATAGCGGGGTCTCCCTGCTCGGCCTCATTCGGCTGCTCCGCCTGCGCCGCCTGTACCGGAGCCAGCGCAATCCCGTGCTCGATGGGCTTGATGCGCACGCGCAGTTCGCCCGCTGGCTCGTCGCGCAGCATCGCCTCGACGAAGGGTGCGAAGAGTGAGGGAGGGGTAGAGCTCCGGCTTGCCGCTACCAGCTCGCCATAAGGCAGCAATTGCTTCCACGGCCGCTGGTGCCAGGTAGTCTGGCCCTGGTATCGCAAGCCGGTATTAGGCAGCGGGCGACCCGAGTGGCTCAAGCACGAGCCCCCACTCGCGTGCCGCCAGCAGCCGGCACGCCGGACAGATCCCGTGCGAGGCGACCCCCTCCCGCTTCTTAGCGCGGGCGTCCTCGTACGAAAAGGCGCGCCACTCCTGCGACTGCGGGAGCCGAGCCATCGCATGCGCCCGGCCATAGTAGCGGCACCACGCGCATACAATGACGAGCGGATCCGCCATTGCTACCGATAACGGATGGCAGCACGGCGGGTTTCACTGTTGTTCTGGGTCTTGGCGGCGCCTCGCCGGCGCTGCACACGGAGCACCCATTGAGGCTGGCACGCAGCCTTCCTCTCTGCCGTGCCTTGGCGGCGCCTCGCCGGCGCTGCATTACTGGCGCTGCGCTGGCCGCTGGGTGGGGTCGAACATCAGGCCAATCCCGGGGATAGTGTGCAAGAGCTTTGGATGAGCGGGATCCTCTTCGATCTTGCGGCGCAAGCGGTGCATCGTGACGCGCACCGCGTCCTTGCCGCTCGGATCGTCAAATCCCCACACGTGCTTCATGATCGCCCGCGTGCGTACGACGGTGCCGGCATTCGCCATGAGGTAGTGCAGCACGCGGAATTCAGTCGCCGTCAGCTGGATCGGCTGCCCGTGTTTTGCTACCTGGTGCTTCGTGGCATCGAGAGTAATGGGGCCCACCTCCAGCCGATCAGTCGGTAGCGGACCGGCCGCCTGCCGTTCCTGGTCGCGCTCGCGCTTGCGCAGCTGCGCGCGAATGCGTGCCGCGAGCTCGCGGTGGCTGAACGGCTTGGTCACGTAGTCGTCGGCTCCCAGCTCAAGGCCCCGCACCTTATCGGCTTCGGCGTCGAGGCCGGTAAGCATGATGATCACCAGATCGCTGCGCTTGCGCAGCGTTTTGAGCAGCTCGAGCCCATTCCACACCCCCATGTTGATGTCCAGGATGGCTGCGTCGGGCTGCTCCTCTTCGGCCAGCCGGAGCGCCGTGGGCGAATCGTAGGCCTGTAGCACCTCGTATCCGGCCCGCCGCAGGGCAAATGCCAGCAGCTCGACCAGCTCGCGGTCGTCGTCTACCAAGAGTAGCTTCGACATGGCGCCTCTCCAGTCTACGCCTTCGCCGCCAATCCGCCACCAGCGCACCGGCGCGATTGCTGCCAGCTACGCACCCACTCCTTGAACCTCATCGGGCGTCGTGCTCACCCACCAATTGCCTGCCTGCGCTCTCGCTACGGGTTACAGCCTGTGCACCTTCAGAGAGGTGCTATGCACCTTCAGAGAGGTGCTTCGTCGATTGCCAGCTCTTTATCTACGTAGATCTCCCATTTATCTACGTAGATCTCCCATCTGGAGCATCGACGACGCACTCTGGCTACAAAGAAGCCTAGGCCCTGCACACTGCCGGTACCGGCAGCCTAGCCCGTTCGGGCTAGGTTGTAGCGTACGCGCCGGTTCCATCGCATGCTTTTGGTGCGCCTTGGCCTCCGCTGCCCAGCGTTCCATCACTCCCCGCTCACGCTGGAGGCAGCCCCGCCACCCGAAAGCACACGCAGCACAGACTACGCTACTGGAGCACTCGGGCCATGCTCACCAGCATAGAGCAGGCACCCGAAGATCGTTCTTTCCAACCTTTATACTTCCTTGCTCACCTCGCAGGCGAGGCGGCGCGGCGCCCGAGCAGAGTGTAATTGGAGAGGGGAGAAGGCGGGATGGTTATGGCTCTCGAGCGGCGCGTGCCATCTCTCCGCCTGGCGCCGGCACGGCCGCTAGGATACGGTGTCGCCCTGGCCAGCAGTCTGGCGGCTGCGTTCGCTGCTCGGTCGCTGGCACTCTTGCCCCAGCACGCGCTCCTCTGGCCGTTCCTCCTGGCCGTCGCCGTCACTGCCTGGTCGGGTGGGTTCAGGCCGGCGCTGCTGGCTACCGGCGTCTCCGGATTCCTCATCTACCGGCTGAGCCAGCAGCCGGCCTCCCTGGCCACGTTCGGGAATGCCTCTCCTAGCGTGAATATGGCGCTCTTCATCGTGGCCGCCGCCATCCTCACCGGGCTCCATGAGCAGCTCCGGGCCGCCTATCGCCGCGCCGAAGCGGCACGGAGCCAGGCCGAGGCAGAGCACGCGGCGGCACGCGCGGCGCTGGACGAGGTGCAGCAGGCGCAGACCAGATTAGCCCACCTGGCTTCGATTGTCGAGGCCAGCGACGATGCCATGATCGGCCTCACACTCGATGGCCGGATCATGGCCTGGAACCCGGCCGCCGAACGGCTCTTCGGCCAGAGCGCCGCGCAGGTGCTGGGGCGGGCAGTGCAGCAGGTTGCTTCCTTGGACACCGCCGACCCTCTTTCTTCTCTGCTGAGTCGTGCCGCTGCGGGCGAGCGTATCGCCTACCTTGAGGCGGCCGTCGTCCGTGCCGATGGTAGCCCGATCGATGTGGTGCTCAGCCTCTCGCCGATTGCCGGCGCCGGCGAGGCGGCGATGATCGTGCGCGACATCACCTCGCTGCGCCAGCTCGAGGCCAAGCGCCAGCAGGCCGCTCGCCTGGAAGGTGCGCTCGTCGTGGCGCGCACCATCGCCGATCGCGTCTACAATCAGCTCGCGGCCACGGTCGTCGGCTGCGAGATCGTGGCCACCGACGACCGGCTTCCACCCGATCTGACGTCGGTGGCCCAGAAGGCTGCATCTCAGGCGCTGCAGGCTGGTGCTACCATCAAGCAGCTGCTCCGGCTGACGCGGCTGGAAGAGCTCGACCACGGCAGCCTCGGCAGCACGCTCGATATCGCGCGCTCGATCGAAGCGGAGCCGGCGGCCGAGCCGTCCGGTACGCCGCCACCAGCCGTCTGACGGCGGCTGACGGCAGCTGCCGGCGCCGTCGCTAATGGCGGCGCGGTGGCGTGTCCTGGCCCTGGAACGCAACGCGAATAGCCATGAGTAAGGCAGGTTGCCCCACGGAGCAGGGCCCGGGCGCCGGCGGCCCACTCGAACGCAACGCGAATAGCCATGAGTAAGGCAAGTGATCTGCCGCAGCCTTATCCGCATCGGCCTCCCAACCTGCTGATCATCATGCCCGACCAGCTACGGGCCACCGCGCTCGGGCTTTACGGCCGCTCGCCGCTGAGTACGCCGCATCTCGAGGCGCTTGCGCGCTCGGGCGTGCTCTACCGCCACGCCTTCACGCCCTATCCCGTCTGTGTGCCGGCGCGGGTCGCCTTCTGGACCGGCCGCTGGCCTCACCTGACCGGCTCGCGCAACAACCAGGTCTATCTCCAGCCCGGTGAGATCCACTTGCTGCAGCTGCTCCAGGCCGCCGGCTATACCTGCGGCCTCATTGGGAAGAACCACTGCTTCCTCGAGCCCGACCTCGAGCGCTACTTCGATACGTACTATCCCGTGGGCCACAGTGGGCCGGCTGACGAGGGCAGCGATCCGGTGGTGGCAGCCGCCAAACAGTGGGTCCGGAGCATGGAGAGCCTCGGCGGCACTGAGGGAGCGGGAGGCGAAGATCGTCGCGGGATCGTGCGCCGTGCCGGCGGCGGCAGCGGACGGGCCTACGCCGCCGGAATCAGCCCCTTCCCCGTCCACAAGCACGGCACCTGGCTGATCGGCGAGCGCGCTGAAGCCTTCATCCGTGCCCATCGCGACCAGCCGTTCTGCGCCTGGGTCTCCATTCCCGATCCCCACACGCCCTATCAG
>Ga0070741_10005970_pt1 | contig 26508 bp, 20 predicted proteins | sample Coa_R1_4_FD_66440 | JGI IMG/M metagenome (GOLD analysis project Ga0070741, IMG submission 66440) | Surface soil microbial communities from Centralia Pennsylvania, which are recovering from an underground coalmine fire - Coalmine... | ecosystem: Environmental > Terrestrial > Soil > Unclassified ... | reverse complement strand
TGCGGCTGCGGACGATTCTCCATCCTGGGCTGCGGTTGCGGCTGCGGACGATTCTCCATCCTGGGCTGCGGTTGCGGCTGCGGACGATTCTCCATTCTCGGCTGCGGCTGCGGGGACGGCTGATGCTCGAACCGCGGACCCGCATTCGGCTGCGGCTGTGGCTGCGGGCGATTCTCTACGCGCGGCTGTGGCTGAGGTTGTGCATGATTGTCGATCCTCGGCGTAGCGGCATTCGGTTGCGGCTGCGGCTGGGCACGATTCTCGAATCGCGGATTGCCGCCATTCGGTTGCGGCTGAGGCTGCCCACGATTGTCAAACCGTGGATTGCCGCCATTGGGTTGCGGCTGCCCACGATTCTCGATCCGCGGATTGCCGCCATTCGGTTGCGGCTGAGGCTGCCCACGATTCTCAAACCGCGGATTGCCGCCATAGGGCTGCGGCTGTCCACGATTGTCATACCGCGGATTGCTGCCGTTGGGTTGCGGCTGAGGCTGCCCACGATTGTCATACCGCGGCGCTTCGTTCGGCTGCGGGCGCCCAGCCGGAGCCGCGGGCTCCGCAACGCGCGGCGCCGGAGCGATGCCCCGACTGTTCGCGAAGCCGTGTTCCGCAGAGGCCATCTGCGGACGGCCGTGGTTCTGGTTATAGAATTGCGCGCGGTTGTGCGCCGCCTCCACACGGACCTGTTGCTGTACCGGCAGCGGAGCGTCGTGACGCTCACGCATCGCGGCGACCTCCGTCGGCCGAGGCTGAACATTAATCCCACCGCGCCCGCCGTTATAACTCACGCGGTTCTCTGGCCGGCCGCTGTACCGGACGTTGTCATAGATAACCGGCCGCTCGTAGATCGTGCGAATCTCCGGCCTGACGCGGGTTACAGCAGTGTTGTAGTAGAAGTGATCGTGATTCCAGTAGCCGCCGAAGTACCCAATACCGATATAGCCGAAGCCGTAATCGATGCCACCGTAGTAGCCCACGTGACGTCCCCAGTAGCCGTGGTGGAAGCGATAACGGCCGTCATACCAGCCCCAGTACGGCGGAGTCCAAAGCGCGCCGTAGTAAGGTGGCTCAACCCACGCGCCGGGCACCCAGTAGTAGCCATCAGGTCCCCACGCCCAGTAGCCCGGAGTCCAGATATAGTCCGGTCCGGGAGCAGGCGGCTGATCGTACTCAGGCAGCGGCGGAGGCGGCTCAGTGGTGTCCACCAGCGCCTCTTCCCCCGCCAGCTCCTGGTCGGAGTAGCCGGGCTGCTGGTCGTAGTAACCCTGCTGTTGGGGATATTCCTGCTCCACGGGTGCGGGCGCCTGCTGCGGGTATTGGGCCTGCTGATAGTACTCACCCTGCTGCTGCGGCGTATAAGCGGCGTTCTGTCCCAGAACCTGGGTCTGCCCATTGGCCGGCGCCATGTTGGCCGCCGCCGGATCCGGACCGGCGTTTGCCGGATTATTTTTGCTGTGACATCCGGCGGCGAGCGCCAGCGCCCCCGAAATAGCAATCGCGCCCATTGCGCGGCGAATTGTGGTGCTCGTTTTGGTCCTAGCAACTTGCATCCGTTGGCTCCCAGGCGGCTCTCTTCATTGCTGGAGCACGCCCCCTGCACTACGTACAGACGACAGGTATAAACCCGTCAACTTTGTATAAGATGCGGTGCCGCCGGGCGGAGTGAGCCGGCTGGTGATCTATCTCTCTATCTGCACGAAGGGAACGAGTTGGGCCGTGCATCCGGTGTGGCAAAAGCGCTACACTGTCGGCATGTCGCGCTCTCCCCTCAAGCGCTTCCGCCGTGGCCGTCATGATCGCGGGCGTTCCATCCGCTAACGGCGCGCGCGCCTTTCCCCATCCAGACTCGCTATCATCCAGAATTGTTCGCCCGTCATCCTCGCTGCGTGTTCGCGCGTCTGATGCGGGCCTCATCCTCTGCCCTCGTCGCGAGACGGGAGGCAGCGCTCCCCAGGATCAAAGCTCCGCGGGGAGCTTCAAGGAGATTAAGACATGACTACTGCAAACGCCCATCCTGACAGCTTTCACTCCGCCGGCGAGCTCCAGTCCGGCAGCAAGACCGTGCGCTACTTCCGCCTCAACGCGCTGGCGTCCACCGGCGCAAAGCTGGAACGGCTGCCCTACTCGCTGCGCATCCTGCTCGAGAACCTGCTGCGCCGCGAAGACGGCGTGACCGTCACTGCCGATGACATCCGCTTTCTTGCCAACTGGAACGCCAAGGCCGAGCCCTCGCGCGAGATCGCCTTCATGCCGGCGCGCGTGCTCATGCAGGACTTTACCGGTGTGCCCGCGATCGTCGACCTCGCCGCGATGCGCGATGCCATGAAGGCGCTCGGCGGCGATGCCCAGAAGATCAACCCGCTCGTGCCTGCTGAGCTCGTTATCGATCATTCCGTTCAGGTCGACGAGTACGGAAGCGCCAAGGCCTACGACCTGAACGCCGCGCTCGAGTTCCAGCGCAACCGCGAACGCTACGCCTTCCTCAAGTGGGGACAGACCGCCTTCCGCAACTTCTCCGCCGTGCCGCCCGGCATGGGCATCTGCCACCAGGTCAACCTCGAGTACCTCGCCCGCGTCGTCTTCACCAGGGACGAGAACGGCCAGACAATCGCGTATCCAGACACTCTCGTCGGCACCGACTCGCACACCACGATGATCAACGGGCTCGGCGTGCTCGGATGGGGCGTCGGCGGAATCGAAGCCGAAGCTGCCATGCTCGGCCAGCCGGTGAGCATGCTCGTTCCGCAGGTTGTGGGATTCAAACTCACCGGCAAATTGCGCGAAGGCGCAACCGCAACCGACCTCGTCCTCACCGTCACAGAGATGCTGCGCAAGTTCGGCGTCGTCGGCAAGTTCGTCGAGTTCTTCGGCTCCGGCATCAGCCAGCTTCCGCTCGCCGACCGCGCGACGATCGCCAACATGGCTCCGGAGTACGGCGCCACCTGCGGCATCTTCCCCGTCGACTCCGAGACGCTGAAGTATCTGCGCCTCACCGGCCGCAGCGAAGAGCACATCGCGCTCACCGAGGCCTACTACAAGGCGCAGGGACTCTTCCACACTCCCGAGGCACCGGAAGCCGAGTACTCCGGCACACTGTCGCTCGATCTCTCCACGGTAGAGCCGAGCGTCGCAGGGCCGAAGCGGCCGCAGGATCGCGTGCTGCTGCGCGAAACCCCAGAAAGCTTCGCCAAGGTGCTGCCGAGCCTGCTTGGGCCAAACGCAAACAGGACTGTCGTACGCCAGATGGTGCGCTGGGAAGGCGAAGGCGGACACGCATCTGCTGACGGCAATCTCGCGAGCTCCGTCGGCGCACCCGCGCCGGACGTCCCGGTGAGCGTCACCATCAAGGCAACCTCGCACGAGAAGCCGGGCGAAGCTCAGCACCAGACTGCGCGATTCGAGCACAGCGTCCATGCGCGTTTCGGCGTCGACCCGGACCGCTACCTGAGCAATGGCTCCATCGTGATCGCCGCAATCACAAGCTGCACCAACACATCGAATCCCTACGTGATGGTGGCCGCCGGCCTGCTCGCGAAGAAGGCCGTCGAAGCTGGCCTGACCACGCCGCCGTGGGTCAAAACCTCGCTCGCGCCGGGCTCGCGCGTGGTGACGGACTACTACACGCGCGCCGGTCTGCTGCCGTATCTCGACAAGCTGCGCTTCCAGGTCGTCGGCTACGGCTGCACAACCTGCATCGGCAACTCCGGCCCCCTGCCCGAAGATGTTTCGAAGTCGATTGAAGAGCATGGCCTCGTGGCGGTTTCCGTTCTCTCCGGAAACCGCAACTTCGAAGGCCGCATCTCGCCGGAGGTGCGCGCCAACTACCTGATGTCGCCGCCGCTGGTCGTCGCGTACGCGCTCGCCGGGCACATCAAACACAACTTCGACACCGAGCCGCTGGGCAAGGGCAAGAACGGCCAGGATATCTTCCTGCGCGACATCTGGCCGAGCCAGAAGGAGGTCGCCGACGCCGTCGCTGCCTCCATCGACTCCGAGATGTTCCGCCAGCAATACAGCACCGTGAGTGACGGCGATGCCAACTGGCAGCACCTGAAGTTCCCCAGCGGCGACACCTACGGATGGGAGCACGACTCCACCTACATCCGCAAGGCGCCGTACTTCGACGGCATGCCAGCAAGGCCCGCCGCCGTCGAAGACATCAAGGATGCGCGCGTGCTCGCCGTACTCGGCGACTCCGTCACGACCGATCACATCTCCCCGGCCGGCTCCATCAAGCAGAACGGGCCTGCCGGCAAATACCTCACGGACCACGGTGTAAAGCCGTTCGAGTTCAACTCCTACGGCTCGCGCCGCGGCAATCACGAGGTCATGGTGCGCGGGACTTTTGCCAATGTCAGATTGCGCAACAGGCTCGCGCCCGGAACCGAGGGCGGCGTCACACGCCTGCTACCCGAAGGCACGGGCATGAGCATCTATGACGCCAGCGTCGAGTATGCCAAGCGCAACACGCCGCTCTGCATCCTCGCGGGCAAGGAGTACGGCTCAGGCTCCTCGCGCGACTGGGCAGCGAAAGGCCCGCGCCTGCTCGGCATCCGGTTCGTCATCGCTGAAAGCTACGAGCGCATCCATCGATCCAACCTCGTCGGCATGGGCATTCTCCCGCTGCAGTTCCTCGCCGGGCAAAACGCCGATTCGCTCGGCCTGACCGGTGAAGAGGTCTATCGCGTCGGCCAGCCCGGTGAGTTGCGCGCCATGCTCGACGCGAAGTTCGCCAACGGCAAGCTGCTCACCGTCATCGCCGAGTCCGACCAGGGCCGCACGACCGAGTTCCAGGTCGCCGTCCGCATCGACACGCCGCAGGAGATCCTCTACTACCAGCACGGCGGCATCCTGCAGTACGTGCTGCGGCAGCTTGCGGGTAAGGCGTAGCCGTGGGGCTGTTCCGCAAAAAACTCAAGCAGGAGCACAAGGTAATGCTGCAGCACGACCGCGCCGGCGGCGTGCTGCAGCCCGAATATCACCGCGCCACACCCGAGTGCCCGCACCCCGAGCAGTGGTCGATGTTTGACTCCATGACCGCGGAGCTCGAGGTCCTGGAGCTGCTGGCGACACTGGTCACGACGCTGAAGCCGCAGCTCATCGTGGAGACCGGCAGCTTCCTCGGCGTCTCCACCGAATGGATCGCCCGCGGTCTCGACCGCAACTCACAAACCGGCAGCCCCGCAGGCAAAATCATCTCCTGCGAGTACGATCCCGTCGTCTTCGCGCGTGCCAAGGAGCGCTTCGCCAACAACCCCCTCGCGAAGTACATCAATCTCCGCAACGAAAGCTCGCTCGAGATGCACGTCGACGGCACCATCGATCTGCTCTTCTCCGACTCTGACCCCGACCTGCGCGAGGCCGAGGTGAAGCGCTTTCTCCCGCAGATGAACCCCAACGGCCTCATCCTCATTCACGACGCAAGCTCGCACCTGAAGACCGTGCGCGACGCCGCGAAGAAGCTGGAGCGCGAAGGTCTCATCTCCGTGCTTCTGCTGCCCACACCCCGCGGCCTCGTACTCGCGCAACCACGCTCTGCTCTCGCGTAGAACTCGGGTGGCCTACCCTTTCACGCAGTGAAAGGGTGGGGTATCGCGCGTCGTAGCGCGCGAGTGTCTTCTGATTGCTGTCACGCAGTCACGGCCAACGGATGCACCGGCACGCGCACCCAGGTCATGCCCGCGGCCTCTGCCGCCTTGATCCCCAGATCCGCATCCTCAAACACCAGGCAATCCGCCGGCGCAACCTTCAACTTCCGCGCCGCCGTGAGGAACGGCTCCGGATCCGGCTTGCCGTGCGTGTAGTCCTCCGCGCCCACCACCGCGTCGAAGCACGTATCCAGATGCAGCGCCGCCAGCGTCCGCGTGATCGTCAGGCACGGCGATCCCGAAACCACCGCCATCGGAATCTTCCCATGCTGCTCCGTGATGTGCGCCGCCACCGACGCAATCGGCCGCACCCTGTCGATCAGCTCCAGGTACAGCTGCTCCTTGCGATGCACCACCTCCGGCGGAGACATGCGATACCCAAACCGCTCGTTCAGCATCTCCACCGTCCGCGGCAACGGCATCCCTCCCCACGCCCAGAACAGCTCCTCGGGAAACTCGCCGCCCGCCTCGCGCACGGCCTGTTGCCACGTGATCAGGTGCACCGGCATCGAGTCCGCGATCGTTCCATCCAGATCAAACAAATAAGCGCCAAACGCACGATCAGGGATCGGCAGACGCTCGGTCGATGTCTTCACTTCAGCCATTGCTTCCATCGTAGCCTCTTCCCACTTGCCGTAGCATGGAAGAGATGAGCGTCGCAGCCGCACGCACGATGTATCTGCCGGAAATCCTCGCGCACACACGGACGGTTGTCGCTGAGCGCAAGGCTGCGGCAGACATGCGCGCGCTCGAACGCGAAGCCGAGAAGCATCAGCCACGCGGATTCGCGCATGCGTTGCGGACAAAGGCACAGACCGGTCCCGCCATCATTGCCGAACTCAAAAAGGCTTCACCGTCCAAAGGCCTCATCCGCGCCGATTTCGATCCCACTGCATTGGCACAAGAGATGGAACAAGCCGGAGCCGCCGTTCTCTCCGTGCTGACCGACGAGAAATTCTTCCAGGGCTCGCTCGAAAATCTCCGGCTTGCCTCAGCCGCAACGACAATCCCCTGCCTCCGCAAAGATTTCATCATCGATCCCTTCCAGATCGTCGAGGCGCGCGCAAATAATGCCGACGCAATTCTCCTCATCGTCGCCGCGCTCACCGACTCCGAGCTCCGCACGCTCCGCGATGAAGCCCGACACTGGAACCTCGACGTTCTCTGCGAGGTTCACGATGCCGACGAGCTCGACCGCGCCCTCGAACTCGACTGCGAATGCGTCGGCGTGAACAGCCGCGATCTCCGCACCTTCGAGGTCTCCCTCGATCGCGCCTGCGACCTCGCTGCACAGCTCCCACGCTCCGCCGTCCGCGTCGCCGAAAGCGGCATCCACACCCGCAACGATATGCAGCGCCTCCGCTCCGCCGGCTACGAAGCCTTCCTCATCGGCGAATCCCTCATGCGCCAGCCCCACCCCGGCGAAGCACTGAAGAGCCTGCTCAGCAGTGGTCGCTAAATGTACAAATTCCCCCTAACTCCGCATCCCTGACCCCTAACTCGCCTCTCCATGTTCATCAAGATCTGCGCCAACACGAACCTTCAGGACGCCCAGCTCGCCGCCGAGCTAGGCGCCGATGCCGTCGGCTTCGTCTTCGCGCCCAGCCGCCGCCGCATGATCGCCTCGCAGGTCGCCGAAATCACACCGCATCTCCCTGGCAGCGTGCTCACCGTCGGCGTCTTCGCCACCTCTGACGCCGACGAGATCATTCGCGCCGTTCGCGAAGCCGGCCTGCAGGCTGCGCAGCTCCACAATGAACTGGACCCCGACCTCATCGCCAGGCTGAACGACGCCTTCGAGGGCCACATCCAGCTCATCCAGACCGTTCCCTTCAACGTCCATTCCGGCAACAATGCCGGCTTCTCGGCAACGCTGGCCCGCACCCTCACCACCCCTGGCCTCCGCGCCGTGCTGGTCGACGCCGCGCGTCGCGGACAATCCGGCGGCCTCGGCATGGCCTTCGACTGGCAGCTCGCCGCGCAGGAGATCCGCCTCGCCTGCAACACCGCCGCGGCCACTTCCACAGCCGAGCTGCCGCCGCTGATCGTCGCCGGCGGGCTGCACTCCCGCAACGTCGCCGCCGCCATCGATGTCCTGAAGCCCTGGGGCGTCGATGTCGCCAGCGGTGTCGAAGTTTCACCGGGCCGCAAGGATCCTCTGAGGTTGCGGCAATTCATCTCCGCCGCCCGCGGCTCAGCCGAATGGACTGAACCATGGACACCCCTGACCCGGAAAGACGATAGCAACCGCCCCAAAACCTAAAGGACAGCTTTAACCCGGTGTTAACTCCCCTGGTTCCTCTGGCAGCTCCACCTGCCAGCTCCGCCCGCCCTCACCCGTAAATAGAAGATGACTCAGGGGAACCGCGAAAACTACTGGCCCCCTGGCCTTCGCCGACCTATACTTTGGGCAAGCCAGCACGCCCCACCAGGGCTGCCCGGCCGTGTCACCGCGATTGCATGGGAACCCATCAGCCAATTCGCAAGACCGTCACTCCTGAGATTCCGGACAAGCTCTACTTCCGGATCGGCGATGTCGCGCGGCTCTGCGAGGTCCCCGCCTACGTACTGCGCTTCTGGGAGACCGAGTTCCCGCAGCTCAAGCCCAACAAAGGCGGCACCGGCCAACGCCTCTACCGGAAGCGCGACGTCGAGATGGCGCTGCGCATCAAGAGCCTGCTCTACGACCAGGGCTACACGATCCCCGGCGCGCGCCAGGTCTTCAAGAATGAGGCCAAGCCGCGCGAAGCGGTCACGCCGTTTGAACCCGTCGCCGTTGCAACGCCCGCGCCAGCGCTCGTTCCCGTCGAACCCCCGTCCCTCGGTCCAAACATCGACAAGGCTCCCATCGAGGCCCGGCTCCGTGCGCTCCGCAAAGAGATGCAGCAGCTTCTTGCCTTGCTCGGTTCCCCCGCCGCGAGCACCGAACCTCCCGCGCTGCGGCCCAAGCCCCTGCGCCCGCGGCTCGTCACCGCCTCCAGGCCAGAATCCAAGCCGGCCCTGAAGCCCGAACCGAAAATCGTGGAGCGCCGGCAGGGTGACCTGTTCCCCATTGAATGAGCCCGCTGCACTCACCCGTCCCCGATCCGCCTACTCCGCCGGCTGAAATTTCACCTCCACCGGACCTCGCAGCCCAGCCTGCTTCCCAGGCGTCCCGTCGCGGCTCCTCGCGGCTGAATCTCTTTCGCAGCTCGCACGGTCACACCGTCGGCTCGGCAGCCATGCTGCTGATGATCAGCTCCCTGCTCTCCGGCGTGCTCGCGCTTGTCCGCATCAAGTACGTCAACTTCCTGTTCGGCGCCGGCCCCGCGCAGGACGCCTATCGCGCCGCATTCAAGCTTCCCGACCTGCTCTCCTACTTCCTCACCGGCGGAGCCGTCGCGATCTCCCTCATCACCGTCCTCAATCGCTATCTCGTCAACGATGACGAAGAGGGCGCGGACCGTGCTCTCTCCGTCATCATGACCACCATGCTGCTCGTGCTCTGCGCCGGCGTGGTGCTGGCGGAGTTCGTCGCACCCTACTACGTCTGGTTCGCCAACAAAGGCTTTCGCCACGATCCCCTGCGCTTCGATCTCTGCACCTCGATGACCCGCATCATTCTGCCGGCACAGCTCTTCTTCTTCCTTGGCAGTTGCATGAGCGCACGTCTGCAGGTGCGAAAGATCTTCATCTACCAGGCCGGCGTTCCCGTGGTCTACAACACCGGCATCATTCTCGGCGCTCTCTTCCTGCATCGCCAGATGGGCATCTACTCCCTCGCCGTCGGTGTACTCGCCGGCGTCATCGCCGGCGCTCTGTTGCTCAACACTCTCGGCGCCATGCGCACCGGCCTGCGCTACCGTCCAGTCATCGGCTTCAGAGATCCAGCCTTCGTCGAGTGGTTCAAGCTGACCCTTCCTCTAATGATTGGCGTTTCGCTCGTCATGTTCGACGGCTACTTCCTCAACTACTTCGGCTCCCTGCGCGAGGGCGGCATCACGGTCATCGGCAACGCCAAGGATCTCTTCAACGCGCCGTTCAACGTAATTGGCCCTGCCGCAGGCGCTGCCTCGCTTCCGTTCTTCGCCTCTCTCTATCAACAAGGCCGCACGCGCGATTTCTCAGCCTCTGTCAGCCGCTCCGTCTCACGATTGTTTGCCGTCGGCATGCTCGTCTCTGCGTGGATGATCGCGCTCGCGCCCTGGCTGCTCGATCTCTTTCGCGGCGGAAAATTCAATCAGGCCGCTACCGTCGAAACCACACGGCTATTCAGCATCCTCTCCGTGACACTCGCGATCTGGGCCGTGCAGGGAATCTACGCGCGCTCGTTTTACGCGGCCAGCGACACGCGCACACCCGCCATTACCGGCACTCTCATCACCGTGCTCTCCATACCCATGTACTGGAGCCTCTTCTACACGCTCGGCCTGGAAGGCCTGGCGCTCGCCTCCGACCTCGGCATCCTGGTTCAGACCGGCACACTCGCCGTGCTCCTGCACCGCAAGCGCCTGGTGAATTTTTCACATCTGGAATTCGGCGAACTGGGCCGCTCCTTCGCCGCTGCCATCGCCGCGCTGCTTGCCGCCGGCGCTGTGGTCCGCGCGCTGCCCCACGTCTCCAGCCACTCCGGCGATCTCCTCATCATCGCCGCCGGTACTGCAGTCTGGGCGCTGCTCTGCTTCGGCGTGCTTCGCCTCACCGGTTCCCGTCTGCCGAATCAGCTTCTTCGCCGCAATGCCTGAGATGCAGGCCTGAGATGCAGGCCTGAAGGCTGCGCCGCAACTCTTCCCGCTGAACGGAAACGCCGCGCCAGAGCATAGCTCCACGCGGCGTCTCGTTCACGAGTTGTTCAGCGCCATCCGATTAGTACGGGCTGTTGGCCTTATCAGCCGCCTTGTCAGCCTCGTACTGCTTTTCGTTAGCCTTGCGAACCTTCTTGCTGTTCGCCGCCTTCGCCTCAGCATGGTCGGCCTTCGCCTGCTGCTCATCAGCCTTCTCTTCCTTCTTCAGCTGGTGATGTGTCATCGGGTGTTCTACAACGGGGCCCGAGGCCGTGGCACTGGTAGTGGTCGTCGTCTGCGTCGTCTGCTGCTGCGTCGTCTCCTGCTGCGCGAGCCCGGGGGCCGCACAGATTGCGAGCGCTGCTGCGAGAACTGCTGCACGTTCGAACTTCATAGGATTCCTCCTCGTGCCTTAGACGGCAACGAAAGGACTCGCGTGGTCTCACGAGAGTACGAATCAGCCCTCTTTCGCGTCCTCATACTCCTCATGCCACTTCATCTGAATAGCTTCCAGCAGACCTTCATTCGATTTTTGAGGATCTCCAACAAACCCAGGCAACTCCGTAATCCATTTGTGCATGTCGGTGAACCGCACCGTAAACGGATCGAGCTCCGGAAACTTCTCCTGCAGTTGAATCGCAATCTCGAGCGTGTCGCTCCAGTCAATCTCGCGCGCCATCGCATGGCTCCTTTGTGTGAGCTCCAGTCTATTCGAGCAACCGCCTCCGCGAAGGCTCAACTCAGCCATCCACGGTAGAATAGAAGCAGGCATGAGCGCACAAACCTCACAGAAGAGCGGCCCCGGGATAAAGCCCCAGCGAAGCTCCATGAGCTCTCGCGGACGCATGACCGCGCGCCGCCGCCTCATCGCCGCCTCACGCCGCCTGCGCGAGCTCAAGTCCATCGGCTCCGCGCTCGCCGACACCGCACACCCCTACATGGCGCACATCGTGCCCATGCGCCGCTGCAATCTCGCCTGCACCTACTGCAACGAGTTCGACGACTTCTCCAAGCCCGTTGACCTCGACGAGATGCGCCGCCGCATCGGCGAGCTCGGCCGCCTCGGCACCACTGTCATCACCATCTCCGGCGGCGAGCCATTGCTCCATCCAGAGCTCGACGACGTCATCCGCGCCATCCGCAAGACGGGCGCCATCGCCGGCATGATCACCAACGGCTATCTGCTGATGCCCGATCGCATCCACCGCCTCAACAAAGCAGGCCTCGATCACATGCAGATCTCCATCGACAACGTCATGCCCGACGAGGTCAGCAAAAAATCCCTCAAGGTCCTCGACGCCAAACTGCGCATGCTCGCCGAACACGCCGACTTCCACGTCAACATCAACTCCGTCGTCGGCGGCGGCATCGAGCACCCGGAAGACGCCCTCACAGTTTCCAAGCGCGCGCTGGAGCTCGGCTTCAGCTCCACCATCGGCATCATCCACGACGGCACCGGCCAGCTAAAGCCCCTCGGCGCTCGCGAGCGCGCCGTCTGGGACGAAGTCCGCCGCCTCACCCGCCGCAGCTACTCGCGCTTCAACCACTTTCAGGAAGCCATCGCCAACGGCCAGCCCAACGACTGGCGTTGCCGCGCCGGCTCGCGCTACCTCTACGTCTGCGAAAACGGCCTCGTGCACTACTGCAGCCAGCAGCGCGGCTACCCAGCCATCCCCCTCGCCGAGTACACCACCGAGCTCGTCAAGCGCGAGTTCCTCACCGAAAAAGGCTGCGCCCCCAACTGCACCATCTCCTGCGTGCACCAGGTCAGCTACATCGACCACTGGCGCGCCCCGCAGACCTCGACCACCACGCCCGGCGCCGGCGCCTCCGACCTCGTCCAGATCCAGTAGTCCCCACACCAAAGAAAACGGCCGCCTCTCAGGCGGCCTTCGTCTTCCTCTGTCACACCCTAGCGCGTGTGCGCCGCCGCATGCCCCGCCGTATGATGCACAGCCGGCGCTGGCTCCGATACCCACGTCTTCGCCAGGTCAATCGCCGCATCCAGTTGCGACACGTCCTTCACCTGGATCCAGCGATGCGGCGTCACGATGATGATCGTCGGCGTCTCCACTAACCCCAACTTCTTGCCCAGATTCACATCCGTCTCAACCTCGCGCTCCAGCTGCCCTGTCGGGTCAACCACGAATGGCATCTCCTTGCCGTGCTGGCTCATGAACTGCTTCGTAAAGTTGAGGAGATCGTCCTGAGACGCGATGCGGTACTGCGCGGCAAACACCTGCCGGCGATAGTCCTCGGCCAGCCGCGGCGAAATCTTGTCCTTCATGTAGCGCGCGTACAGCGCCGCCTGGTGGCTCCAAATGTGGTTTGGGATCAGGAAGTCATACTCCACCAGCGGAATGTGGTACTGCGCGACCGCCGCGTGCACAAACGGAAACGCATGCGCGCACGCCGGGCACTCCAGGTCTTCCCATTCGATCACCGCGAGCTTCACGCCCGCCGGCGGCTTCAGCATCGACGTATCGGTGAAGTGACTCACCTGGTTGGGCGGCATCGAAATCTGTGCCGCAGCAAAACCTGCGGAAACAATCAAGCCGAATGAACCAAACAGGGCAATGGCGAGGAGGCGGCGAAGACCGGAAGAACGCACTCTGAAGGACCTTTGGAGCAAAGTGTTGCTCTGTCTCCATTGAACCATCAAGCCTCGCCCCCGCGCCAATCCAGGCAGCGTTTCCTCCCCTCCGGTGCTATCCTCGGAAGCGAAGGAAAATCGAAATGATGCTCGCCCTCGCCGCACTCGATCTGCTGCTCCTGATCGTCATCCTCTTCGTCCTGCTCCGCCGTTACGGGCAGACAAGCGAGCATGCAGACGCGGATCCGCGCGTGGCAGCGCTCGCCGCCGAGCTGCCTACCCAGTTCGCCCGCCTCGAGACACGACTCGCCACACTCGACGAACATCTCCGCAGCAGCGTCACACAAATCCGCGCCGACACCTCCGCCGAAGCCCAGGCCGGCCGCGAGGCCGCCGAGCGCTCCGCCGCTGCCCTTCGCACCGAAGTCCTCGGCAACGTGAACGCCCTTGGCGAAACTCTGCGCTCCGGCCTCGACAGCTTCCGCAAGGACAACACCGGCGCATCGGAAACTCTTCGCCAGGTGGTCGACGCGCAGCTCGCCGGGCTCACCCAGCGCTTCATGGGCTTCGCCACCGACATGGCCCGCGAGCACGCCGAGAACCGCGAGACGCTGCACGCCCGCCTCACCGATCTCGGCAATCAGTACGCCGCCCACCAGGAACGTCTCCGCGGCTCCGTCGAGGAGCGCCTCGAAAAACTCAATCAGGCCAACGCCGCAAAGCTCGAAGAGATGCGCCAGACTGTCGACGAAAAACTGCACGCAACCTTGCAGACACGTCTCACCGAAAGCTTCGGCCAGGTCACCGACCAACTCACCAAAGTGCACGCCGGTCTAGGCGAAATGACCAAACTCTCCGCCGGCGTCGATGACCTCTCGCGCATCTTCACCAACGTCAAGTCGCGCGGCGGCTTCGCCGAAGTGCAGCTCGGAATGCTGCTGCAGCAGATGCTCGCGCCCAGCCAGTTCCAGCAGAACGTGCGCGTCAAGCCCAACACCCAGGAGGTCGTCGAGTACGCAGTCAAATTCCCCACACCGCAGGGCGAAACTCTGCTTCCCATCGACGCAAAATTCCCGCGCGAGGCATGGGAGCGACTCGAAACCGCCTACGAAACCGGCTCGGCGGCAGAGATTGCCTCCGCGGGCAAGGCCTTCGAATCAGCGATTCGCATTGAAGGCAAGCGCATCTGCGACAAGTACATTGCGCCCCCGGCCACCACGTCCTTCGCCATCATGTTTCTGCCCACCGAGGGCCTCTACGCCGAAGTCATGCGCCGCGATGGCCTGCAGTCGGACCTTCAGCAGAACTGCCGAGTCACCATCGCCGGCCCCAGCACCCTCTCCGCAATCCTCAACAGCTTCCAGATGGGCTTCCACATGCTCCAGATGCAGGAGAAGGGTGACGAGGTCTGGAAGGTGCTCGCCGCGGCACGCACGCAGTTCGGCAAGTTTGAGGACCTGATGGGCAAGATGAGCAAAGACGTTGAAAAGGTGCAGAACACCCTGGGCGAGGTAGCCACACGCACGCGGGTCATCAACCGCACGCTGAAAGATGTCAGCCTCGAGCCGAACGGCAATGCGCTGAGTCGCGGGGCGGCGCTCAGCGGCATGTTGCCGCTGCTGGCGGCTGAGGAAGACGAATAAAAAGACTTAGCTGAATTTTGGAAGAAACAGGCTTCGTTGAATTTTCCGAATTCTGGGGAACGAATTCTGGGGAATAAAGGGCTGACGGTCGCCCGGGGGAAGCGATCCGCGGCCCGGCCACGGGGGCTTGAACACTTCTCCTGAAGCTGTACAGCGAAGCGAACACCGTTCGGGCCGTTTTCCTTAAGACGAAAACGGCGTCGGCCGAAGTGTCCAAGGGCAAAGCATCAGGAGAAATGTTCTTAGAACGGCTGGTTCATCGCCGTAGCGCGCTCCAGCCGGTGGGCGTGGCCATCATCCCGTTGGAACGTCCGGCAGCGGCAGATCGTGCACTCCCACGGAAAGACACCGAACGCAGGCAGCAGACGCATCTGGGTCCATCCCCGGCGGTTCAAGCGGCGAAGATGACCCGAGCCGCAGTGTTTGCAGAGTCTCTTGCTCAAGAGATTGACCTCCTCAGTGGTTGGCGACCGAGCACGGGGCCCGACTTTTTGTGGCCCCAATGCTAGGCGCGTACGGTCGAAAGAGATAGAAGATTGCGCGGCAGGGAACCCGGTTTGATGCCCTGCCTTCTTGCTGATAAAGAGCATTCTGCGTTCGCCGCCACCAGCCCGCTATCCCACTGCGAGCCGCCGCAGCAAACGGAACGTGTCAGGTAATGTGACCTGCACGGGGCACGTGACCTTAGTTGGTGGTAGGCGTAACACTCGCGGGCGGGGCGTGCCGTAACACAACGTTGCAGGGCTGGATCACCGGAAAGGGTCACGAACCTGCATCCGAGCTCGCATGGGTCTTCGGCAGCCGCAGGCCCCCAAAGAACGTAAAGACCTCACAGAACACCCAAAACCATGCAATTCTTTACACGTAGGGAGAGCCTAAGTATCCTTGCACACTGAGGCAATTGCAGCGGACGTCGTTTTCAGGACACACCCGTCCCCGTGGCTCAGAAGGAATCTGATAGGAGATTGGAACAATGGCAGCAGTCGATGAGAAGGTGAAACAAATTATTGTCGAGCAGCTTCAGGTGGACGAGGCTGAAGTGACCCCCGGCGCCAGCTTTCAGGAAGACCTCGGCGCCGATTCGCTCGACGTGGTCGAACTGGTCATGCAGTTCGAAGAGGCCTTCGACATCCAGATTCCGGATGAGGACGCGGAAAAGATCAAGACCGTCAAAGACGCGACCGATTACATCGAGAAGCATCAGAAAGAGAAATAGCGGGAAGCGGCCATCTTTGGATGGCCCGCAAGAAATTGCGAGAAGGGCCCATTTTATATGGCCCATCAACCCGCTACATCCCAAGGAACGTAACAATGGAGCAGCGACGTGTTGTCGTGACTGGCCTCGGCGCCTTGTGCGGGGTCGGGAACACTGCGGCTGAGGTGTGGGAAGGCCTGATGGCCGGCCGCAGCGGCATGGCCGAAATCACTGCCTTCGACCTCACCGGGCACTCTGTCCGGTTTGCGGCCGAAGTTAAAAACTTCGACCCGCACCAGTTCGTGGACAAAAAAGAGGCCCGCAAGATGGGCCGCTTCATCCACTTCGCCATGGCCGCCTCGGACGAGGCCATGAAGCACTCCGGCCTCCAGGTCACGCCGGAGAACGCCGACTGCGTCGGCGTGCACATCGGTTCCGGCATCGGCGGGTTCGACGTCATCGAGCGCGAGCACACCAACCTGATGAACGGCGGCCCGCGCCGCATCTCGCCCTTCTTCATCCCCGCCTCCATCGTCAACCTCGCCGCCGGCCACGTCTCCATCCGCTACGGCGCCCGCGGTCCCAACGAGGCCACCGCCACCGCCTGCACCACCTCCGCGCACTCCATCGGCGACGCCTTCCGCATTATCCAGCGCGGCGACGCCGACGCCATGATCGCCGGCGGTGCCGAAGGCGCCATCACCCCCATGGGCGTCGGCGGATTTGCGGCCATGAAAGCTCTCTCCACCCGCAACGATGACCCCACCCACGCCTCTCGCCCCTTCGACAAGGACCGCGACGGCTTCGTCGTCGGCGAAGGCGCCGGCATCCTCATCCTCGAGGAGCTCGAGTTCGCCAAACGCCGCGGCGCCAACATCCTCGCCGAAATCATCGGCTACGGCATGTCCGCCGACGCCTTCCACATGACCGGCATGGCCCCCGAGGGCGAAGGCTGCTATCGCTCCATGAAACACGCGCTCAAAGTGGCCGGCATCTCGCCCGACCAGATCGACTACGTCAACGCGCACGCCACCTCCACCCCACTCGGCGACGCGCTCGAATCCAAAGCCATCGAAAACGTCTTCGGCGAGCGCGCCCTCAACCATACCCTGCTCGTCAGCTCGACCAAGTCCATGACCGGCCACCTGCTCGGCGGCGCCGGCGGCCTCGAAGCAGCCATCACCATCCAGGCCATGCAGCACCAGATGGTCCCGCCCACCATGAACCTCGAGAACGTCGACCCCGAGTGCCGCCTCAACTACGTGCCCAACAAGCCGCAGCCCTGCAAAATCGACTACGCCCTCTCCAACAGCTTCGGCTTCGGCGGCACTAACGGCTCCCTCGTCTTCAAGCGCTGGGGCGCCGAGTAGCGATCACCTACATGAGCTGTGCAATGCAAGCTCACGGCCTTCACGCGTGGGAGCGCGTCTCTGCTGCATGCAATGCCTCCCGCACCTTCTTCTCCAATCCCATCGCATCAAACGGCGCCCTGACCTTCGCATCATTGTCGAAGTACACATAGACATCCCGCGCACACCCCTCCGCCTCCGTCTCACACGCCCTGCGCCCCTCCGCCCGCGCCCCCGTCGCCCATGCGACCACCCGCTCCGCCCACTCATCCAGCGCCACATCCTCATACCCGCTCGCGTACAGCTCCTCCGACCCATGCAGCCGGACATAAACAAAATCCGCCGTCACATCGAACAGCAGCGGCCACTCCACCGTATCCGCCACCACCAGCGCTACGTCGTGCTCCCTTAGCAACTCCACAAACTCCTCGCACGCAAAGCTCTCATCGCGAATCTCAACCGCATGCCGGATCGGCGTCTTCTTCGGCACCCCTTTCGCCACCTCAACACACGCCCTGCCCTGCAACCGCTCATCATGCGCAGACGCCAGCGTCGCCGCCGCTCCCTGCGTCCTTGGCAGCAACTCAAAAAACTCCCTGAACCGTGACGCCTCGAACCTTAACTGCGGCGGAAACTGCCACAGAATCGGTCCCAGCTTCTTCCCCAGCTCCAGCAGCCCGCTCGCGAAAAAATTCGCCAGCGGCTGCTCCGCATTGCGCAGCTTCAGCATGTGCGTCAGGTATCGCGACCCTTTCACCGCAAACACAAAATCCTCCGGAGTCTGCGCGCTCCAGTCGCGAAAATACCCCGGCTTCTGCAGCGAATAAAACGTGCCGTTAATTTCCACACTCGGAAACTTCGTCGCCGCAAACTCCAGCTCGCGCCGCTGCGCCAGCTTCGGCGGATAAAACTTCCCACGCCAGCCCGCATACCGCCAGCCCGAAATCCCGATCCTCACCCTGCCTACTCTCATCTGTTCCAACGCCCCAAAATCCGAAACCGCAACGACCCAACAAACCACCGCATCCTAGCCACCATGGACCACGCCAAGTACCACGCCAAGCCCTTGATGAACACGCCCGTCGTCCTCACGCCGGACACCACCATCGAGATAGATGGCGAATCCATCCCCGCCGAAACCGGCGAGCCCCTCATCGAAGCCGTCAATCGCGCCATGGCCATCCGCCAGCAAACCTTCCCGCAGGTCTGCTACCTCAAGCCCATGGGGCCCATCGGCTCCTGCGACACATGCATGGTCGAGCTCAACAGCCAGCTCGTACGCGCCTGCGAAGCCCGCGTCGCCGCCGGTCAAGTCGTCTTCACCCGATCCGACCGCGCCGACGTCGCGCAGCGCGACGCCTTCGACCGCCTCCTGCACCACCACGACCTCTACTGCACCGTCTGCGACAACAACAACCAGAACTGCACCGTCCACAACACCACCAAAGAGCTCGGCGTAAAACACCAGGCCCGCAAGTTCGAGCACCGCCCCTACCCACAGGACCACTCCAACCCCTTCTACCGCTACGATCCCGACCAGTGCATCCTCTGCGGCCGCTGCGTCGAGGCCTGCCAGAACGTCCAGGTCAACGAGACCCTCACCATCGATTGGTCCCGCGAAATCCCGCGCGTCCTCTGGGACGGCACCGAGCAGATCGCCGGCTCAAGCTGCGTCTCCTGCGGCCACTGCATCTCCGTCTGCCCCTGCAACGCGCTCATGGAAAAAGGCATGCTCGGCAAGGCCGGCTATCTCACCTCGCTTCCCGCCGACGCCCTCAACAACATGATTGAAGCCGTCAAAGGCATCGAGCCCTCCACCGGCTACCCGCCCATCCTCGCGCTCTCTGAGATCGAAGCCGAGATGCGCAAGCAGCGCGTCAAAGTCACCAAAACCGTCTGCACCTACTGCGGCGTCGGGTGCTCGTTCGACATCTGGACGCGCGACCGCCACATCCTCAAAGTCGAACCCGCGCACGGCCCCGCCAACGGAATCTCCACCTGCGTCAAAGGCAAGTTCGCCTGGGACTTCGTCAACGCTGAGGACCGCCTGCGCAAGCCTCTCAAACGCACCGTCGTCGATGGCAAACACACCTTCGTGGAAATCGAGTGGGACGAAGCGCTCGACATCATCGCGGAAAAATTCACGAAGATCAAAACAGAACACGGCCCCGACGCGCTCGCCTTTGTCGCCTCGTCCAAGTGCTCGAACGAAGAGAGCTACCTCATCCAGAAGCTCGCCCGCGCCGTCATCGGCACCAACAACATCGACAACTGCTCGCGCTACTGCCAGACCCCCGCCAGCAAAGGCCTCTCTCGCACCGTCGGCTACGGAGGCGACTCCGGCTCCATCTCCGACATCGAGATCGCCGACCTGGTCATCATCATCGGCTCCAACACCTCCGAGTCGCATCCCGTTCTCGCCACGCGCATCAAGCGCTCGCACAAACACCGCGGCCAGCGCCTCATCGTCAGCGACCTCCGCAAGCACGAGATGGCCGAGCGCGCCGACCTCTTCCTCCACCCCAATCCATCCACCGACGAGGTCTGGCTCGGCGCCGTCACCAAACACCTCATCGACACCGGCCGCCACAAGCAGGCCTTCATCGACAAGTGGGTCAACAAGTGGGACGAGTACCGCGCCTCACTCGAGCCTTACACCCTCGAATACGCCGAAAAGATCACCGGCCTCCCCGTCGCCACACTCCAGCAAATCGCCGACGAGATCGCTTCCGCCGAGCGCGTCTGCATCCTCTGGGCCATGGGCGTCACGCAGCACTGCGGCGGCTCCGACACCTCCACCGCCATCTGCAACCTGCTGCTCGCTACCGGCAACTTCAAGCGCCCCGGCACCGGCGCCTATCCTCTGCGCGGCCACAACAACGTGCAGGGCACCAGCGACTTCGGCTCCATGCCGGACGTCTTCTCCGGCTACCAAAAAGTCGACAACGAAGACATTCGCGCCAAGTTCGAAGCCGCCTGGGGCGTCACCCTGCCCACCACCAAAGGCCATGACAATCGCGAGATGATCGAGGCCATCCACCAGGGCAAACTCAAGTCCCTCTACATCACCGGCGAAGACACCATCACCTCCGACGCCAACGCCAACGACGTCGCCGAAGCCTTCGGCAAGCTCGACTTCCTTCTCGTCCAGGACATCTTCTTCTCCGAAACGTGCCGCTTCGCCGACCTCGTTCTTCCTGCCTCGCCTTCACTCGAAAAAGACGGCACCTTCGTCTCCACCGAGCGCCGCATTCAGCGCTTCTACAAAGCCTTCGAGCCGCTCGGCCACTCCAAGCCCGACTGGCAGATCTACCAGCTCATCGCGCAGAAGCTCGGTGGCGCCGGCGGCTGGGACTACACGCATCCGTCCGACATCATGGAAGAGATCGCCAGCCTCACCCCAACCCTCGCGGGCGTCAGCTACGAGCGCCTCGAAGGCTACAAAACCCTCCAGTGGCCCGTCGCCAAGGACGGCACCGACGAGCCGCTGCTCTACGCCGGCGAAACCACCTTCCCCTTCCCCGACGGCAAAGCCAGCTTCCACCCGCTCCAGTACATCGCGCCCAGCGAAGAGCAGAACGAGACCTACGATCTCCACGTCAACAACGGCCGCCTCCTCGAGCACTTCGAACAGGGCAACCTCAGCTATCGCGTTCCCGGCATCAAGGAGATCACGCCCGAAGTCTTCGTCGAGGTCTCGCCGGAGCTGGCGCAGGAACGCGGCCTCGAGTCAGGCCAGTACGTCCAGCTCGAAAGCCCGTACGGCTTCGTCCGCGTCAAAGTCCTCGTCACGCATCGCGTCATCGGGAAGCAGATGTACATGCCCATGAACTCCATCACCGAACCCGTCAACAAACTCACCAGCTCTCACCTCGACCGCGCAACCCACACTCCCGCCTACAAAGAGCTCTCGGTCAAAATGACCGTCCTCCCCGAAAAGGGCGACTCTCCTCTGCCGCGCGAAAACTTCCGCTTCGGCACCCGCACACCCACCGACGGCGTCGACGTCGCCGCCCTTCGCTCCCGCGCCGACTACCACGTCCCCGGCACCCGCCCCAAAGACAAACTCGTCCAGATCGAAACCATAAGACCAACCTGAGGCGAGTAGTTAGCAGTTAGTGGTTAGTAAAAACGCTGAGTGTTCTAGCTGTTGCTGTTGCTCTTCTTGTTTGTCATCCCCGAAGGGGATCTGCGTTTGCTTTCGTTTTTGCCTTGCCGTTGCCTTTCTTTCTGTCATTCCCGAAGGCAATCTGCTTTTAACTCGCAACCCGATCTCGCATCTGGAAACTCATCGCCGGACCGCCTTTGCCTTATTCACTACTCACTACTCACTATTCACTGAAGAGGAACCCATGGCGCACCAGATCACCTTCAAACCCGAACCAATCGACCCGCAAAAAGAGCTCATGAACCGCATCCAGAACGCGCCGCGCGACCACGCCGAGGCCCTCCTCGCCGCCTGGGACCTCCTCGAAGCCTCGCACCAGAAGGGCATCCTCGACCTTGCCCAGGGCGTCATCGGCGGCCGCGACATCATCGCCGGCAAGCTCGCCGAAGCCGCCAACTCGCCCGACGGCATCAACGTCGCCCGCAACCTCATCGCCCTCGGCCGGATCGTCGCCTCCATAGACCCCGACATGCTCTACAAGGTCAGCCGCGCCCTCGACCGCAACCCGCCGCGCGTCCAGGAAAAGCCTCCCAGCCTGCTGTCGCTCTTCCGCCAGTTCCGCGCCGAAGACACCCGCCGCGGCCTCGCCTACGGCCTCGACATCCTCGCCGCCGTCGGCGCCGCCACCCGCGAACCCTGACGCCACAACCCCATTTAAGAGTGCACCCCCTGCACCGGATAACTCCTTTGCGCTGAAGACTTTGCAGCCACATAATGTTGCAAGTATCTGAAAACAGAGACTTTGCGCAACACGGCAATATTAAAGTCCACCCCTAAGTCCAATCTCCTGAAGACTTTGCGCAAAAACAGGGGGAGGGGAGGGGTACCCTTCTCGCCAGCAATTTTCACGTCCGCGGGCTCCTCGAAGCGCTACACTTCCGTCAGCTTCCATACATTCAGGAGATCCCTCATGGAGCAGGTAGCTGTCGCGTCCGAAAATAAGCCGCTCTCGCAGGGCGCACGCTTCATCGACGCCTTCATCGCGCCCACAAAAACATTCACTGACATCCGGCGCAACGCCAGCTGGTGGCTGCCCTTCATCGTCATCTGCATCCTCAGCTTTCTGTTTGCGTACACCGTACTGCATAAAGTCGGACTCGCGGGTCTCGTTGACGGCATCATTCACAACAACGCATCCCTTGCGGACCGCCTCGCCAACGCCCCGCCCGACCAGGCCGCCCGCATCCGCTCCAGCATCGAGATGCAGTTTCGGTTCATGTACGTTGCGCCGGTGATTCTTCTCGTTGTGGGCCTCATCGTCTCCGGCATCTTCCTCGCCACCGCAAACTTCGCCTTCGGCGCCAAGACGAACTACAAGCAGATGCTCGCCGTCTGGTTCTACGGCACACTCCCGCTTATCTTCATCTCCATCCTGACCGTCATCACGCTGTTTGCCGGCATGCAGAGCGACTCATTCAACATCAAGAATGCCGTCGGGACGAACGTCGGCTACTACCTGCAGGGCGGCGGCTCACCACAGTGGCTGATTACCCTGCTCTCCTCCGTCGACATCTTCGCCATCTGGGCCGCCGTCCTCCTCACGATGGGCATCTCGATCGTTTCCGGAATCAAGCGAAGCTCCGCCGCGATTATCGTCTTCGGCTGGTGGGCCCTCTATGTGCTGGTTCAGACAGCCATCGCCGCCGTGACAGGCTGAGCTCACGTTCAGTTGAAAGCAAAGAGCCTGGCGATGGCCGGGCTCTTTCCTCTTCAGCCTTTGACTGCGTTGAAAACTTGTTCTGCCGCACGCAGTCCCGTGCGCAGCGCCGCATGCACAGTGCCCCAGTTGCCGCTTGTGTCGGTGTGCTCGCCGGCAAAGAACAACGTGTCGCCTTCCGCTTCGGTCATCCTCAGCGGAGCATCGATCGCATTCACCGGCACGTAGGTGTATGCGCCGCACGAGAACGGATCGAGCTGCCAGTCGTTCCTGTGCGTCGCGATAAGCGAATCGCGAACCAACTGCTCGGGAACGCCGAACACCTGCGCCAAATCACGGCACGCCTGCTCTCCAAGCTCCTCTTCACTTCGCCCAATCAGTTCCGCCGCGCGCGGTCCTCCCGCCCATCCCGTAACTGTAGCCAAAGCCTCCGGCTCCGGGTAGCGCGTCCACCACACCGGCGGCGAGCGCCGATACGTGAACAAAAAACTCATTACCCTGAGCGCCTTCTCGTTCACGCGCTTGGACTGCTCCCACCAGCGCTCGCGAAACTCCATCGTGAACCGCTCCGCCGAGCCCATCGCAAGCCGCCGCGCCTCGGCAATTGCGCGCGGCTCAGGATCGAAGCGGATTCCACCGTCACGATTCACGATCTGCAGCACACCAAGCGGAAGCGTCACAATGCAACGCTGTGCATGATGGACGCCGCTGCTTGTATCGATGACGACCTGTCCTGCGCTCCAGCGAACAGACCGCACAACACAGCTCAGCCGCACCTCGCCGCCTGCAACGCGCACGCGATTCGCGAGATACGTCGTCAACTGCGAATAGCCTCCGCGCACGTGCCACACGCGATCGCCTTCAATGCTGTCCTCTGCCCTCTGCTGCACGGCCAACGCACGCGCGCTGATCCGCATCGCATCCGCCGCGTTGAACCCCTCCACATATCCGAGCAGCGCTCGATGCCGCTCCTTTGGTACATCGCTCGATGCAAGCCACGCAGCGAAACTCATGTCGTCCGGAAGATGAGCAAGCTCTGCCAGCGAATCCGACTCGCCCGCTGCTGCATCTTGCTCCCCAACGAGTTCTCCGTCGGCATCCTCGCGCAGCATCGCGCCTTCGCGTTCTATAGTCTCCGCTCCGGCCTCTTCGATCAGTTCCCACAACTTCGCATCACGGCCGTGCACAAACTCCGCGCCAAGTTCGACAACGCCTTCGCTCGTCTGCAGCGAATGAATACGGCCGCCAACGCGATCTCTCGCCTCAACCACCAGGGTGCGCAACCCACGCTCCGCCAGCGCACGCGCCGCAGCAAGCCCGGCAATGCCCGCGCCAATCACCAGAACGTCCGCGATCTCCCGAGAAGAATCTCCAGCAGTTTCCGTACTCATCAAGATCTCACCTGCTCTGCAACTTCCGGCACACCGAAGCGCTCACGAACCAGCTCCAGCGCTTGCTCCCGCGTCGTGACTGCACCCTCAAGCTGCGCATCCTCGGCGGTCGTCAACATCTCGCGAAACCTCGGTCCCGGCCTGTAGCCGGCAGCAATCAGGTCCTCGCCGTTGAGCAGCAGACGCGGCCTGATCGCGTCTTCACCAAGCCGCTCGTAATTTTCCTTCGCGTAGTCGTACATCTCCAGCAGCCCATGCGAGCTCATCACATCCGCATAGTGCAGCGCGAGGTGCTCGTCGAATCGCGGTAGCCGAAGAAATCGTTTCAGCGTGGACTGCTTCATCTTCTGCACATCGCCAAACTGCATGTGGTGCTTGATCAGCGCGAGGATCTGTGCACACTCTTCATTCGAGAAGCGCATTCGCGTAAGAATCTTGCGCGCAATCGCCACACCCACATCGACATGCCCGTTGAAGCGGATGCGATCGCCGGGCCGGTTCGGATCCGGCGGAGTAAACGTGGCAGGCTTGCCGATGTCGTGCAGCAGCATGCCCCATGCCAGCGTGCAGCTTGCACCGGCCCGCAGATGCTCCAGCAGCATCAGCGTGTGCACCCAGACATCGCCCTCAGGATGATACTGCGGAGGCTGCTCCACACCCTTGAGCCGCGCAACTTCCGGCAATACATGCTCCAGCAGACCCGTCTCATCCAACAGCTCGAACCCTCGCCGCGCTGCGCCCTCTGTAAGAATCTTCGTCAGCTCATCACGGGTTCGCTCACACGAAACCTGATGAATCGAATCCGTCTGCTGTTGAATCGCTGCAAATGTGCGCGGCTCGATCGTGAAGTTCAACCTCGCGGCAAAACGCACCGCGCGCAGCATGCGCAGCTTGTCCTCCGCAAACCGCAAGGAAGGTTCGCGGATCGCGCGGATGATGCCCGCTTTAAGATCTTCCTGCCCGCCGACAACGTCAAAGATGCAACTCGCCAGCGGATCACCGTTCTCAAACGCGATCGGATCAAGCAGCAGCCCATTGATGGTGAAGTCGCGGCGCTGCACGTCCTCCGCAGGATCGGTGGAGAACCGGACTGCATCGGGACGCCGTCCATCCGAGTACGCTCCATCGCTGCGGAACGTTGCCACTTCGGTCGCGATTCGCTTGCCGTCCAACTCGTCGATTACCAGGATCACACCGAAGTGCGCTCCAACGGCCTCGGTTCGCGGAAACGTTGCCTGTACAACATCCGGAGTCGCTGAGGTCGCGACATCGAAGTCCAGCGGAGTTCGATCCAGCAGCAGATCGCGCACACATCCACCGGCGAAGTACGCCGCGTGGCCCAGCTCGCGCAAACGCTGTGCAATCGCGAGCGCCGCGCTGTACTCCGGGATGTTGGGGCGAGCCATGTGCTTTCAACCTATCACCGCTGCCAACCATCTGCCGTGCCGCGGCCGCTTGTACGATGGAAAGGGTGCGCGACGGACTCATTCTCGGAATCGAAAGCTCCTGCGATGAGACCTCCGCCGCGGTTGTGCGCAACGGCCGCGAGGTGCTCGCGAACATTGTCGCCTCGCAGCTCGTGCACGCCGATTATGGCGGCGTCGTTCCGGAGCTGGCCAGCCGCGAACATCTGCGCGCCATCGTTCCCGTTGTGCGCGAGGCGATGCACCGCGCCGATATCAGCTACGAGCAGCTCGATGCGGTGGCCGTAACCGAGGGCCCCGGCCTCGCAGGCGCGCTGCTGGTCGGCATCACCTTTGCAAAAGCTGTATCACTCGCGGCCGAGCGCCCGCTCATCGGAGTGAACCATCTCGAAGGTCACATCCATGCGGTCCTGATGGAGGCCGAAGCGTCTGTTGAGGCCGCGGCGCCGCTGCTCGCTCTTGTCGTCTCCGGCGGACACACGCATCTATATCTCGCCAACCGCACACCGGATGGTACGTGGAACTATCGCAATGTCGGCAAGACGCTCGACGACGCTGCGGGCGAAGCGTACGACAAAGTCGCGAAGCTGCTCGGTCTTCCGTACCCGGGAGGGCCCTGGATGGATGTGCTTTCGGCGCATGGCAATCCCGCAGCAGTCCCGTTCTCCTTTGCGCAG
>Ga0070741_10005969_pt1 | contig 26509 bp, 5 predicted proteins | sample Coa_R1_4_FD_66440 | JGI IMG/M metagenome (GOLD analysis project Ga0070741, IMG submission 66440) | Surface soil microbial communities from Centralia Pennsylvania, which are recovering from an underground coalmine fire - Coalmine... | ecosystem: Environmental > Terrestrial > Soil > Unclassified ... | reverse complement strand
ACCGTCGTCTCCGGCAACTGCTACCGCTACCGCTACACCGTCTCGGACAACGTCGGCAACGCCGCGGCGCCCTCTGCCGCGAGCGCCGGCGCCAAGGTCGACACGAGCGCGCCGGCGATCGGGACCGCGGCGCCGACCGCCGTGACGGGCGCGTCCGCCCAGTACTACGACGCACCGAGCACGACGCTGTACTTCCGCCCCGCCGCCGCCGGCTCGTTCCAGCTCAACTCGACCGCGACGGACGCGCAGTCCGGCATCGCACAGGTCGCGTACCCGGGTCTCTCGACCTACACGGGCTTCACCGGCGGCGCGAACACCTCGAGCACCGGGCCGAGCTACACCTCGGCGACCTACAGCTGGGCGGCCGGCGCGACCGGCAATCCCGGCAGCCAGACCGTGACGGGGACGAACGGCGCCGGCGCCACGGCGACCGCGTCGATCACGATCACGCCCGATTCGACGGCCCCGAGCGGCCAGTCCGCGGCGCTCTCCGGCGGCCCGTACTACACGACGCTGTCGGTGCCGCTCACGCTCTCGAACGGCACCGACGCCCAGTCCGGCGTCGACGCGACGAGCGGAGTCGTGGAGCGCGACTCGGCAGCGCTCTCGAACGCGAGCTGCGGGACGTTCTCCGGCTCGTGGACGACGGTCACGCTCTCCGGCGGCGCCGACACGACCGTCACCTCCGGCAACTGCTACCGCTATCGCTACACGATCTCCGACCGCGTCGGCAACGCCTCGAGCCCGTCCTCCGCGAGCGCCGACGCGAAGGTCGACACGACGGCGGCGAGCGCACCGTCGCTCACGCTCTCCGAGTCGTCAGCCCTCGAGTACGCGAGCGGGACGACGCTGTACTACAACCCGCAGGGCTCGAACAGCGGCTCGTTCACCGTCGACGGCACGAGCTCGGACGCGCAGTCGGGGATCCAGAAGCTGAACTTCCCGGCGATCGGCGGGATGACCGGGGGCGGTGACGACACGACCTCGCCCTACCAGGGCTCGTACAGCTGGACGTCGACGACAGCCGCCTCGGGCGCGAAGACGGTCACGGCGTACAACGGCGCCGGCCTCACGAACACGTCGACGTTCACGGTGACCCCCGACACGACGGCTCCGACCGGCGCGTCGGCGGCGCTCTCTGGCGGGCCGTGGTACACGAGCGCGTCCGTCGCGCTCACGCTCGGGAACGGAAGCGACCCGGGCGCCGGCGTCGACGCGACGAGCGGCGGCGTCGAGCGCGACTCAGCGTCGCTCGCCGCCGGGAGCTGCGGGACGTTCTCCGGCACGTGGACGCAGGTGACGCTCGTCGGCGGCGCCGACACGTCGGTCGTGTCCGGCAACTGCTACCGCTACCGCTACAAGATCTCGGACAACGTCGGGAACCAGGCGACGTCGTCGAGCTCGGCGGACGCGAAGGTCGACACGTCGGCGCCCGCCGTCGCGGCCACCGCGCCGACCGAGGTGACCGGCGCCGGGAACCAGTACTTCGACGGGACCTCGAAGACGCAGTGGTTCCGGCCGGGCGGGAGCGGGTCGTTCACGCTCAACGCGACCGCCTCCGACGCCCAGTCGGCCCTCACGCAGGTCGCGTTCCCGGACGTCTCGGCGACGAGCGGCTGGACGGGCTCGACCGGCGGCGCCGACACAACCTCGCCGTACTCTTCGCCGACGGCCTACGCGTGGAGCGCGGGCGCGACCGCGCCGGGAGCGAAGACGGTCGTCGCGACGAACGGGGCCGGAGGCACCGCGAGCGACACGGTCACGATCTCCGCCGACTCGACCGCGCCGACCGGGCAGTCGGTCGGGCTCGTCGGCGGTCCGTACTACACCACGCTCTCGGTGCCGCTGACGCTTGCGAACGGCTCCGACGCCCAGTCGGGGACGGATCCGGCGAGCGCCGTCGTCGAGCGCGATTCAGTGGCACTCTCGAACGGGAGCTGCGGAACGTTCTCCGGCTCGTGGACGCAGGTGACGCTCGTCGGCGGCGCCGACACCGGCGTCGTGTCGGGGAGCTGCTACCGCTACCGGTACACGATCTCGGACAACGTCGGCAACGCGGCTTCGCCCTCCGCGGCGAGCGGCTCGGCCAAGGTCGATGCGACCGCGCCGTCCGCGCCGGCCCTGACGCTGTCGGAGTCCTCGCCGTTCGAGCAGGTCAGCGGCACGACGCTCTTCTACAACCCGCAGGGCGGAAACAGCGGCTCGTTCACCGTCACCGCGACGAGCGCCGACGCCGACTCCGACATCTCGAAGGTCAACTTCTCGGCAATCGCTGGAATGAGCGGCGGCGGCGACGACTCGACGAGCCCGTTCACCGCCACCTACTCCTGGACGGCGAGCACCGGCGCCTCGGGCGCGCAGACCGTCACCGCCTACGACAACGCCGGCCTCACCACGGGCGCGAGCTTCACCGTCACGCCCGACACGACGGCGCCGACGGGTCAGACCGTTGCGCTCTCCGGCGGGCCGTACTACACGACTCTCTCCGTCCCGCTCACGCTCGGCAACGGCAGCGACGCCGGCTCCGGCATCGGCGCCTCGAGCGGCATCGTCGAGCGCGACTCCGCCACGCTCGCCAACAGCGCCTGCGGCTCCTACTCCGGCACCTGGACGCAGGTCACGCTCTCAGGCGGCGCCGACACGAGCGTCCAGAGCGGCCGCTGCTACCGCTACCGCTACACGATCTCGGACAACGTGGGCAACCAGAGCGCGCCCTCGGCCGCGACTGCCGACGTCAAGGTGACGACGAGCGCGCCGACCGTCAACGTCACCGCGCCGACCGAGCAGACCGGCGCCGCGAACCAGTACTACGACGCCCCGACGAAGACCCAGTGGTTCAGGCCCGCCGGCAGCGGCTCGTTCACGCTGAAGGCGACGGCGAGCGAGGCCGATGCCTCGATCGACCACGTCGCCTTCCCCGACCTCTCCTCCCTCGGCGGCTGGAGCGGCTCGACCGGCGGAACCGACACGACCTCGCCGTACAGCTCACCCGCGGACTACGCGTGGACGGCCGGCGCGACCGCTCCCGGCGCCCGCACGGTCATCGCCGTCAACGGCGCGGGCGCCTCGGCGACCGACACGATCACGATCGCCTCCGACTCCGGCGCACCGTCGGGACAGGCCGTCGCCCTCGGAGGCGGTCCGTACTTCAACTCGCTCTCGGTGCCGCTGACGCTGACCCCGGCGACCGATTCGCAGTCGGGCGTCGACGCCTCCGCATACCTCGTCGAGCGCACGTCGTCCCCGCTCTCGGGCGGCAGCTGCGGCACGTTCTCGGGGACGTGGACGCCGGTCACGCTCGTCGGCGGAGCGGACACGGCCGTGACGACCGGCAACTGCTACCGGTACCGCTACACCGCGGCCGACAACGTCGGGAACTCGTCCACGTCCGCCGTCTCGGGCGACGCCCTCGTCGACACGACGGCGCCGGCCACGCCGACAGTGACCGTGTCCGAGTCGTCGCCCCTCTCGTATGCCACGAGCACCACGGTCTACTACAACGGCCAGGGCTCGAACGGGGCCGACTTCACGGTCACGGCGACGACGAGCGACGCGCAGTCCGCGATCGACAAGGTGAGCTTCCCGCCGGTCGCCGGCCTCACGGGCGGCCGCGACGACTCGACCTCGCCGTATGACGAGACGTACAGCTGGAACGGCTCGACGGCCGCGTCCGGCGCGCAGACGGTGACCGCTCGCAACAACGCGGGGCTCACCTCGACGGCGACGTTCACGCTCGTCAGGGACGTGACGGCTCCGACCGGGCAGAGCGCCTCCGTCTCGGGCGGGCCGTGGTTCACGTCGCTGTCCGTGCCAGTGGTGCTCTCGGACGGGAGCGATTCCGGCTCGGGCCTCGACTCCTCGACGGCGATCGTGGAGCGCGACTCCGCGCCCCTCTCGAACGGCACGTGCGGCACCTTCGCAGGCTCCTGGACGCAGGTCACGCTCGTCGGCGGCGCCGACACGACCGTCCTCTCCGGCAACTGCTACCGGTACCGCTACACGATCTCCGACAGGGTCGGCAACGCGAGCGCCCCGTCCGCGGCGAGCGCGACCGCAGAGGTCGACACGACGAACCCGAGCGCGCCCAGCCTCACGCTCTCGGAGTCCTCGGCGCTCGAGTTCGTCAGCGGCTCGACGCTCTACTACAACCCGCAGGGCTCCAACACGGCCTCGTTCAGCGTCACCGGGACGAGCTCGGACGCCCAGTCCGGGATCGCCAAGCTCACGTTCCCGGCGATCGCCGGCATGACCGGCGGCGGCGACGATACGACCTCGCCCTACAGCGCGACGTACGCCTGGGACGCGACCGCGAGCGCCTCGGGCGCCAGGACCGTCACTGCGACGAACGGCGCAGCGCTCAGCGGGTCGGCGACCTTCAGCCTCGCTCCCGACACGACCGCGCCCAGCGGAGAGAGCGTCTCGCTCGCCGGCGGGCCCTACTACACCGCCCTCTCCGTCCCGCTCACGCTCGCCGACGGCACCGACGGCGGTGCCGGCGTCAATGCCTCGAGCGGCCTCGTCGAGCGCGACGGCACGCCGCTCGCCGGCGGCAGCTGCGGCACCTTCTCCGGCACTTGGGCGCAGGTCACCCTCGTCGGCGGCGCCGACACGACCGTCCAGAGCGGCTACTGCTACCGCTACCGCTACACCGTCTCGGACAACGTCGGCAACGCCGCCACCTCGACCGCCTCGGCCGCAGCGAAGGTCGACACGACCGCACCGTCGGCGCCGAGCCTGACGCTTTCCGAGTCCTCTCCGCTCGAGCACGTCAGCGGCTCGACGCTCTACTACAACCCGCAGGGCTCGAACACGGCTTCGTTCACCGTCACGGGCACCAGCGCCGACGCCGACTCCGACCTCCAGAAGCTCGCCTTCCCCGCCCTCACGGGAATGACCGGCGGTGGCGACGACACCACCGGCCCCTACGCCGGCACCTACACCTGGACGGCGAGCACGAGCGCCTCCGGCAGCCAGACCGTCTCCGCCTACAACAATGCGGGCCTCAACGCCGGCAGCGCCTTCACGGTCACGCCCGACACGACCGCGCCGAGCGGCCAGACGGTCGCGCTCGCGGGCGGCCCGTATTACACCGCCCTCTCCGTCCCGCTGACGCTCGGCAACGGCAGCGACTCGGGCGCCGGCGTCGACGCCACGAGCGGCCTCGTCGAGCGCGACAGCGCCACCCTCGCGGACGGCAACTGCGGCAGCTACAGCGGCACCTGGGCGCAGGTGACCCTCACCGCAGGCGCCGACACCACCGTCCAGACCGGCCGCTGCTACCGCTACCGCTACACCGTCTCGGACAACGTCGGCAACGCCTCCGCGCCGTCCGCCGCGACCGCCGACATCAAGGTCGACACGAGCGCGCCTTCGGTCGGCGTCTCGCTGTCGGAGTCGTCCGGCCTGGAGCACGTCGCCGGCTCGACGCTCTACTACAACCCGCAGGGCTCGAACAGCGCGTCGTTCACGGTCGACGCGACCGGCGCGGACGCCGAGTCCGGGGTCGAGAAGCTGACGTTCCCGACGATCGCCGGCCTCACCGGGGGCGGCGACGACTCGAGCAGCCCGTACGGCACGAGCTACACGTGGGACTCCACGACGACCGCGAGCGGCGCGAAGACCGTGACCGGTCGCGACAACGCCGGCCTGACCGCGACCGGCACGTTCACGCTCGCGCCCGACACGACGGGGCCGACCGGCCAGGGCGTCGACCTCGCCGGCGGCCCGTGGTACCCGTCGCCGTCGGTGCCGCTGACCCTGGTGAACGGCTCCGACGCCGACGCCGGCGTCGACTCCACGAGCGGGGTCGTCGAGCGCGACTCGGCCCCGCTGACCGGCGGCACCTGCGGCAGCTTCTCCGGCGCCTGGACGCAGGTCACGCTCGTCGGCGGCGCAGACACGTCGGTCGTCTCGGGCAACTGCTACCGCTACCGCTACACGGTCTCCGACAACGTCGGCAACCCGAGCGCGCCCTCCGCGGCCAGCGGGACGGCGAAGGTCGACACGTCGAACCCGGCCGCGCCGGGCCTCACGCTCTCGGAGTCCTCGGCGCTCGAGTTCGTCAGCGGCTCGACGCTCTACTACAACCCGCAGGGCTCGAACACGGCGACGTTCACGGTGACCGGCGCGAGCGCCGACGCCGAGTCCGGGATCCAGAAGCTGACCTTCCCGGCGATCGCGGGGATGACGGGCGGCGGCGACGACACGACTTCGCCGTACGCGGGCACGTACACGTGGGACGCCTCGACGAGCGCGTCGGGCGCGAAGACCGTCACCGCGACGAACGGCTCCGGCCGCAGCGCCGCCTCGAGCTTCACCGTCTCGCCGGACACGACAGCGCCGACGGGCGAATCCGTCGCCCTCGCCGGCGGTCCGTACTACACCGCCCTGTCGGTTCCGCTCACGCTTGTAGACGGCACCGACTCGGGCTCAGGCGTGGACGCGTCGAGCGGCATCGTCGAGCGCGACGCCGCAACCCTCGCCGGCGGCGCGTGCGACGCGTTCCCCGGCACGTGGACGCAGGTCGACCTCGTCGGCGGCGCCGATGCGAGCGTCCAGAGCGGCCATTGCTACCGCTACCGCTACACCGTCTCGGACAACGTCGGCAACGCCGTCACCTCGACCGCCTCGGCCACCGCGAAGATCGACACGACCGCGCCGTCCGCGCCGAGCCTGACCCTGTCGGAGTCGTCCCCGCTCGAGCACGTCAGCGGGACAACCCTCTACTACAACCCGCAGGGAGGAAACAGCGGCTCCTTCACGGTGGCCGCGACGAGCGTCGACGGGCAGTCGGGCATCGCGAAGCTCAACTTCCCGGCGATCAGCGGCATGACGGGCGGCGGAGACGACGCGACCGGCCCCTACGGCGACACGTACGGCTGGACGTCGTCGACGAGCGCCTCCGGCCCGCAGTCCGTCGCCGCGACGAACAACGCCGGGCTCGAGACCGTCGCCGCCTTCACGCTCGCGCCCGACACGACTGCCCCGACAGGCCAGTCCGTCGCACTCTCCGGCGGGCCCTACTACACGACTCTCTCCGTCCCGCTCACGCTCGGAAACGGCAGCGACTCCGGCGCCGGTATCGACGCCTCGAGCGGCCTCGTCGAGCGTGACTCCGCCGCCCTCGCCGGCGGCACCTGCGACAGCTACAGCGGCACCTGGACGCAGATCACGCTGGCCGGCGGCGCCGACACGACCGTCCAGAGCGGCAACTGCTATCGCTACCGCTACACGATCTCGGACAACGTCGGCAACCAGAGCGCGCCCTCGGCCGCGACCGCCGACGCCAAGGTCACGACGAACGCGCCGACGGTGAACGTGACCGCCCCGACCGCGGTCAGCGGCGCATCCAACCAGGCCTATGACGGCGCGACGAAGACGCTCTGGTTCCGGCCGTCCGGCAGCGGCTCCTTCACGCTCAACGCCACGGCCACCGCGGCCGAGGCCTCGGTCGACCACGTGAGCTTCCCCGACCTCTCCACGCTCGGCGGCTGGAGCGGCTCCACCGGCGGCGCCGACACCACCAGCCCCTACAGCTCCCCGAGCGACTACGCCTGGACGGCCGGCGCCACCGCCCCCGACGCCCGCACCGTCAGCGCCACGAACGGCGCCGGCGCTACTACCAGCGACACGATCACGATCGCCGCCGACTCGACGGCGCCCGCCGGCCAGACCGCGGCGCTCGCAGGCGGCCCGTGGTACACGACGACGAGCGTCCCGCTCGCCCTCACCGACGGCACCGACGCGCAGTCCGGCGTCGACACGTCGAGCGGCGTCGTCGAGCGCGCCGAGGCGACGCTGGGCAACGGCGCCTGCGCCACCTTCGGCGCCTGGTCGGAGGTGACACTGACCGGCGGCGCCGACACGACCGTCGTCTCCGGCAAGTGCTACCGCTACCGCTACTCGATCGCCGACAACGTCGGCAACCGCTCCGCAGCCTCCGCTGCGTCCGACGACGCGAAGGTCGACACGACGGCACCGTCGGTGTCGATCGCGCTGTCGGAAAGCTCGCCGCTCGAGCACGTCGCCGACTCGACGCTCTACTACAACCCGCAGGGCTCCAACGCCGCCTCGTTCTCGGTCGACGGGACGGGCGCCGACACGCAGTCGGGAATCGCGAAGCTCGCCTTCCCGCCGATCGCGGGGATGTCAGGCGGCGGCGACGACTCGTCGAGCCCGTACGGCGCGACGTACGACTGGACGGCGAGCGCCGGTGCGACGGGGTCGCAGACGGTCGTCGCAACGAATCGGGCCGGCCTCACCGCGCCAGCGAGCTTCACGCTCACGCCCGACACTTCTGCGCCGAGCGGCCAGAGCGTCGACCTCTCGGGCGGACCGTGGTTCACCTCGCCGTCGGTGCCGCTGACGCTCGGCGACGGGTCGGACGCAGGCGCCGGCGTCGATCCTGCGAGCGGTGTCGTCGAGCGCGACGCGGCGCCGCTCGACAACGGCGACTGCGGGACGTTCTCCGGCACGTGGACTCAGGTCAGCCTCGTTGGCGGCGCCGACGCGACCGTCGTCTCCGGCAACTGCTACCGCTACCGCTACACCGTCTCGGACAACGTCGGCAACGCGAGCGCACCGTCGTCGGCCAGCGCAGCCGCGAAGGTCGACACGACCGCGCCGTCCGTCTCCGTGACCGCGCCGACCGCGCTGACCGGCGCCGGCGCCCAGCACTACGACGCGACCGCGCAGACCCTCTGGTTCCGGCCCGACGGCGCGGGCTCGTTCACGCTCAACGCCACCGCCACGGACGCCCACTCGGGGATCGACGACATCGTCTATCCGGACCTCTCCGGCATCGCCGGCTGGAGCAGCTCGGGCGCCACCGACATCTGGGCGAGCGGCGCCACGGAGCCGGGCGCGAAGACGGTCGAGGCGACGAGCGGCGCCGGCACGACGGCGTCCGACACGATCACGGTGGCGGCCGATGCGACGGCGCCGACGGGCCAGTCCGCCGATCTCGTCGGCGGCCCCTACTTCACGGCGCTGTCCGTGCCGCTGGCGCTCGCGAACGGCTCCGACCCACAGTCGGGGATCGACGCTGCGAGCGGCGTGGTGGAGCGCGACTCGGCGACGCTCGCCGACGGCACCTGCGGAGCCTTCTCGAGCAGCTGGACGCAGATCACGCTCGTCGGCGGGGCCGACACGAGCGTCGAGAGCGGCAACTGCTACCGCTACCGCTACACCGTCTCGGACAACGTCGGCAACCGGAGCGCGCCATCCACGCCGAGCGTCGCAGCGAAGATCGACACGACCGCGCCGTCCGCGCCGAGCCTGACGCTCTCCGAGTCCTCGCCGCTCGAGCACGTCAGCGGCCCGACGCTCTACTACAACCCGCAGGGCTCGGACACGGCGTCGTTCACCGCCTCCGGCACGAGCAGCGACGCCGAGTCCGGCATCGAGAAGCTCGTCTTCCCGAGCGTGACCGGCATGATAGGCGGCGGCGACGACTCGTCCAGCCCGTACGCCGCGACCTACACCTGGGACGCCTCGACGAGCGCCTCCGGCGACCAGACGGTCGTGAGCCGCGACAACGCGGGTCTCAGCGGGAGCGCCGCGTTCACGCTCGTCCCCGACACGACCCCACCGACAGGCCAGTCGGTCGCTCTCGTCGGCGGCCCGTACTTCCGCAACGGATCGGTCCCGCTGACGCTCGCTGACGGCACCGACGCGGGCGCCGGCGTCGACACGGCGAGCGGGATCGTCGAGCGCGACGCCGCCGATCTCACCAACGGGACCTGCGGCAGCTACTCCGGGAACTGGACGCAGGTCGTGCTCACCGGCGGCGCCGACACGTCCGTCGTCTCCGGCAACTGCTACCGGTACCGCTACACGATCGCCGACGACGTCGGCAACCGCTCGGCGGCCTCCACCGAGAGCGCGGACGCGAAGATCGACAGCGACCTGCCGACCGTCGTCGTGACCGCGCCGACGGCGGTCTCCGGCGCCGCGAACCAGCATTACGACGCGACGGCGAAGAAGCTGTGGTTCCGGCCGGACGGCAGCGGCTCGTTCACGCTCAACGCCACCGCCTCCACCAGCCATTCGGCGATCGCAGCGGTCGACTTCCCCGACGTGTCGGCTGTGTCGGGCTGGGACGGCTCGACCGGCGGCACCGACGCGAGCGCGCCGTACAGCTCGCCGGCCGACTACGCCTGGAGCGGCGGGGCGAGCGCGCCCGGGGCCGTCACCGTCCGGGCCGACACGGACGCGGGGAACAGCGACACCGACACGATCACGATCGCGGCCGACTCGACCGCGCCCACCGGCCAGTCGGTGGACGTCACCGGCGGCCCGTGGTTCACCGCGCCGTCGGTGGCGCTCACGCTCGCGAACGGAAGCGACGCGCAGTCGGGCGTAGACGACTCGAGCGGTGTCGTCGAGCGCGCCGAGGCGACGCTCAGCGACGGCGCCTGCGGAACGTTCGGGGCGTACGCGCCCGTCACGCTCGCGAGCGGCGCCGACACGACGGTCGTCTCCGGCAGCTGCTACCGCTACCGCTACGTCGTCTCGGACAACGTCGGGAACGCCAGCGCGCCCTCGCCGGCCAGCTCGATCGTCGAGGTCGACTCGACCACTCCGGCAGCGCCCGCGCTGACGCTCTCCGAGTCGTCGCCGTTCGAGCACGCCGGCGGGACGACCCTCTACTACAACCCGCAGGGAACGAACGCGGGGAGCTTCTCCGTCGACGGCACGAGCACGGACGGACAGTCCGGCATCGTGAAGCTCGCGTTCCCGAGCGTCGCGGGCATGACCGGCGGCGGCGAGGACGACACGAGCCCGTATGGCGCGACGTACGACTGGACGGCTGCCACGGCGACGAGCGGCGCACAGACCGTCACCGCGACGAACGGCGCCGGCCTGACCGCGACGAGTGACTTCACGCTCGAGCCCGATACCACGCCCCCGTCCGGCCAGGCGATCTCCCTCGCCAGCGGGCCGTACTCCACCGGGGCGAGCGTCGGCCTCACGCTCGCGCACGGCTCGGACGCAGGCTCCGGCGTCGACGCCTCGAGCGGCGTGGTGGAGCGCGACTCCGCTTCCCTCGCCGGCGGCGTCTGCGGCTCGTTCTCCGGCTCCTGGACGCAGGTGACGCTCGTCGGCGGTTCCGACACGACCGCCGCGTCCGGTCGTTGTTACCGCTACCGCTACTCCGTCGCCGACAACGTCGGCAACCGCTCGGCCGCGTCTGCCCCGACCGCCGACGCGAAGGTCGACACGACCGCCCCGCCCGCGCCAAACGTCTCCTTCGGCTCGCTCTCGAATGCGAGCGCGACGGGCTCGACCGTCTACTTCCGCCCCGGCCAGAGCGGCGGCTTCACCGTCTCCGCCTCGGCCGCCGACGACGAGTCCGCGATCGGCTCGTACGGGTTCTCCGATCTCGGCTCCGGCTGGAGCGGCGCTACGGCGGGCGCCGATCACGCCTACGCCTTCGACGCGACCGCCTCCCCGCCGAGCGGCACTCAGGGGGTCACGGCGACGAACGAGGCCGGCCTCACCTCCGACGCCGCCGCGTTCGACGTCGTCGCCGACGCGACCGCTCCCGTCTCGACCGCGAGCTGCGACGGGACCGCCTGCTCGTCCGGCTGGTACGCGCATCCGGTCGACGTGTCCCTCGCCTCGACCGACGGCGGCTCCGGCCTCCGGCAGATCCGCTACACGACCGACGGTTCCGACCCGTCGACGAGTCTGACGGCGCAGGTCTACACGGCTCCGTTCACCGTCAGCACGGCGACGACGGTCGAGTTCAGCGCGACCGACCAGGTCGGGAACGTCGAGCCCGTCGCGACCCAGCAGGTCGACGTCGACGTCTCCTCCCCGACGGGCTCGATCACGGCGCCGGCGGCCAGCGCAGACGTCGGCGGCACGGTCACCGTGTCGTCCGACTCGGCCGACAGCGGCGGCTCCGGCGTCGCCTCGGCGCAGTTCCAGGTGAAGGGTCCCGACGATTCGACCTTCTCCGACCTCGGCCCGACGATCACGAGCGCGCCGTTCAGCACCTCGTGGGCGACTGGCTCGCTCGCCGACGGCAGCTACCAGCTTCGCGTCGTCACGGCCGACGCTGCAGGCAACACCGCCACGAGCTCGGCGCGCACCGTCCTCGTCGACAACACCGCGCCGGCGGGCTCGATGACTCAGCCGGCGAATGGCGCCTCCGTCCGCGGCAGCGTCACCCTCGGCGCGAGCTCGGCAGACGCGGGCTCCGGCGTCGCCTCGGCTCAGTTCGAAGTCAAGGGACCAGGCGACTCGAGCTTCTCCGACCTCGGCGCTCCCGTCACGAGCTCGCCGTACGAGCGCACGTGGGACACGACCGCGGCGGCCGACGGCAACTACGACGTCCGCGTCGTCACGACCGACGCCGCGGGCAACGCGACGGCGAGCGCCGCGCGGACCGTCCTCGTCGACAACACCGTGCCGACCGGCGCCCTGACGCAGCCCGAGGACGGCGGGCAGGTCCGCGGGACCGTGACGCTCGCCTCGAGCTCGGCCGACACGGGCTCCGGCGTCGCCGCGGCGCAGTTCCAGGTCAAGGGCTCCGGCGACGCGACCTTCTCAGACCTCGGCGGACCGGACGCCGCCGCTCCGTACACGTTCGACTGGAGCACCGGCTCGCTGGCCGACGGGAGCTACGACCTCCGCGTCGTCACGACCGACGGGGCAGGCAACACGACGACGAGCACCGCCCGCACCGTCCTCGTCGACAACACAGCACCCACCGGCAGCGTCACGGCTCCCGCGGCGGGTTCCGCCGTCCGCGGCGTCGTGGTCGTCTCCGCCGACCCGGCCGACGCCGGCTCCGGCGTCGCCTCCGCGCAGCTCCAGGTCAAGGGGCCGGGCGACGCGACCTTCTCAGACCTCGGCGCCGCGCTGACCGCGTCGCCGTTCGAGCGCTCGTGGGATTCCACGGGCGTCGCGGACGGCAGCTACGACCTCCGCCTCGTCACGACCGACGGGGCAGGCAACACCACGACGAGCGCCGCGCGCACCGTCCTCGTGGACAACACGGCGCCCACCGGGGGCCTGACGCAGCCGGCAGACGGCGCCGCGATCCGCGGCAGCGTCGCCATCGTCTCGAGCCCGGCGGACACGGGCTCGGGCGTCGCGTCGGCGCAGTTCCAGGTCGAGGGCCCCGGCGACACGAGCTTCGCCGACCTCGGCCCGGCGATCACAAGCGCCCCGTTCAGCACCTCCTGGGCGACCGGCTCGCTCACCGACGGCAGCTACGACCTGCGCGTCGTCACGACCGATGCCGCCGGTAACGCCGCTACGAGCGCCGCGCGCACCGTCCTCGTCGACAACACCGCACCGACCGCGACGATGGGCGATCCGGGGGCGGACGTGGCCGGAACCGTCACGCTCACCTCGACCACGGCCGACGCAGGCTCCGGCATCGACCACGTGGTCTACGAGCACAAGCTCGCGAGCGACTCGACGTGGTCGACGACGCCGGCGGCCTGGGACACCACGCTCCTCGCCGACGGGCTCTACTCGCTGCGCGTGACGGCCTTCGACGCAGCCGGCAACTCGACGACGTCAGCGGCGGTGACGGGCGTCCGGGTCGACAACCACGCGCCGGTGATCGCGTTCGCCGACCTCGGCGCCTACCTCAACGCCGCGGCCCCCGACCCGTTCACGCTCACCGTCACGAGCGACGACACCGACATCGCCCGCGTCGACTTCTACCGCTGCTCGACGGCGAGCCTCGACTGCGCGGGCGGCGCGTGGCTGTCGCTCGGCAGCGACTCGACCGCGCCGTACACCGCGTCGTGGCCGCTCGACGCCGACGGCAACCGCGCCCTTCGCGCCGTCGCCGTCGACCACGCGGGGAACAGCGGCAGCGCCCTGCTCGACGCGACGATCGACCGCACGGCGCCGGCCGGCGGCTCCGTCTCGTACACCGACGGATACGCGTCGGGCGCGATCGCCGTCACGACTGCCGACGGCACGGACGCGGCCTCCGGCCTCGACCCCGCCTCCGCGACCCTCCAGCGCGACGAGACGACGCTCGCAGACGGAGCCTGCGGCAGCTTCAGCGGGAGCTGGACCGATGTGACGAGCCCCGACTCGAGCGTCCAGACCGGCCACTGCTACCGCTACCGCTACCGGATCGCCGACCTCGCGGGCAACGTCACGACGTACACGTCGACGGACGTGGCGAAGGTCGACACGAGCGCGCCCTCGGCGCTCGGCGTCACGCTCTCGGCGACCGGCCCGTACGAGCTCGTCTCCGGCACGACGCTGGTCTACAACCCGAGCGCGGGCAACTCCGGCAGCTTCGACGTGAGCGTCACGAGCTCGGATCCGGATTCCGGTCTCGCCTCGGTCGGCTTCCCGACGATCTTCGGCTCCGATTCGGCCAGCCCGCCGCTGGCGCCGTTCGCGAACACGTACAGCTGGGACGACACCGCCGTTGCCGGAGCCGTCGAGACGATCACGGCCCGCAACGGCGCCGGCCTCACCTCCACGGCGACGTTCACCGTCGCGCCCGACACCGTGGGCCCGACGGGCGGCTCGATCGCCTACGCGGACGGCTATCGCAGCAGCGAGTCGGTCGCGCTGACGCTCGCGACGGGGACCGACGCGCTCGCCGGCGTCGGCACGGCGCTGCTCCAGCGCTCGTCGGCGGCGCTCGCCGACGGGGATTGCGGCACCTTCGGCGGCTACGTCACCATCGCGACGGATCCGCCGGCCTCGACGGTCGATGCCACGGCCGTCGCCGGCCACTGCTACCGGTACCGCTACGTCGTCGCCGACGGCGTCGCGAACCAGACCACGTACACCTCGAGCTCGGTCGCGAAGATCGATACGGTCGGGCCGGCCTCATCGCTCGACGATCCGGGTCAATACCTCAGCGGCACCGTCACGCTGACGACGGGCGCGAGCGACACGGGCGGCTCCGGGCTCGCCTCCGTCGAGTACCAGCGCGCTCCGGCGGGCCAGAGCACGTGGACGACGATCGCGACGGCCACGTCGGCGCCGCTCAGCGCTCCGTTCGACTCGACGCAGGTCGCGGACGGACTCTACGACCTGCGGGCGGTCGCGACCGACGGCGCCGGCAACGTCACGATCTCGCCGATCGTCGCGGCACGTCACATCGACAACACGAAGCCGACCGCGTCGCTGGCAGATCCCGGCGCCTCCGTCCGCGGCGTCGTCGCGCTCTCGGCTACCGCCTCCGATGCGGACTCCGGCCTCGCGAGCGTCGTCTACGAGTACTCGCCGGCCGGCGAGGCCACCTGGACAGCGACGCCGAGCGCCTGGAACACCGGCGCCCTGACGGATGGGCTGTACGACATCCGGGCCGTCGCGACCGACAACGCCGGGAACGTCCGCCCCTCGCGGATCTCCGGTATCCGCGTCGACAACACCGCGCCGACGGTGACGCTGACTGCGCCGGATGCGTACGTCCGCGGCACCGTCACCCTCTTCGCCACCGCGAACGACTCCGGCTCGGGCGTCGCGTCGCTCAACTTCCAGTACTCCCCGGCAGGCGCAGAGAGCTGGACGAACACTCCTGCGAGCTGGAACACGACGCTGCTCGCCGACGGGTCATACGACGTTCGGACCTCCGTCCGCGACGGCGCCGGCAACATCGCCACGTCCGCCGTCACGGCGGGGATCGTCGTCGACAACACGCCGCCTGCCGCCGTGATGGTCGACCCGGCCGCGCAGCTGAGCGGCACCGTCGCGCTCTCGGCGACGACGGGCGACGCCGGCTCGGGCGTGAACGCCGTCACGTTCCAGTACGCGCGCGCCGGCACCGGCGACTGGCACGACACGCCCGCGAACTGGGACACGACGCAGGTCGCAGACGGCTCCTACGACGTCCGCGTCGTCGTGACCGACCGCGCCGGCAGCTCCGCCACCTCGGCGCCCGTCACCGGCCGCGTGGTCGACAACGCGAACCCGAACGTCTCGATGGACACCCCGGCGGACGGCCAGTACCTGAACGCGGCGGCCGCCGACCCGTACCCCCTCTCCGCGAGCGCGAGCGACCCCGGCACCGGCGTCGCGACCATCGACTTCGCGCAGTGCTCGGACGAGAGCCGTGACTGCTCCACCGGCGTCTGGCAGTCGATCGCCGACGACGCGACGGCACCGTACTCCGCCGACTGGTCGCTGCCGGCGGACGGGACGCGGGCGATCCGCGTCGAGGCGACGGACAACGTCGGCCACGTCGCGATCACGGTCCACAACGTCGTCGTCGACCGCACCGCGCCGAGCGCCGCGATCGCCGACCCCGGCTCGTCGATCGGCGGCACCGTCGCGCTCTTCGCAACCGCGGACGACGCCGCCAGCGGCGTCAACTCGGTCACGTTCGAGAGCTCGCCGGCAGGCGCAAGCACGTGGACGACGATCGGGACCGACGTCTCCGCCCCGTACCGCGCCGACTTCGACACCCTGGGCCTGGCCGATGGGCTCTACGACCTGCGCGTGTTCGTAACCGACGCCGCCGGCAACACGCAGACGGCCACCGTCGCGAACCGCCGCGTCGACAACACGGGGCCGGACGCCACGCTGGCGGATCCCGGCACGAACGTCCGCGGCACCGTGACGCTGTCCGCGAGCGCCTCCGACGGCGGCGCCGGCGTGAGCTCGATCGGCTACGAGTACTCGCCCGCGGGCCAGGATGCGTGGCAGACGACGCCGGCGCAGTGGGATACGACCGCAGTTGCCGACGGCCTCTACGACCTCCGCGCGGTCGCGATCGACAACGCAGGCAACTCGCAGCACTCCGCAGCCGTCACGGACGTGCGCGTCGACAACACGGCCCCGAGCGCGTCTGTGACCGACCCGGGCCGGTACGTCCGCGGTCTCGTCGCGCTCAGCTCGACGGCCACCGACGACGGCTCGGGCGTCGCGACCGCCGCGTACCAGATCTCGCCGAGCGGACAGAACACGTGGGCGGAGACCTCGGCGCTCTGGGATACCACGGCGTACAGCGACGGCCTCTACGACCTGCGGGTGATGGCGACGGACAACGCCGGCAACTCGGCCACCTCGGCGCCGCTGACCGGCGTGCGCGTCGACAACACCGCGCCGTCGGTGACGGTGACGAACCCGGGCGCCCTCCTCACCGGCACCGTCACGCTCGGCTCGACCTCGAGCGACGCGGGCTCGGGGATCGCGGGGATCCAGTACCAGTACTCGCAGACCGGCCAGGACCAGTGGCAGACGACGTCCGGCAGCTTCGACACGACGGCCGTCGCGGACGGCGTCTTCGACCTCCACGCCGTCGCGACGGACAACGCCGGCAACTCGACCACGTCGACGACGCTCGCGGGCATCCGTATCGACAACACCTCGCCGGAGACGCTGGACAACGCTCCGTCGGGCCCGCAGGCCGCGGACGTGACGGTGACGCTGACGCCGACCGACGCGGGCGCCGGCGTGGCGACCACGCAGTTCAAGCTCGACTCGGGCGACTTCCAGATCGGCACGTCCGTCGTCGTCCCGGCACCTGCCGACCACTCGAACGACGGCGTGCACACGATCTCGTTCAACTCGACCGACCGGGCGGGCAACGTCGAGGCGCTGAAGACGGCGACGGTGACGATCGACACGACGCCACCGTCCGGCACCGTCGTCGATCCCGGCTCGACCCTGCACGGGACGGTGACGCTGACGACGTCCTCGACCGATCCGAGCATCGCGTCCGTCGGCTTCGACCAGCGCCTGCACGGCTCCTCGACCTGGACGTCGATCGGGACCGACGCCGACGTGCCGTACGCGGTCGACTGGGATACGACGTCCGTCCCGGACGGCAACTACGACCTCCGCGCGAGCGTCCAGGATCAGGCGGGCAACGCGTCGTACGTCGACCTGCCGGACAAGGTCGTCGACAACACCGCCCCGACGGCCTCGATCACGTCACCGGCCGACGGCGCCGTTCTCAGCGGCAGCGTCCCGCTCGACGTCGACGCGAGCGACGACACCTCGGGCATCGCGTCGGTCGAGTTCAAGCTGAAGTCGTCCGCCGACTCGTCGTTCACGACGATCGGAAGCGACTCGACAGCGCCGTACTCGACGGTGCTGAACACGATGGGCTGGCCTGACGGCGCGGCAGACCTCGAGGTCGTCGTCACGGACGTCGCCGGAAACTCGAGAACCTCCGCCGTCCGCAGCGTCAGCTTCGACAACTCCGCTCCGACGGTCACGCTCGCCGATCCGGGCGCGCTGCTCGCCGGAACGGTGGCCCTCACGGCGACCCCGTCCTCGGACGCCGCTCAGGTCGTGTTCCAGGAACGACCAACGGGCGGCACGTGGGTCGACATCGGAACCGCCTCGAGCTCGCCGTACTCCACGGCGTTCGTGACGGCACCGCTTCCCGACGGGGCCTACGAGCTCCGCGCCGTCGCCAGCGACCCCGCCGGCAACTCCGCGACGAGCGCGACCTGGTCCGTACAGCTCGACAACACCGCACCGACTGGCTCGCTGACCTCGCCGACGAGCGGTGCCGAGCTGTCGGACGTGCCGGTGGCGCTGACCGCGACTGCGTCCGACAGCGGCAGCGGCATTGCCTCGGTCACCTTCCAGTCCCGCGTCGCCGGTTCCGGCGTCTTCACCGACGTGGGCAGCGTGTCGGCGGCGCCGTACAGCGCGAGCTGGACGCCCCCGCTGACGGGCGACTTCGACCTCCGCATCCGGGTCGCCGACGCCGCGGGGAACGCGTGGACGAGCTCGTCGACCACGGTCAGCTACGCCGGCCTCGGCCGCGACGTGTCGCTCGACGATCCGGGCTCGAGCCTCAGCGGCACCGTGACGCTGCGAGCGACGGTCGGGAGCAGCGTCGCAAAGGTCACGTTCGAGGCGGCGCCGGCAGGGTCGTCGTCGTGGTCGACGCTCGGAGTCGCCAGGTCGAGCCCGTGGAGCGCGAGCGTGAACACCACGAAGCTCGGCGACGGCCTCTACGACCTGCGCGCGGGCGGCTTCGACTCGCTCGGCGCGCTGATCAGGTACGCCGTCCGCTCCGACATCCGGATCGACAACGAGCGCCCGTCCGTCGCCTCGTCGGTTCCGGCCGATGGGTCAGTCGGTCGGGCGCCCGGCTCGATCGTGCTGACGGCGACGGAGAAGATCGCGAGCGTCACCGGCGTCAAGCTGGACAGCGCCGGCATCGCGGCACCCACGATCTCGGACACGACCGTGACCTTCTCGACCGGTCCGCTGGCCGCCGGCCTCCACACGCTCGCAGGGAATCTCGTCGACGAATCGGGGTCGAAGGGGCACTTCGTCGTCTCGTTCACGGTGCCCGGTGGATCGGCGTCGGATCCGCCGCCGACGGCGAAGAACACGAGCCCGTCTGCCGCGACGACGCTCGCCGCCTCGGACGGCTCGGCGACGGTGACGGTGCCGTCCGGCGCGTACACGGCGCAGGAGACGGACGGCTTCGAGGACTGGCTCGTGCTCCGCGTGGATCCGTCGGCGCCGCCGACGAGCGTGCCCGCGGGCTACAGCGCCGTCGGCGAGGTCGTCGAGGTGACGACGGCGTGGGCGGTGGGCGGCACGGAGCGCCACCAGTTCGACCAACCGATCACGATCGTGATCGCCAACCCGGCAGGGACGCCCGTGGTTCCGGCGGCCCTCGACGGCTCCACCTGGCGCGTGATCCGCCGTGTTCCGGTGGACGGCTCGCTGCCGGCCGGCTGGGACGACGGTTTCTTCACCGCCCCGGACGGCGTGCACATCCTCACGCGCCATCTCTCGAAGTTCGCGCTGCTCGGCGACACCGCGGCGCCGCCGGTCCCGGCCGACTTCACTGGCACCGTCGGCGACGGAAGGCTGACGCTGAGCTGGACGCAGGTGCGCGATGGTGGGGCGGCCGTCGCCAAGATCGCGCTGTACGTCAACGACGTCAAGCTGAGCGAACTCGACGGCGCCCAGACGACGGTCGACATGGGCGCGTTCGACAGCGACGACACGCGCCGCTTCGCGATCTCGGCGATCGACGGCGCGGGCAACGAGAGCGCGAAGACGACGCCGCTCGTCGCAGTGTCCCGGCTCGTCGGGCAGACGCTGAGCGAGGCGCAGAACTTGCTCGCCGCGCGCGGCCTCGTCGCCGGCTCCGTCACCACCGCGGCCTCGAGCGCGCCGAAGAACACGGTGATCTCTCCGACGGCCGTGCTCGTCGCACCGGTCGGAGGCGCCGTCGACATCGTGCTCTCGGCCGGCCCGACCGGGACCTCCACCACCGGCGGGGCGAAGAGCGGGACGAGCGGACCGGGCCGCGCGGCCGGCGGCACGGCCGCGCCGCGTGCGAAGAAGCTCGCCGCGAGCGTCGTCGGCGCGCGGAGCTTCTCGCTGTCGAAGCGGCGCTACATCGGTGCCTCGGTCAGGGCCTCGAAGCCCGCCACGGTCACGGTGACGCTGCTGAGCTCGAGCGGACGGCAGCTCTACCGCTGGCGCCTGCGGGTCGGCGCGGGCACGACGCGGGTGCGCGTCGTCGTGCCGCCGCAGGTGCGGAAGGCCGGGCGCTACACCGTGCTCTGGCAGCTCGCCGCCGGCGGGCACACCGTCGCTCGGCGGACGGTCGTCAAGCTCGCCGCCGCCACGCCCAAGCTGCCCGCGCCGACGAAGCCGACGGCAAAGCCGGCGCCGAAGCCGAAGGCAAAGCCCAAGGCCAAGCCTGCCCAGGCGCCCTCCGCGAAGAAGACGGCGCAGCCGCCGAAGGGCTCCGCCGGTCGACGCGCGGCGCCGGCCGAGAAGCGGGTGAGCGTGGTCGTCGCGGCGACGCTCGACCGGCGAATCCAGGGCCGGCTCGGCAAGACGACGCGGCTCGTCGCGGCCCGCCCGGAGCAGGCGTTCGCGCTCGTCTCCGACCCGCGCCGGAACGTGCAGGTCGTCGTGCTCGACGTGCGTCGCTACGGACTGCGCGCCGTCCGCGACATCCGGCTCGTGTTCCCGAGCATCCGCGTCCTGGCCCTCGTCCAGTCCGAGGGTCAGGTGCTCGACGCCATGCGGGCCGGCGCCACGAACGCCGTGCCGGCGACGGCGGCGGTCTGGCGGCTCACGAACGCGATCCGCCAGCTCGCGCATCCGCTCGCGCCTCGGCGGTAGCGAGCGCCGGCCCGTCCCGATCCGGTGCGGGGGCGCGTCAGCGCGAGGCGCCGGGCTTCCAGAGTGGCTCGGCGGCCCCCGCGTTCGCCGCACGGGCGAGGATGAAGAGCAGGTCGGAGAGCCGGTTCAGGTAGACGACCGCGAGCGGGTTGACCCGTTCCGGGATCGCCAGCGCTGCGATCTCGGCGCGGCGACAGACGGTACGAGCGACGTGCAGGCGAGCGGCCGCCTCCGTCCCGCCCGGCAGGACGAAGCTCTTCAGCGGCTCGAGCTCGGCGTTGAACTCGTCGCAGAGACGCTCGAGCTCATCGATCTGCGCCTGCGTGACCCGCAGCCGATCGTCGTTCTCGGCGGCGATCGGCACCGAGATGTCCGCGCCGAGGTCGAAGAGCTCGTTCTGGATGCGCTCGAGCGGCGCCCGCATCCGAGCGGAGAGCTCCGCCGCGAGCGCGAGCCCCAGGTGCGAGTTCAGCTCGTCCACCACGCCGTAGGCGACGACGCGGGCATCGCCCTTCGGGACCCGGCTGCCATCGCCGAGACTCGTCTCGCCGCGATCGCCGCCCCGGGTGTAAATCCGCGTAAGCCGGACCGGCTCGTCGCTTCGCCGCGGGCTCATCGTGGTGCGCGTGCCGAGCCCCGGCGCCGTCCGCGGCTCCGGCGCGCGGTCGTCACACATCCGGCACAGACGCGTTTCACACGCGTGCGTCGACCGCAGTTAGGCTCGATCGCCACGGGGAGGGAGGTGGGGTGTCCCGAGGTACTCGCGTGTAACTCGATAGGCGGATCGAGAGCGGCGGGACGATGACACCGTCGCCGTCATCCCTGCGCGAGCTCGCGCTGTCCGAGCCCGAGGATCGAGCGCGCGATCACCAGGCGCTGGATCTCGCTCGTCCCCTCGTAGATCTCGGTGACCTTCGCGTCCCGGTAGTAGCGCTCGACCGGAAACTCCTTCGTGTAGCCATACCCGCCGAGGATCTGGATCGCCTCTCCGGTCTGCCGACGCGCCACCTCCGACGCGAACAGCTTCGCCTTCGCGCCCTCCTCCGTGTGCGGGAGCCCTTCCTGCTTCCGCCACGCCGCCCGGTACGCAAGCAGCCGCGCCGCGTCGATCTCCGTCGTCATGTTCGCGAGCTTGTGCTGGATCGCCTGGAACTCGGCGATCGGCCGCCCGAACTGCTCACGCTCCTTCGCGTACTCGCGCGCCACGTCGTATGCCGCCTGGGCGATCCCCACCGCCTGCGCCGCGATCCCGATCCGCCCGCCGTCGAGCGTCGACATCGCGACCCGGAAGCCTTTGCCCTCCTCGTGGAGCAGGCGGTCGCGGCCCACGTGCGCCCCCTCGACCACGAGGTCGTTCGTCACCGACGAGTTGAGCCCGAGCTTCTCCTCGTCGCGCGTCACGCGCACGTGCTCCGCGTCGAGGATGAACGCGGACACGCCGCCCGGCCCCGGCGTCGAGGCGTCGGTCCGGGCGAACAGGACGAGCGTGGCGGCGTAGCGTGCAGTCGAGATCCACTGCTTCGCGCCGGTGATCGTCCAGCCCCCGCCATCCGTGTCCGGCACCGCCGCCGTGCGCAGCGAGCCCGCATCGGAACCCGCCTCCGGCTCTGTCAGGGCGAAGGCGCCGAGGACGTCCCCACGGGCGAGCGGCGGCACGAACCGGCTCCGCTGCTCCTCGGTGCCGAAGGTGAGGATCGGCAGCGTGACGGCGCTCGTATGGACGCCGACGGTGACGCCCACGCCCGCGTCGGCGCGCGAGAGCTCCTCGAGGACGAGGATGTACGAGAGGAAGTCAGCGCCGGCGCCGCCGTACTCGTCGGGGATGCAGACCCCCATCAGCCCGAGCTCGGCGAGCTTGCCGTACAGCTCGCGCGGGAACCGGTGCTCACGGTCCCAGACGGCGGCGTGCGGCTCGATCTCGGCCTGCGCGAACTCCCGCGCGAGCGCCTGGATCTCCCGCTGCTCAGGCGTCAGCCCGAACTCCACCGGCGGCGAGTATAGAGAGGCCTCGCGCTTCGCCTCGCGCCGCCCCGGAGCGGTCAGGCGTAGTCGTAGAAGCCCCGACCGCCCTTGCGCCCGACGCGCCCCGCCTGGACGTATTGGCGGAGCAGCGGGCACGGCGCGTACTTGGGATTCCCGAGCCCTTCGTAGAGGACGTCCATGATCGCGACGCAGGTGTCGAGCCCGATCAGATCGGCAAGCGCGAGCGGCCCGATCGGATGGTTGAAGCCGAGCTTCGCGATCGTGTCGATCGCCGCCGGCTCCGCCACGCCCTCGAGCAGCGCGTATGCGGCCTCGTTGATGAACGGCATCAGGATGCGGTTCGAGACGAATCCGGGGAAGTCGCGGGCCTCGGCCGGCGTCTTCCCGAGCTCGCACGCGAGCTCGACGATCGCCGCGGCCGTCTCGTCAGAAGTCTCCAGCCCGCGAACGACCTCGACGAGCCCCATCACGGGGACGGGGTTGAAGAAGTGCATCCCGACCACGCGGTCGGGCCGTGTCGTGACCGCGGCGAGCGACGTGATCGGGATCGACGACGTGTTCGAGGCGAGGATCGCCTCGACCGGAAGGGCGGCGTCGGCGGCGCGGAAGATTTCCTCCTTGGCGGACGGGTTCTCGATCGCAGCCTCGATCAGCAGATCGGCGGGCACGAGCCCGTCGACGGGCTCGATCCGTGCGAGCACCTCTTCCGGCGGAGGTCCTCCCTTCGCGGCGAGCTTGCCGAGGCTGCGTCGCATCGCGTCGAGCCCGCGCTCGACGGCGCCGGGTGCGACGTCGTGCAGCGAGACGCGCCGCCCGGAAGCGGCGACGACCTGCGCGATGCCGCTTCCCATCTGGCCCGCGCCCACCACCAGCACGTGTCCGAACCTCACGAGCGGGAGGCTAACGAGGTGTGAGCCGCAAGGGCAGGGCCGAGGCTCTGGCGGCCGAAAGCAGCGGCTCGAAGAAATCCGCCGAAGCGCTCGCTGGTCCGGATCGTGGATTCGCACCATGCGGCGCCCGCGTCGGAACTCAAGCGTGTTCCGGGGCGCGGCCCGTGGCTTCCCCGCTGGCCGCCCGGTACGCCTCGAAGAGCGCGCTCCATTGCTCGGCCTCCAGGTCGCGTGCGAGCGTGCCCGAGAACAACCCCGCCACGAACACGCGGAATGCGCCGTGCGCCTCCGGCGGCAGCAGCGGGCGCGTCCGCCGCTCGACGACGAGCAGCCCGGCGTCGACGGCCGGAACGGGGCGGAATGCCTCACGCGACAGCTTGCCGCCCAGGCGCAGGCGGAACCACGGGCTCCAGGAGGCGCTGACGAGGTTCCGTGGCCGGCCCGCTCGCTTGCGTGCAACCTCCCACTGAACGATCAGGTCGGCGCGCCGGAGCGGCGTCCCGGGATCGTCGAGCAGCATGCGCAGGACGGCGGTCGTCGCCGCGAAGGGAATGCTCGCGACGACCCGGAACGGCCGGTCGGGCAGCGGCATCCGGAGGGCGTCAGCCTCGAGGATCTCGACGTTTGACACCGTCGCGAACCGCCGCCGGAGGCGCGCTGCCCAGACGGCGTCGACCTCGACGGCGACGACGCGGGCGCCGGTGCGCGCGAGCGCTTCGGTCAGAACGCCGCTGCCGGCGCCGATCTCGAGCACGAGATCGGAAGCCCGGACGCCCGCGCCGCGGACGATCCGCTCGGCGAGGATGCGGCTGGCGAGGAAGTTCTGGCCGTGACTACGCCGGCGCGCATCGCGCGCGCTTCTCGAACGCGGCGCGCGCACGAACGACCATCGTGACCACGCTCATCAGCGGCAGACTACACCTCGATCAGCAGCGCGTCGCCCTGGCCGCCGCCGGAGCAGATCGCGGCGAGCCCGAGCCCGCCGCCGTTCCGCCGCAACTCGTGGATCATCGTCCCGAGAATGCGCGCGCCCGAGGCGCCGATCGGATGGCCGAGAGCAACCGCACCGCCGTTCACGTTCACGCGCTCCGGGTCGGCGCCGAGCATCTCCGTCGAGTTGAGCACGACCGACGAGAACGCCTCGTTCAGCTCGACCCGCTCGACGTCCGCGATCGTCTTCCCCGCCTTCTGCAGGGCGATGGCCCCCGCCTTCGCCGGTGTTCGCGCGAGGTAGGCAAACTCGTCCGCGACGTACCCCTGCGACACGATCGTCGCCAGGATCTCGAGGCCGCGCTTGCGAGCGAACTCCTCGCTCGCCACGACCAGCGCGCCGGCGCCGTCGTTGACTCCCGGCGCATTCCCGGCCGTCGTCGTACCTTCGGGGTCGAAAACGGGCTTCAACGAGGCGAGCTTCTCGAGCGACGTGTCGCGCCTCGGCCCCTCGTCGACGGCAAGCTCGCCGACGGCAACGATCTCGTCCTGGAACAGCCCTTCGTCGATGGCGCGCACGGCCCGCTGGTGCGACCGAAGCGCCCAGCGATCCTGCTCCTCGCGCGGGATTCCGAGCTCGCGCGAGACGAACGAGGCCTGCTCGACCATGTGGCGCTTGTCGAACGTCGACGTGAGTCCGTCGTACGTCATCAGGTCGATCAGGACCCCGTCGCCGAGGCGGTAGCCGAAGCGCGCCTTCTTGAGGATGTAGGGCGCGTTCGACATCGACTCCATCCCGCCCGCGACGATCACGCTGTGGTCGCCGGCGCGGATCATCTGGTCGGCGATCTCGACGGCGCGGATGCTCGAGGCGCAGACCTTGTTGATCGTGTCGGCAGGCACCTCCTTCGGCAGCCCTGCCCCGATCGCCGCCTGCCGCGCCGGCGCCTGGCCGGCACCGCCCTGCAGCACCTGGCCCATGATCACGTACTCGACCTCGTCGTCCCCGACGTCGACCCGTTCGAGCGCCGCGCGGATCGCGATCGCCCCGAGCTCCGGCGCCTCGTAGTCCCTGAGACCTCCGCCGAGCCTGCCGAACGGGGTTCGAACGGCGGAAACGATCACCGAGCGCGGCATGGAGAGAGCCTAGCCAACGCCTTCTGTCGCCCCTCGAATTGCGCTAAGGTCAGTTGCAGATGACCTTCCCGACCCGCAGCTGGTGGGCCTGGCGCAGCAAGCGGGGCGGGACCCTGCGCGCGTAGCAAGCGCCAGACCGACAGCCGCCCCGCTTGACAGACCTTCCGCCGGGAGGTCTTTTTGTTTGCCGTTATGCAATCGACGACCGTTATCCCGACCGACCTGATCACCCCCCTCGGGGCGTACATTCGCCTGCGCGAGTCGGGCCAGGCGAGCTTCCTGCTTGAGTCTGTCGAGCGCGGCCGGCTCGGGCGCTACTCGTTCGTCGGCTGCGGCTCGCGGCTCGTGTCGCTGGAGGAGGCGGAGACGTCGCGGCTGCCTGTCGTCGGCCATGTGTCGTACGACCTCGCGGCGCGGCTCGAGCCGACGGTCCCGCTGCCTGTCGACGGGCCGAACGTCGCCGAGAGCCGCTTCGTCGTCGCGGACACGATGATCCGCTTCGACCACGC
>Ga0070741_10005968_pt1 | contig 26512 bp, 27 predicted proteins | sample Coa_R1_4_FD_66440 | JGI IMG/M metagenome (GOLD analysis project Ga0070741, IMG submission 66440) | Surface soil microbial communities from Centralia Pennsylvania, which are recovering from an underground coalmine fire - Coalmine... | ecosystem: Environmental > Terrestrial > Soil > Unclassified ... | reverse complement strand
CGAGACCGCGCGCCTGACGGCGATGGTCGAGCGGCTGCTGACGTGGGCGAAGATGGAGGCGGGCAAGCGCATCTACAACCCGGTGCGCGTGCGGACGGCGCAGGTCGTGCTCGACGCGCTCGAGGCGCTCGAGCCGCAGGCGCGCGCCGCCGAGCTCGACGGAGCGCGCGTCGACATCACGCGCGAGCTGGCCGATCACCTGCCCGACGTCGAGGTGGATCCCGACGCGATGACCGACGCGCTGCTCAACGTGCTGCAAAATGCGTTGCGCTACACCGGTCGCGATAAAGAGATCCGCGTGCGCGTGACCGCCAGGGAAAAGAACGTGGACATCGCCATCACCGACAACGGGCCGGGCATCGCGCGGCACGAGCAGTCGAAGATCTTCGAGAAGTTCTATCGCGTGGTCGATCCGGCGCTGCCCAACGTCGAGGGCACCGGGCTCGGGCTGAGCATGGTGCACCACGTGGTGCGCGCGCACGCCGGACGAATCACCGTCGAGAGCGACGTCGGGCGCGGCGCGACCTTCACCATCAGCCTGCCGGCGATGGCGCCGAAGACGACGGCCGCGGAGGCGGCGTAGTGGCCGAGACCATTCTCGTCGTCGAGGACGATCCGTCGATCTTGCGCGGCCTGCAGATGAACCTCGGGCTCGAGGGCTTTCGGCTCGTGGCCGCGCGCGACGGCGAGGAGGGGATCAAGTTCGCGCGCTCGCACCGGCCGGATCTGATCGTGCTCGACCTGATGCTGCCGAAGCGCTCGGGCATGGACGTGATCCGCGAATTGCGCGCCGCCGATCCGGAGACGCCGATCGTGGTGCTCTCGTCGAAGGATCAGGAAGCCGACAAGGTGCTGGCGCTGTCGCTCGGCGCCGACGACTACGTCACCAAGCCGTTCGGCGTCGCCGAGTTGATCGCGCGCATCCGCGCGGCGCTGCGCCGCCGCCGCCGCTCGAAGCCGGGCGCGTCGTTCGGCGCCGTCACCATCGACGTCGAGGCGCGCCGCATCCTCGTCGACGGCGCCGAGATCGAAGCCACCGCGCGCGAGTTCGATCTGCTCAACTTCTTCCACCTGCACCCGGGCGTCGCCTTCACGCGCGAGCAGCTGATGCAACAGGTCTGGGGGCCAGACCACTTCGGCACCGTGCGCACCGTCGACAACTTCGTCGCGCGCCTGCGCTCGAAGATCGAAGCCGACGCCGACGAGCCCAAGCACATCGAGACGGTGCGCGGCATCGGCTACCGCTTCAATCCCTGATCGTATATCCTCCCCGCATGTTTCGCTTCGACAAGCACGAGCGAGATGGCGTGACGGTGCTGGTGCTCCACGGCAGCCTCGACGCGCTGACCGCGGCGGGGCTCAAGGCGGAGGTGGTGGCGATCGCCGACGCCAAGACGATGAAGGTGGTGGTCGATCTCGAGCCGCTGTCGCTGATCGACTCGACCGGCGTCGGCGTGCTGATCTCGCTCTTCAAGCGCGTGCGCGCGCTCGAAGGTCAGGTGTTCTTCTCGGGCCTGCGCGCGCAGCCTAAAGAGGTCTTCCGGCTGCTGCGCCTCGATCGTTCGCTCGACCTGCATCCGACGGCGAGCGAAGCGGTCGACAAGATCCGCAAGTCGTGAGCGCTGCGTGGCTGGTCTCCGTCGACGCTGATCTGAGCGGGCGGCGCTTTCCGCTCGACGCGCCGTGCCTGGTCGGCCGCGGTCCGTACAACCACGTGGTCCTCGACGACACGCGCATCTCGCGCCAGCACGCCAAGATCTCACCCGAGGCCGGCGGCCACGTGGTCTACGATCTCAACAGCGCCAACGGCACCTTCGTCAACGAGGTGCAGGTCAAGCGGCAGCGCCTTCAGCCGAACGACGTGCTGCGCTTCGGGCCGTTTCGCTTCAAGTTCGAATTGCAGGACGCGTACGAAGACGGGCGCACGTCGCCGTCGAACCCGACGGGAAAAAAATTCGTCGAGGTGCTGACGCAGGTCGGCGTGGAGCAGCCGTCGAAGATCATCGACACGCTCGACGCGGCGTCGGCGACCAACCCGGGCGTGCTCTCGGGGCTCAACGAGCTGGAAGAGGCGGATCGCAAGCTGCGCACGCTCTATTCGTTCCTGCAGTCGGTGTCGACGACGCTCGACGAGGCGGAGCTGCTCGAGCGCATCCTGCGCAACCTGCTCGACGCGTTTCCCGAGGCGGAGGTGGTGACGGTGTACCTGCGCCACCAGAGCTCCGACGCGATGGTGCCGCGCAAGTCGCTGCGCCGCTCCGACGGGCAGTCGGGCGCCACCACGCTGCCGCCGCAGTTCTACGAGGAGCTGGTGGAGAAGGGCCGCGCGGTGCTCTCGATCCCGGCCGGCTCGCGCAAGAAGGCGCCGACCGGCGGCCTGGCGATGCACGCGCCGATGATCTACGACCGCACCACCGGCGGCGTGATCATGGTGCGCGGCGCCGACGGCTCGGGCGCGCCGTTCAACCAGGACGATCTCGATCTGCTGACGGGGCTTGCGGCGCAGGCGGCGCTGGCGATGGCGAACGCGCGCATGCACCAGGACTCGCTCAAGCAGCAGCGCCTGCAGCAGGACCTCCTGCTCGCCGAGCAGATCCAGAAGAGCTTTTTGCCGCGCGTGATGCCGCAGGTCGAGGGCATCGAGTTCGTCACCGAGTATCGGCCGGCGTTCACCGTCGGCGGCGACTTCTACGACGCGTTCTGGCTCAACTACGATCGCATCGGCATGTTCATCGGCGACGTGTCCGGCAAGGGCGTGTCGGCGGCGCTGCTGATGGCGCGCATGTCGTCCGATTTGCGATTGGCGGCGGCGGCGGTGAACGATCCGGCGCGCGCGATGGAGCACGTCAACCGCATCGTGCTCGAGCGGCGGCAGCCGGACATCTTCGTCACCGGCGTGTACCTGACGCTCGACATCAAGACGCACGAGATCACCGTCGCCAACGCGGGGCACCTGCCGCCGCTGGTGCGCCGCCGCTCGGAGGGAATCGTGCAGCGCATCGACGGCGGCACCGGCACGGCGATCGGGATCTTCGACGACGCCGAGTACGATCAGGTGAGCCTGGCGCTCGAGCCCGGCGACACGCTGGTGCTGTGCACCGACGGCGTGATCGAGGCGGTGAACACGCTCGGCGATCAGTTCTCGTTCGAGCGGCTGGAGGAGAGCATCAAGATGGGGCCGTCGCGCGCGGCCGAGGTCGCGGGGCGCTTGCAGCGCGACGTGCGCGCGTGGGTGGGCGCGGCGCCGCAGTCGGATGATCTGACGCTGATGGTGTGCGGCATCTCGGTGCCCGAGCGGCGCAAGCGCGAAGACGAGCCGACGCAGTCGCACCGCACGCGATGATCGCGCTCGCCGCCACCGCGCTCGCCGCCGCCGCGCGCGCCGATCTCGCGCCGCCGCCCTCGGACTACGCGCTCGGCGGATTGGCGATCGTGATCGCGCTCGCGCTCATCGGCGCCCTCGGCTTTCTCGGCTGGTGGCTGATCAAGCGCCGCCGCAAACGCTGACGTTCGACAGCGAGCGCTACGTCCACGCGGCGGCTAAACGCTCGCCCATGAGGTGCGCGATGCCGTAGATCGACTCCTGGGGATTCACGCCCAGGCTCGTGGGAAAGATCGAGCCGTCGCAGACGTGCAGGTTCTCGACGGTGTGGTGGCGCAGATCGCTCGAACGCACCACCGACTGCGCCGGATCGTCGCCGACCTTGCAGCCGCCCATCACGTGCGCCGAGAACACCGCGATCTTGCCGCTGGCGAACGGCGCCTCGTCGAGCCGCCCCAGCTCGCGCTCGCTGGCGAACTGCAGCGGCGGATCGTGGCCGCTCGCCACCCACTCGGCGCCCGCCGCGAGATCGATGCGGATGAGCGTGCGCAGCCCCTCTTTGAGCGCCGACCAGATGCGCGGCGGCAGATCGTAGCCGAGCAGCGGCGCGCCCGACTTCGCCACCTCGACGGTGCCGCCCTGCTCCGACGGGTGGAAGCCGTCGATCACCAGCGCGAGGTGCGCCGAGATGTTGGGCAGGTCGGCCATCGCGCGGCGGTGCCCGTCGCCGTAGCCGGAGATCGACAGCGCGGCCAGCATCGGGTGGATCGGCGCCGCCTCCAGGAAGAAGCCGGGCTCGGCGCCGCGATCGGCGAACGCGTGGCTGGCCACCGACTGCGGCGCGCCGTAGTACGCCTCGATCGGCTCGCGCCACTTCGCCGCGGTGCCGACGACCGGGTGCAAGAACGTGCGGCGCCCGACCATGCCGCCGCCGAGACCGGAGCGGATCAAGATCGCCGGCGAGTTGATCGCGCCCGCCGAGAGAATGAAATGTTTGGCGCGCACGGTGAGCCTAGCGCCGGCGGGCGCGTAGCCGTCGCCGCCGATCACGCTGCACTCGGCGCGCTCGATCTTTCCCGCGGCCGAGACGAGCCGATCGACGCGGCAGCGCGCCAGGACGGTCGCGCCTCTGGCCACCGCGTCGGGCAGGTACGTCACCAGCATCGACTGCTTGGCGTCGATCGGGCAGCCCATGCCGCAGTAGCCGCTCTTCATGCAGCCCTTGACGTTGCGGAACGTGCGCTCGACGGCGTAGCCGAGCGCCTTGCAGCCGTCTTGGAGCGTGCCGTTGTTGCGGTTGACGTCCTCGGGCGCGGCCTGGTGGATCGAGAGCCGCTGCTCGACGGCGTCCCAGTGCGGATCGAGCGCCGCCTTGGTCAGCCCGCTCACGCCGTGCACCGCGCGCCAGTGCTCGAGCACTTTTTCCGGCGTGCGGAAGCTGGTCGTCCAGTTGACCACCGTCGAGCCGCCGACGGCGCGGCCCTGCAGGATCGAGATGCCGAGATCTTTCGTCGCGCGCTGGCCCGCCTGTTGGTAGAGCATCGGGTAGGCCTGATCTTCGCGCATGCGGAACTCGGGCTTGGTGTGGTGGCCGCCCTCTTCGAGGACGATCACCGAGAGGCCCTTGGCCTGGAGCGCGGCGGCGACCGGCGAGCCGCCGGCGCCCGAGCCGACGATGCACACGTCGGCGTCGACCTCGGCGCCGTCGGCGAGCGTGCCGGCGTCTTTGAAGCCGGGTTCGAGCTTCACGTCGGCACGCCCGAGATCTGCGGCGGGCCGCCGTAACCGACCGACGGCCACGTGTCGGGCGACGAGTAGTGCGCCGCCAGCGTCAGCTTGCGCAGCGCCTGGTAGCCCGAGCGGCGCAGCACCAGACGCGACTCGCGCCACGCGTCGAGCACCGCATCCTGCTCTTCGGGTTGGAGGCGCGTGAACGGGCGCGGCCGGCCGTCGAGGACGAGCCCGGCGAGCGCGTTCTCGAACAGCATGAGGAGCTGGCCGAAGTCGCTGCGCGCCTCGTCGGTGGTGAAGGCGAGCGTGGCGTCGACGCGCTCGGCGATCGCCTGCGGATCGGCGCCGGGCGCGCGAACGGTGCGCGCGGCGACCGCGGCCAGTACGGCAAATTGCCGCTGGTTCAAAACCTTCAGCGCGCCGCGCGGCTGCCAGCCGGCGCGCGTCGGCCACAGCCCGAGCCCGAGCCCCCCGGCGCCGGCGAGGAGTAACCCCCCGAACAAGCCGCGCGTAATGAAGCTACGGCGAGTCATCGCTAAGTTGGTACCATGAACCCAGACGAAGCACCAACAGGAGGCCTCATGCGCAAGCTGCTCGGGATCGGGCTCATCGTCCTCGCTTGCTGCGGCGGTAGCGGCCCCAATCCGAATCCGAATCCCAATCCGAACCCGCATCCGAATCCCAATCCCAATCCCGCGTGGAACGCCGGCGCCGTGGGCGCGAACGGCGAATATGTGACCAGCGCCGACGGCGCGACGTTCGGCGAGCTGGTGGCGCCGACCAACGCCGACCTGCGATCGATCTATTGCGTCGGCAAACGCAACGGTTGGGCGGCGGGCGATCGCGGCACGCTGATGACGACCACCGACGGCGGCACGACGTGGCTGGTGCGCGACACCGGCGTGAGCGTGAGCTTGCGCGGCGTGGCGTTCGCCGACGCGCAGACGGGGCTCGCGGTCGGCGACGGCGGCACGCTCGTGCGCTCCACCGACGGCGGCGCGTCGTGGCGGCTGGTGCCGACGACGGTCGCGGGCGCGCTGCGCGCGGTAGCGATGTCGGGCGCGCGCGCGTGGGTCGCGGGGGACGCCGGCGTGCTGCTGCGCTCCGTCGACGGCGGCGTGAGCTTCGCGCCGGTGGCCGGGCTGCCGGCGGTGGCGTGGCGCGCGATCCGCTTCGCCGCCGACGGGCAGCGCGGCTTCGTCGCCGGCGAAGGCGGCGCGCTGTGGCGCACGCTCGACGGCGGCGCCACCTGGCAAGCGGCGGCCGCCGCGCCCGGCGAGCTCTACGGCCTCGCGGTCACCGCCGACGGACAGCGCGCGATCGCGGTCGGCGCGCGCGGCCTCGCCTGGCGCACCGTCGACGGCGGCGCCACCTGGCAGACGAGCACCACCGGCACCACCGCCGATCTCGCCGCCTTCGGCTGGAACGGCGACCTCGACGGCGAAGGCTGGGCCGTCGGCCAGCGCGGCACCATCGTCCACACCCTCGACTCGGGCGCGCACTTCTCGATCGCCCCGAGCGGCACCACCACCGACCTCTTCTCCGTCGAAGATCTCTAACGCTCATCCACAGAGGGATGAAACCGCCAAGGCGCCGCAGACGCCAAAGAGCGAAAACCAATTTCCTGATCTTTTGGCGTCTGCGGCGCCTTGGCGGTTCAATCCGCCTTTCTTTCAGACGTCGGTGCCGAGTGCGCCGGCGGTAATTCGGAGAAATTCGGCGACCGACCACGCTTGCGACGGGCAGCCGCGCGCGGCGTGCGGCGCGTCGCCGTCGAAGATCTCGTGCAGCGTGCCGAGGCCCTCGCCGGCGACGTGGGCGCGCAGCCCGTCGAGCAGATCGTCGCGCACGCGGCCGCGCACGCGCACGCACGCGTCGGCGTAGATGCCGAGCAGGAACGGCCACACCGTGCCCTGGTGATACGCGGCGTCGCGCGCGCGTTGATCGCCGGTGATGCGCCCGGCGTAGCTCTCGTCGCGCGAGCGCGTGCGCAAGCCGACCGGCGTCAGCAGCTCGCGTTCGCACGCCGCCAGCACCTGCTCGGCGCGCTCGGCGTCGACCAGCGGCGCGCACAGCCCGAGCGCGTAGAGCTGGTTCGGCCGCAGCGTCGCGTCGCGGCGCGCGCCGTCGACGACGTCGTAGAGCCAGCCGCGCTCCTCGCACCAGAACGTGGCGGCGAACGACGAGCGCGCCCACGCCGCGCGTTCGCCCAGCTCGCGCGCGAACGTCGGATCGCCGGCGGTGAGCCGGCGCTCGAGCGCCTCGAGCACGGCGATCCACAGCGCCTGGATCTCGACCGGCTTCCCCTGGCGCGGCGTGATCACCTGCTCGCCGACGCGCGCGTCCATCCACGTGAGCGCGAGGCCGGGCGCGGCGGCGTGGATCAGCCCGTCGTCGTCGACGCCGATGCCGTGGCGCGTGCCGGCGAGGTAGCCCTCGATCACGCGGCGCGCGGCGTCGAGCAGCGGCGCGGGATCGTCGCCGTCGCGCGCCAGTCGGCAGGCGGCGAGCGCGAACCACAGCGGCGCGTCGACGGTGTTGTACTCCGGCTCCTCGGCGCCGTCGGGAAACCGGTTGGGGATGAGCCCGTCGCGCAGCTCGGCGGCGAACGCCAGCAGGATCTCGCGCGCCGTCTTCGCGCCCGCCGCGCGCGCGAGGCCGGGCAGTGAGATGAACGTGTCGCGCCCCCAATCGGTGAACCACGGATAGCCGGCGATCACCGTGCGGCGCGCGCCGCGCGCGACCAGGAATTGATCGCCCGCCGCCGTCAGCGACGCGACCACGGGATCGGCGATTCCATCGACCAGCGCCGCGCGCCGCTCGAGCTCCGCCGCGCGCAGCCCCGCCACGTCGGGCACGTCGCGCGAGTCGATGGCGAACACCAGCACCGCCTGCGTGTCGCCCGACAGCGCGAAGCTCAGCTCGCCCGGCGAAAACAGGTCCTCCTGCCAGTCGAGCCCGCGCTCGCGCTCGACGGGATACGCCAGCTGCCGCCACCAATCGGGCCGGTGCGCGTAGACGCCGTTGTGGTGCATCAGCAGCTCGGGCACGCCCTGATACGGCGCCGCGATCACCAGCCCCTCGTGCGCCTGCACCTCCGGATTCAGCACCGCGTTCTCGTGGTGCAGCGCGTGGTAGTCGCGTCCCGAGATCAGCGGCCGCACCCGCAGCCGCGCGCGTGCGTCGCCCGCGTCGACGAGCCGCCACGTCACCACCGTCGCCTGCCGCCCGTGCGGCATGAACAGCGACCGCTCGACGCGCGCCCCGCCCACGCGATACGTCCACGTCGGCCACGGATCGAGCCGGAACTCGACGAGCGCGCGATGCCCGTCGGGGTGCGTGACGTCGGGATAGAAGTTGGCGCCGAGCGCGTGGCGCGCGCCGTCGAGCTCCAGCTCCTCCTCGCAGCGGTTGACCAGCACCATGCGCGCGACCGGCGGACGCGTCGCCGCGCACAGGAGCGCGTGATAGCGCCGCGTCGCCGGTCCCGCGATCGTGCCCATGGCGAATCCGCCGAACCCGTTGGTCTCCAGCCACTCGCGGCGCGTGCCGCCGTCGAGCTCGCCGGCCACCTCGCCGGGCACCACCAGCCGCGGAGCGAGGGAGCGCGCCAACGTCATCGGCCTCTTCCCGAAACGTAGAGCGTCATCTTCGCACGAATCAAAGCTCGATGTCGCCGCCGTCGTCGGAGGCCGCCAGCTTCTTGCGCCGCGCCTCGACGTCGTCCGATTCGCCCGGCGGCGCCGCGCACGGCTCGATCGCGATCTCGACCCACGTGCCTTCCGCCGCTCCCGCCGGAAGCCGCCGCGCCGGCCACTTCACCACCTGATTGTCAAAGAGCAAGCGCGCCACGCCCGACTCGATCCCGTCGATGAACGCGCGCACCTTCACCGCCGCGCCTCCTTCGGCCCGCGCGTGGTCGCGATCTCCAGCCGATCGCCGTCGGAGGTGAGCAGCACGTCGCCGCGCTCGTCGGTGCGGTAGACGCGCGCGCCCACCTGCGCCAGCCGGCGGAGCGCGAGCGGATGCGGATGCCCGTAGTCGTTGCCCGCGCCGCACGACACCACCGCGATCTCCGGCGCCACCGCGCGCAAGAACCGCAGCGTCGACGAATAGCGGCTTCCGTGGTGCGCGACCTTCAGGACCCGCGCGCGCAGCCGCGTCCGCTCGGCCAGGAGCCAGCGCTCCGCCGGCGCCTCCGCGTCCGCCGCGAACAGCACGCTCAGCCTGCGCCAGTCGAGCCGCGCCACCACCGAGTTCGAGTTCACGTCCGAGCGCGTGTGCGCGAGCGCCGGCTCGGGCGGCCCGAGCAGCTCCAGGATCGCGCCGTCGCCGAGGTCGACGCGCCGGCCGCGGATCGCCTCGCGCACCGGCACGTGCCGCTCCTCGAGCAGCCGCACCAACCGGCGATACGCCGGCGTCGGGTGCGGATACGACGAATCGAGAAACAGCCGCGTTCCCACCGAGCGGATCAGCGATTCCAGCCCGCCCAGGTGATCCACGTGGCGGTGCGTGAGCAGCACCAGGTCGAGCGGCTGCCGGGCCCGCGCGCGCACGAATTCGGTCAGCGCCGCCGCCGACTCCGGCGGCCCACCGTCGACCAACACGCTCTTTCCCGTCGGTGACGTGATGAGCGCGGCATCCCCCTGGCCGACGTCGATGAACGAAACCGCGAGCCGCGCCTCCGCGCCCGCGCGCTCCTTCATTAATAGAAGCGCGAGCGGCAGCGCGAACCAGAACGCGAAGAGCGCCAGTTCGCGCGGCCGCAACATGGCCGAACGCTAGCCCGCCTCCCGGCGAGGCGCTAATTAACCAAACCCACAAGAAGCCCAGCACGCCGAGAGTATCGGCGCCCGCCCGAGGAAGTTGCGTCCTCGCCGGTATGGTTGCTGCACAAATGGACCTCCATATAAAGGAGGCATCCGATGGGCGAGATCATCGACAAGGTCAAAGGCAAGATGAAGCAGGTCGAAGGCTCGATAACCGGCGACCGCGGCAAACAGGTCGAGGGCATCGTCGAGGAGAAGAAGGGCGATCTGAAGGGCAAGTTCGAAGACCTGAAGCGCGACATCAAGAACCCGAAATAGCTTTCGCTCGGCACGCGGCCGGCCCCAGGCAAGCGGTGCTCCTGGGCGCCCGGCCGTTCCGTTTGATTCACGCAATCATTCGCGGTACGTTGGCGCTCCACTTCTGGGGGCTGGGTGCGCCCGTGAGCGATAAAAAGGGTTTCGGCTCGACGGTGCTGGGCTGGTTCGTGGTGCGCGACGGCGACGAGGGCGCGCAATCCAAGAAGGGCCCCGACTCCGCCGACGATCTGATCGCCAAGTACGCAACCGAGACGCCGGCCGCGCCGCCGCCCGAGGTCAAGCTCGAAGGCGACCTCCCCAAACCGATCGACGGCAAGATCGATTTCGCCGCGGTGCTGCGCGCCGCCGGCCTCTCCGACGAGGAGCAGGGCCGCATCGAAAAAGCCCGCGGCCTCTTGAAGACGCTCCCCGCCGAGACGCCGAAAGAGGTCAAGCGCCAGATCGTCGAAGCCTCGCTCAAAGCCTTCGGCTATCCCGTCGAGAAGATCATCGAGACCGGCGCGCAGGCGATCCAGGCGCTCGAGATCTACATCCAGGCCGGCCAGAAGGACACGCAGACGCTGCTGGTCGAATCGCAGAAGCGCCTCGAGGAATTGAACGCCGAGATCGCGCGCGTGAAAAAAGTCATGGAGGACCAGGTCGCGCAACAATACGGCCTGGCGCAGAAGTGCAACGACGAGAAGCTGCGCGTGCAGGAAGTGCTGGAGTTCTTCGGGCAGGAAGCGGTTGCCCGGGTTGTTAAAGAGTCACCGAAGCTCCACGAGCCGCAACCCAAGTAACCAATAAAGGAGCCGTCATGTCCGAGGGTGCAGGTTTCTTTTCGCGACTCGCGAATCTCTGGAAGGGATTCGTCAGCCTGTGGATCTCCGACATCGAAAAAGAGCATCCCGAGATCGCGTACGAGAACGCGATCAATTCGATGATCGAGAAATACTCGAAATTGAAAAAGGCCACCGCGGCGATCATTCGCCGCCGCGAAGAGGTCTCCGAGCGGCTCGGCTCGCAGTCGAAGGAGCTGGCGCAGGTGACGGCCGATCTCGCGACCGCGGTCGAGACCAACCAGGATGATCTGGCGGTGCTATTGATTCAAAAGAAAAACATTCTCGAGAAAGAGGTCACTGAATTAAAGGCCGATCTCGAGACCGCCAGCAAAGACGCCGAAGCGGCCAAAGCCTCCTTGGTCACCGTTCAAGGCGAGATCAAGAAGCTCAAAGCCGAGAAGGACAACATGCTGGCCAAGATGGCCTCGGCGCAGGCGCGCATCCGCATCAACGATCAGCTCGAGGGCTTGTCGGTCGACGCCGAGGTCAAGGCGCTCGACAACGTGCGCGAGCACATCAAGAACACCATCGCGCAGGCCAACCTCGGCGCCGAATTGAAATCGACCAACCTCGACGATCGCCTGGCGTCGCTGCGCCAGCAGTCGGGCGACGTCACCGCCAAGCAGCAGCTCGCGGAGCTGAAGGCCGCGTCCGCGGCCAAGAAGGCCTCGCAGAAGACGATGTAGCGCCCGCAGCACGTACCAAACTGGCATTCACAGTCCATTCAAACGGCATTCAATGGGGGTACTCCCGTGAAGCTGACACCGCTGGCAAAAGCGTTCGTGGCGATGGTGATCCTGGCTGTGCTCGGATACACCGGTTATCACTATTACGGCGATCAAATCCGCGAGTGGTCCAAAGGCGAGAAGAAGGGCGGCGGCGACAAAGGCGGCGGTGACAAGGGCGGCGCCGTCGACAAGAACGACTTCTCGAACCTGAAGAACACGCCCGATCCGGATCGCAAGAACGGCGTGAGCGGCGTCAGCACCGCCAACGTCGGCGACGGCAAGCTCGGGCGCAAGCTGGTGGTCGGCATCAACACCTGGGCCGGCCACACGCCGGGCATCGTCGCCAACGGCGGCCTCGACGCGGGAAACGCGTCGGCCGTCTACAAACAGAAATACGGCCTCGACGTTCAATTCGTGTTGATTGAAGACCCGTCGGCCAAGCTGACTGCGTTCATCAAGGGCGATATCGACGTCATGTGGGACACCGTCGACTCGTGGGCGCGCGAAGCCTCGTCGCTGGCGGAGCAGAACATCCCGGCCAAAGCGATCATTCAACAGGACTGGTCGCGCGGCGGCGACGGCATCGTTTCACTGAAGTCGATCAACTCGATTGAAGATCTCAAAGGCAAGACCATCGCGACCACGCGCTATACGCCGTCGCACTGGCTGCTCCTTTATATGTTGTCTCAATCGGGTTTGACCCCTGAGGACAAGAAGGGGATTGAGAAGAATCTGGTGTTCACTGCAGAGGCGCCGCTCGCCGCCGCGGCGTTCAAAGCCAAGAAGGTCGACGCCGCGGTGACGTGGGAGCCCGATCTGTCGGGCGCCGTCAAAGCGCGCGAGGACGAGGCGCACATCCTGATCTCGACGTCGGCGGCCACCAACGTGATCGCCGACTGCCTGGTCGCGCGCCAGGACGTGATCGACAAAGCGCCGTCGACGCTGCGCGACTTCGTGCACGGCTGGTTCGACGGCATCGACATGATCGGCAAAGACCCGGCGGGCTCCTATGCCATTACGGCCAAAGCGCTCAAGCTCGGCCCTGACGACATCTCGGGCATGCTCTCGGGCCTCAAGCTGACGCCGTTCGCCGACAACGCGATGTTCTTTGGCCTGTCGGGAACCCACTCGCAGTTTGCGACCTTGTTCGATACCGCGTTCGTCGTCTGGCGCAAACAGGGCGTAATCTCCAAAGCGGTCGATTCCAAAGATTACGTCGATACCCGTTTCGTTCAGGCGCTGGCCGATAAGTATCAAGGCCAGAAAGTCGAAGAGGTGTTCAAGTTCGATCCCAAAGAGGCCAAGAACCCGAACGCGCGCGCCATCGTCAACAAGTCGCTCTCGATCTATTTCACGCCCGGCTCCGACGAGATCATGAACGGCTCGTACTTCACGCTCGATTCGCTCGGCGACACCATGACCGCGTTCGGCAATACCTATCTGCGCATCGAAGGCAATACAGACACCAAGGGCTCGGCCAAGCTCAACAAGAACCTCTCGCAGAAGCGCGCCGACTCGGTCAAAAAATATCTCGAGGCGCACTTCGCGATTCCCGATACGCGCTTTCAAACCATCGGGCACGGCGCCGACAATCCAGTGGCGTCGAATGACACCGAGGCGGGCCGCCAGCAGAATCGGCGCACCGACATCAAAGTCGTTTTGAACGTTCAATAATGGCGCAGCCGGAGATTCCCGGGCCGGCGGCCAAAGCGCCGGACGCGCCGCCGCCGGCCGCCAGTAAAGTGGTGGCGGCGCCCGAGCACAGCCGCGAGCCTTTGTGGACTTTGCGCAAGGCTTTGCCGCGGCGCTTTCGCGTGCCGTTCGCGCTCGGCATGCCCGCGCTGGTCATTCTACTGTGGTGTGTACTGACGCTCGGCTCGCATCCACTGGTGAGTGAGCTGTTCCTGCCGTCGCCGATTCGCGTGTTGCAAGCGACGCTGGAGATGATCTTCGAGCACACGCTGTTCGACGCCATCTGGGCATCGACGCTGCGGATCGTGATCTCGTTCGTCGCCGCCGCGCTGGTGGCCTTGCCGCTCGGCATTCTGATGGGCGCCTTTGAACCCATCAATCGACTGATGGAGCCGGTGATGGCGCCGTTGCGCTATATGCCGATCTCCGCGTTCATTCCATTGCTCATTCTCTGGCTGGGAATCGGCGAATCGCAAAAGATCGCGTTCTTGTTTCTGGGCGTATTCGTTTTCTTGTTACCGGTCGTCGTCACGGCGATTCGCGCGGTGCCGGAGGAATTGGTACAGACCGCGCTCACGCTCGGCGCGACGCGCTGGCAGGTGATTCGCACCATTCTCGTTCCCGCGGCGCTGCCCGATATCTTCGACAGCTTTCGCGTGATGAACGCCATTTCGTGGACGTACGTGATCCTCGCGGAGTTCGTCAATGCGCGGCGCGGGCTCGGCTACATGATTCAATTGGCGGGATCGCATTTGCACACCGCGCAGGTGTTTTCGGGAATCGGGGTGATTGGATTGATTGGTTTGGGGACTGACGCGTTGATTCGCGGACTCAATAGTTGGCTGTTCCGCTGGCGCGGCGACGAGCAGGCGACATGACCGGCGCACTGTCGTCGGGCGCGACGCCCAAGCTGCAGTTGCGCGATCTGCACGTCACCTATCGCTCGCGCGAGGGCGACGACGTCGAGGCGGTGCGCGGGGTCGATTTCGATATCGCGGACAAACCGGGGATTGGCGAGATCGTCGTGTTCCTCGGGCCGTCCGGTTGCGGCAAGTCCACGATCTTGAAAGCGGTGGCGGGGCTGTTGCCGCCCACCAAAGGCGAGATCCTCCTCGACGGCGTTCCGATCAAAGGCGTCGGCCGCGATCGCGGAATGGTGTTTCAGGCCTATACGTCGTTTGCCTGGCTGACGGTGCAGGAGAACGTCGAATACGGACTGAGGCTGCAAGGAGTGGCCAAAGAGACGCGCGCGAAGCTGGCGCGCGAGTATCTCGACAAAGTCGGGCTCGCCGATTCGGCGCAGAAGTATCCCAAAGCGCTGTCGGGCGGCATGAAGCAGCGCGTGGCGATTGCGCGCACGCTGATCAACAAGCCAAAGCTGCTATTGATGGACGAGCCGTTCGGCGCGCTCGATCCGCAGACGCGCTGGGGCATGCAGGGACTGTTGATCGATATCTCGCGCAAAGAGGACAATACGATCCTGTTCGTCACGCACGACGTGGCGGAGGCGGTCTATCTCGCCGATACCGTGATCGTGCTGTCGAAGCGGCCGGCGCAGATCGTCGAGCGCGTCGAGGTGCCGCTGTTCACCGAGCGCGATCTGTCGCTGCGCTCCAAGCCCGAGTTCCGCGACGTGGAGAAGCACCTGCTCGATTTGCTGTATAAGAAACAATAAATGGCCGAGGAGCAGCCAAAGAAACCGCCTTATGCGCGTTATGCGTTTCGCAATGCGTACAACTACGCCATCCTCGGCGGCTTCGCGTCGGCGGCGGTGCTGACGGGGAATTGGTGGCTCGGGCTCGCGGGCGCTGGCGTCGAAGCGCTTTGGATGTTGTTCGCGCCGGATTCGAAGCTGCTGCGCAAGACGTGGTTCGATAAAGTCTTCGCCGCCGAGCAGGACGCGGCCAAGAAGGCGGAGCTCGACGCCAAGTTCAAGCTGCTTCCCGAGGACGAGGCGATGCGCTGCCTGGCGCTGCGCGAGAAGCAGGAGCAGATCAACAAGCTGGCGGCGGAGAATCCGGCGTTCACGGTCGATCTGTTGTCGGGAGAGTTGCAAAAGCTCGACGACCTGGTGCGCGCGTTCGTCGAGCTGTCGGTGACGTGCTCGCGTTATACCGACTATCTGAAGTCGGTGGACGTCGACGAGATCGAGCGCGATCTGCGGCGGTATCAGCAGATCGCGGAGCGATCGGACGGCGACAAGCGGACTCTGGCGCAGAAGAACCTGGCGGTCTTGCAGAAGCGCCAGGAGAAGTACGCCGAGATTCGCGGGTACCTGTCGTCGGCGCGCGGGCAGTTGGAATTGATCGAGAATACGTTTCGATTGCTGGCGGATCAGATCGTCACCATGCGATCGCCGACGGAGCTCGGTGGACAGCTCGATGATCTGCTCGACGGCGTGGAGGCGGTGAGACAGACGACGCGAGAGACCGATAAGCTCTTGCAGGCGGTCGAGCGTTAGTGCGAGATGGCTTGAACGGCTGAAGGGCCGAGGCGCGATTGAAGCTGCGCCAGAAATAGACTCGAAGGGTTCAATGTAGTGTTGAAGTCGCTGTAGTACGCGGTGCCGAACGTCGCGGGCGCCGAGCCTCCCAAGACCCAGTTCTGCGCGGTCACTGGATTGTCCACGGTGAAGCTCGTGGCCGTCGAGTTCCAGACTACGCAGTTGGCGCCGGACCAGCCGTGGCCGGTGCCGTCCCACGCGCGGTTTTGAATGGAGACTTTGCCGCCGACGGTGGCGCGATCGACGAGCAGACCGGTGCCCCAGCGTTGGTGCGTGGAGACGTTGGCGTTCGAGCCGGTGATGGTGATGTCGAGGGCGACGTTGGGGCCGGGGACGTGCGCCTCGGTGACGATCGCCCAGATGTTGTCGCCGACGATCGCGCAGCGCTGCACCAGCGACTGTTGGCCCATGAAGGTGAAGCCGTTGGGGAGCGCGGGCGTGTTGGGGACGATTGGCTGCAGCAGCGACGAGTCCTGCACGGTGATCCATTTCGCCGCGGCGCCGATCTCGACGGCGGCGTTGGAGTAGGCGACCGCGGTGACGTGCGAGACCCACGCGTTCTCGACGGCGTCGAGCACGATGAACTGCGAATTGAAGTAGGTCGTGGTGTCGATGACGTCGAACGCGGCCACCGAGCGGAGCTGCTCGACGCCGACCTGCTCGAGGCGCGACGGGAAGTCGTAGGCCCAGACGGTGGAGTCGGCGTACTCGGCTTCGAGCGCGTTGGTGAGCGGAGCGTCGAGCGTCAGCTCGGTGCCGGCGACCGCGGTGAGCACGCGATCGAACTGGAGGCCGGAGTCGGCGCTCCATTGCACGATCGGCTTGCCGTCGGGGCGCGGGGGAATCTGGTTCATGCCGATGGCGCAGATCCACGGATCGGTCTGCGGGCGCTCGACGATCACGCGCGTGCCGGGCGCGAGGCCGGCGGCGTCGTCGACGTGCAGCGTGCGCGCGCCGACCGGGACGTAGGCGTCGGTGACGTGGGCGAGCGGGTGGGCGCCGCGCGACGGTTTGCCGGCGGGACCGACGGTGAGGACGGCGCGCGCGGCGCCGGTGGCGCGCAGGATGGTGCCGGTCTGCGCGTCTTCGCCGGCGCCGCGCAGGACCACGCCGCTCGCGTCGACGTGCAGCGTGCCGGCGATGGTGAAGGTGCCGGCGCCGAGCAGCACGGCGCCGCGCTGGCCTTGCGCGTTCTGCGGCAATTTGCCGCAGGCGTCGAGCGCCGCCTGGATGGCCGCGGTGTCGTCGCCGCCCGACGGCGCGAGCGGGCCCGAGCCGGGCGCGGGCGCCACCTGCGGCAGCGCCACGCCGCCGCCGCCGTAGCCGACGTTGGAGAAGTCGGGGACGTGGTTACCGTTCGCGTCCGTGGCGTAGACGAGCGCGCCGCCGGCGCCGGCGGTGACCCAGGGGACGGCGCCGAGCTGCGCGGGGACTTCGTGGGCAGTGTCGATGGGGAACGCCGGCTGGCAGGCGCCGCCGTCGGCGGCGGGATCGGACGGGCCGAGATCGAGGCGCGGGCCGCCCGACGGCGCGGCGGCGTCGGCGGGGATCGCGGCGTCGCCGCCGTCGGCCGACGAGAAGTTGGCGTCGCCGCCGGGCGTGACGTCGGCGCTGCACGCGGTGAAGGCGCACGCGCCGCAGAAAAGCAGCGCGGCGCCGGCGCGGATCGCGAGCGGGCTCATCACCCGCGATGGTAGCGCGTCACTTGCCGATGCAGAAGCGGGCGAAGATGGCGTCGAGCACCTCGGCGTCGACGGTCTCGCCGGTGACGCGGCCGAGGTGGTGGAGCGCGGCGCGCGCGTCGACGGCGGCCAGCTCGGGCGGCTCGCCGGCGGAGAGCAGGGCGGCGGCGCGGGCGAGCGCGGCGGCGCCGTCGTCGAGCGCCTCGCGCTGACGCGCGGTCACGTGCAAGGTCGTCTCCGCGTCGGTTTGACCGAGCGCTTCGGCGATCGCCGATCGGAGCGCGTCGACGCCGGCGCCGCTCAGCGCCGAGGTCTCGACCACGCGCGCGCCGTCGGGGAGCGCGTGCGCGGCGGGCGCGAGGTCGCGCTTGTTCCAGACGATCAGCCGCGCGGCGGCGTCGGGCGCGGCGGCGTGCTCGGCGTCGTGCGCTGCGAGCCCGGCCCACAATTCGCGCTCGCCCTCGGCGAAGCCGACGGTGCCGTCGACCACCAGCGCCACCACGTCGGCGCGGCCGCGGCGGCGGCGCCCGAGCTCGACGCCGCGCCGCTCGACGCTCGCGTGCGTCTCGCCGCCCAGGCGCTCGCCGGCGGTGTCGACCAGGCGCACCAGCACGCCGCCGAGCTCCACCTGCGCCTCGAGCACGTCGCGCGTGGTGCCGGCCTCGGCGTCGACCAGCGCGCGCTCCTCGCCGGCGAGCGCGTTGAACAGGCTCGACTTGCCGGCGTTGACGCGGCCGACGAGCGCCACCTCGGCGCCTTCGTGCAGGAAGCGGCGATAGCTGGAAGCGAGCGCTTTTAGCCGAGCGGACAGCCGATCCATCACTGCGGCAGTTTGCCGCTCCGGATCGGCGTCCAGCTTCTCGTCGGGGAAATCGATGGCGCCGTCGAGCTCGGCCAGCGCGCGCACCAGCTCGCGGCGCGCCTCGCCGATCTCGCGCTCGAGGGCGCCCGACTGGCGCGCGCGCGCGGCGGCCAGCGCCTTCTCGCTGCGCGCGCCGATCAGCTCGGCCACCGCCTCGGCGCGCGTGAGATCGATGCGGCCGGCTTCGAACGCGCGGCGGGTGAACTCGCCCGGCTCGGCCAAGCGCGCGCCGCACTGGAGCGCGGCCTCGAGCAGGCGGCGCATCGCCAGCGCGCCGCCGTGGCCGTGCAGCTCGGCCACGTCCTCGCCGGTGTACGAGCGCGGCGCGCGCATCACGCACGCCAGCACCTCGTCGAGCGTCTCGCCCGTCGACGGATCGCGCACGTGGCCGTAGTGCAGCTTGTGGCTCGGCGGGCGCTTGGACGGCCAGGGGATCACCAGCTGCGCGAGGATCGCCTCGGCGGCCGGCCCGGAGAGCCGCACGATCCCGACCCCGCCGCCGACCGCGGTCGCGATGGCCGCGATCGTGTCGCGCTTACGGCTGAGGCTCACCCGACGAGCCGGTCGGGATGATCACCAGGTGGCGATAGATGCCCTCGCCCTCGGAGCGCGTGGTCAGCCCCTCGGCGTCGGCCAGCGCCACGTGGATCACCCGTCGGTCGGCGGGGCTCATCGGATCGGCCGCGACCGGCTTGCCGGTGCGCCGCGCCTTTTCGGCCAGGCGGTGCGCCAGCTCGATCAGCGACTCGGCGCGCCGCTCGCGATAGCCCTCGGAGTCGACGTTGATCGGCTTGCCCTCGTCGTCGTCGGCGAGCTTCTGCGACACGATCTTGTTGGTGAGGTACTGAAGCGCGTCGAGGGTCTGCCCCTTCTTCCCGATCACCAACCCCGTCTCGGGGCCGCCCACCACCAGCGTGATGCGCTCCTCGTCCTCGCGCGCGCTCACTTCGGCCTCGAGCCCCATCTTCTCGAGCAGGGACTCCAGCACCGACTTCGCTTGCTCCATCGCGCTCATTGATTTCCTAGGCCTTGGCCGGCTTGGCCACCACCGGCGAGGGATCGTTGCGATTCATCCACCACTGCTGCGCGAACGTCAAAACAGTGTTGGTGAGGATATAGACGGTGAGGCCGGCCGGCAAGAAGATGCTGAAGGCGGTGAACATGAGCGGCATGGTGTACATCATCGCCTTCGCCTGCGCGTCGGGCGACTGCGGCGCGGTCTTCTGCTGCACGAACATCAGCACGCCGGTGAGCAGCGGCAGAATGTAGAACGGATCGGCCGCGGTGAGATCGTGGATCCACGCGAAGCCGGAGCGGTAGAGCTCGACGGAGTTGCCGAGCATGGCGTAGAGCGCGATGTAGATCGGGAACTGGATCAGCATCGGCAGGCAGCCGCCGAGCGGGTTCACGCCATGGCGCTTGTACAGCTCCATGACCTCCTGGTTCATGCGCGCCTTGTCGTCGCCGAACTTGGCCTTGAGCTTGTCCATCTCCGGCTTGAGCCGGGCCATCGCCTTCATCGACCGCATGCTCTTGGTCGTCGGCCACCAGGTGAGCGCCTTGATCAGGATCGTGAGGACGATGATGGCGATGCCCCAGTTCGGCACCACGCGGTGCACCGCCTTGAGCACGGCGAGCATCGGGCGCGCGAGCATCTCCTTCCAGCCGTAGTCGACCGCGTCGGAGAGCTTGGAGTCGACGCCGCCGACCTTGACGTCGTCGAGCGCGCCGAGGATCTTCGGGCCGAAGAAGACCGCCAGCTCGTAGTCGGTCTTTTCCTTTGCGGCAATTTGCCGCTCGGCGAAGCGCAGCGTCGAGCCGATCGTCCCGTCGACGTAGGCCATGATGCGGCACTTGCGATCTTCGTTGGCCACCGGCTTGGTCGCGGCGGCGGCGAGAAAATATTTTTCGTCGTAGCCGACCCAGCGGACCTGGCCGAGCGCTTCGACCGGCGCCTTGAACAGCGCCTGCAGGTCGGCTTGATGCAGCTTGCCGTTGTTGTCGCAGACGCCGCTGGTCTGGATGAAGCGCTGCGAGAACATGCCGCCCGGCTTGACGTTGGGATCCTGCCAGCCGTACATTGCCAGCTCGAGCTTTTCGCCGAGCGGCTTGTCGCTGCGGTTCTCGATGGTGACGTCGAGCTTGAAGTCGTAGCCGTGCGTGAACGTGTAGTGCTTCTCGACGCGCACTTGATCGGTTTGCCAGCTGTAGACCAGCTCGTCGGCGGTGGCTTTGTCGCGCGTCCACGCGGCGTCTTCGCCGAGCTTGAACGACGACTCGGGGAAGGTGACCATCATCGGCACGCGGGGCTCGGCGGTGCGCACCAGGTTGATCGGCACCAGCTCCTTCTTGCCGTCGACGGTGCGCGTCTCTTTGTATTGCGGATCGAGCAGCGTCCACTCGATCGGCGCGGCGCCCCACGTCGAGAAGCGCGCGCGGTACAGGCCGGGGCGCTCGACGACGTCGATCAGCTCGGGCGGCTTCGGCGCGGCGGGCGCCTCGGCTTTTTCGGCGGCGGCTTTTTCGCCCGCGGGTTTTTCAGCGGCGGCTTTCTCGCCCGCGGGTTTTTCGGCGGCGGGTTTCTCCGCCGTCGGCGCGGCGGGCGCGTTCGGCTGCGCGGGCGCGGCTTCCGGATTCGGCGCGCCCGGCGTCGTCGCTTGCGGCCCGGACGTGCTCGGCGGAGGCGGCGGCGGGGCAAAGAACTTCTGCCACGCGAACAAGATGCCCATGCAGATGACGACGGTGAGCAGGACGCGCTTATCCATCAGTTTACTGGGCTCCCTTGCTTCGGGACCGGCGGATCGAAGCCGCCGGGATTCCACGGATGACAGCGGCACACGCGACCGAGCGCGCGCCAGCTGCCGACGAGCGGGCCGTAGTGGCGCACGCTCTCGGCGGCGTACTCGGAGCACGACGGATAGAAGCGGCAGCGACGGCCGAACAGCGGCGAGACGAGCGTCTGGTACACGCGAATGAGCGCGATCAGCGCGAGCCCGGCGGCGCGTCTCACGAGCGACATCAGCTTGTGAAGTGCTTGCGGCACAGCCGTTCGATCTCCCGCGTCACCTGTTCGAAGCCGGCCTCGACCGCCGCCCGCTTGGCGACGAACACGATGTCGAGCCCTTGGGGGAACAACGCTTTGTTGCGGCGAAAGACTTCCCGAACCAGTCGTTTTACGCGGTTCCGCTCGACCGCTCCCCCAACTTTCTTGCTGACCGTGATTCCGAGCCGCGTCGGTGACGCCGCGCGCGGCGAGCAGAACACGAGAAAACTGTCGGTGTGAAGCTTGCGGCCCTGACCTTGGACCGCGATGTACTCGCGGCGCTTTCGAACGCGCTCGCGACGCGGCAGGGACTGCGAGGTCCGCGTGGACCGCGAGTCCAGGCGCGCTACTTCTTGGCGACCGCCACGGTCAAGCGGCGGCGGCCTTTGCGGCGACGGCGCTGAAGCGTGAGTCGGCCGCCCTTGCTGGCCATGCGCTTGCGGAAACCATGCGCGCGCTTGCGGCGCTTGTTGTGCGGCTGATAGGTGCGCTTCACGGCGGCTCTCCTCGGTGCTTCGGTTTGAGGGGCGTGTCATAGCAACCGGGTCCGACCGTGTCAAGATCAGGTTGCCGGGCGCCCAGAACGGAGCGATTCGCCGTTTCACGCTCGAATTCTCGGACTCGTGTGCGCAAATCCGCGCCGTGCGCGGGCCAGCGCGACGCGTTACCGGAGCGCTCGTTTTTTCCCACAGGATCCGAGCGCTTTTGCGACCGGCCGGCAACGGGCCTGTGCACAACCCCGAATTCCCGGATCGCTGCGCAGGAGTTTTCTCAACGATTCGCGCCATTTCTCGAAAACCGTTTTTTTGCCCTTGCCAGCCAAAAACCCGCTTGATAAACGATCGAATCGCTGAGCGCCGGTTCCGTATCAGCACGGGGGAGAGACCAAAGTGCACCAAGCTCACCGACGGTGTTTCGAGCGACCACCGCATAATTCGTAGGTAATTTTCAGCATGAAGACGTTCGGTGGATTTATCCACAATGTGGATAATCCTGTGGGTAGTTTTTTGCCGAATTCCGGCGAGCGCTGAAGGGGGTCGAGCAGCATGCACGATGTTTTGTGGGAAAACGCGCTCAGCACCCTCGAAGGCCGAATCAAGCCTCACAACTTCGAGATGTGGCTGCGGCCGATCCACTGCAAGGGGATCGACGGCGGCCGGATCATGCTGACCGCGCCCAGTAAATGGATCCAGGAGTGGTTCCAAGACAACTACCAATCTATTGTGCTGGACGCGCTCCGCACGCAGACCAACCAAGATTTCGAGATCGTGTTCGAGGTGCGGGAGACCGAGGCGGCGCCCGCCGAGGAGGCGGCCCCCAGCTTCATCGCGCCGGGTGACGGCCCGGTGCCGATCAAGGTCGTCGCCGCCGAAAAATCGGAGCCGCACTCCGACCTGCTCGCCAAGTACACGTTCGAGGCGTTCGTCGTCGGCCCGTCGAATCAGCTCGCGCACGCCGCCTCGCGCGCCGTCGCCGAAGTGCCCGCCGGAAAATACAACCCGCTGTTCATCTACGGCGGCGTCGGCCTCGGCAAGACCCACCTGGTGCACGCCATCGGTCATCGGCTGCGCGAGAAGCATCCGCAGTGGCGCATCCTGTACCTCAAGACCGAGACGTTCATGAACGAGTACATCAACAGCCTGCGCAACGGAAAGATCGACGAGTTCCGCCGCAAGTATCGCGAGCGCTGCGACGTGCTGCTGATGGACGACATCCAGTTCTTGCAGGGCAAGGACCGGACGCAGGACGAGTTCTTTCACACGTTCAACTCGCTGTTCGAGTCGCATCGGCAGATCGTGCTCACCGCCGATAAATATCCGCACGAGATTCCCGACCTCGAGGATCGTTTGCGCTCGCGTTTTCAGAGCGGGCTCATCGCCGACATCCAGCCGCCGGAGCTGGAGACGCGCATCGCCATCTTGAAGAAGAAGGCCGACCTCGACGAGATCCCGCTGCCCGACGAGGTGGCGAGCTATCTCGCGACCAACATCAAGTCGAACGTGCGCGAGCTGGAAGGGCTGCTGCTGCGCGTGGCGGCGTTCTCCGGGCTACAGGAGCAGCCGATCACGATCGAGTTCGCCAAGGAGACGCTGAAGAACTTCCTGACGCAGGCGGCGCACTCGCTCACCGTCGAGGCGGTGCAGAAAGAGGTGGCCAACTACTTCAACGTCAAGCTGGCCGACTTGAAGAGCCCCAAGCGTCACCAGGCGATCGCGCGGCCGCGGCAGATCGCGATGTACCTGGCGCGCAAGCTGTGCAAGTCGAGCTACCCCGAGCTCGGCCAGCGCTTCGGCGGCAAGGATCATACGACCGTGCTGTCGGCGTGCCGCAAGATCGAATCACTGGTGCAGAGCGATCCGAAGACGCGCCACACGGTCGAAGAGCTGGAGCGCCACCTTTCTCAGTAACGTTGTTCTTGTCTCATGTGAGACGTGTTGATAGGCTGTGCAGCGCTCCTGTGGAGATAGTGTGAAGAAGTCCTACCTGTGGGATTTTGGGCGAAACTGAAAAAACGCTGCACCGTGAGCACACAGGTTCTTCGACGGAGATTCCGAATAGATAACTGACTTACACACTTCTTAACAGGCATTAATACTAATACTGTTCTTTATTGATCTTCTAAAAAGAAAAACACCAGACGCGCAAAGAGGTGGGTGATGGAGTTCAAGATCGAGAAGGCTTCCCTCCTTCAGGGCCTGTACCTGGCTCAAGGAATCTCGGATCGCAAAAGCACCATGCCCATCCTCGCCAACGTTCTCCTGCGCACGGACGGTAAAGACAAGCTGCTGGTTGCCGCCACCGACTTGAACGTCACCGTCACCGCCGAGCTGCCGTGCAAAGTGGCCGCGGAGGGCGGGCTCACCGTCGGCGCCAAGCACCTGCACGAGATCGTCAAGTCGCTGCCCACCGACGAGCTGTCGCTCAAGCGCACGGAGAACAACTACGCGGAGATTCGCGCCGGCAAGATCGAGTACAAGGTCGTCGGCATGGCGGATCGCGAGTTCCCCAAGCTGCCGAATCACCGCGAAGTGAAATTTTCGAAGGTCGACGCGGCCACGCTGCGCGACATGATCGCCAAGACGTTCTTTTCGATTTCCACCGACGAGACGCGCTACCACTTGAACGGCGTCTTGTTCGAGAGCGACGGCAAGCTGGCGCGCATGGTGTCGACCGACGGGCACCGGCTGTCGAAGATCGAGCGCGCGCTCGAGGGCGGGCCGAAGCTCGCCACCGGCATCATCATCCCGCGCAAGGGGCTCATGGAGCTCAGGCGCGCGCTGGAGAACGCCGAGGGGCAGATCGAGCTCGGCATCCACGGCGGCCACGTGTTCGTGCGCGTGAAGGAAGTCGCGCTGTCGGTGAAGCTGATCGAGGCGCAGTTCCCGCCGTACGACCAGGTGATCCCGAAGGAGAACGACAAGGTCGCGATCTGCCCGCGCCTGGCGATGCTGGAGTCGCTCAAGCGCATCAAGATCATCTCGAGCGACAAGACCTCGGGCGTGAAGCTGTCGCTCAAGAAGGGCGCGCTCAACGTCGCCAGCGACAATCCCGATCTCGGCGAGGCGCACGAGGAGCTCGACGTCAGCTACGACGGCGCGCCGATCACCATCGGCTTCAACGCGACGTACTTCATCGACCTGCTCACCGAGATGGAGGGCGACGAGGTCAAGCTCGAGCTGAACGGCGAGCTCGACCCGGGGCTGGTGCGGCCCGCCGACGGCAAAGGATATCTCGGCGTGGTCATGCCGATGAGGATCTGAGCTGAAGGTCCTCGCGCTCGAAGCCACCGATTTTCGCAACCTCGCCAGCGTTCTCGTCGAGCCACACCCGCGCTTCAACGTTCTTCACGGCGACAATGGGCAGGGCAAGACCAACCTGCTCGAGGCCGTTTATTTGCTCGGCACGCTGCGATCGTTTCGCGCGGCGCGCACCGAGGAGCTGATCCGCTTCGGCACCGAGCGGGCGCGCGTGCGGGCGCGCGTGGAGAAGCTGGGGACGGCGCGGCTGCTCGAGGTGGAGCTTCAGCCCGGCCACAAGAGCGCGCGCGTCGACGGCAAGGGGGCGCGCGCGGCGCAATATTTCGGCGGCTTCAACGTGGTGCTGTTCGCGCCGGAAGATCTGCGGCTGCCGCGCGGCGCGCCGTCGCAGCGGCGGCGGTTTCTCGATCGCGCGATCTGGAACGGCGCGCCGGCGTATCTCGGCGAGGCGCAGACGTACGAGCGGGTGCTGCGCTCGCGCAACGCGGTGCTGCGCGACGGCGGCGCGGGCGCGCGTGACGAGCTGCTGGAGGTCTACGACGAGCAGCTGGCGGCGGCGGCGGCGGCGATCGTCGAGCGGCGGCGGCGCTTCGTCGGCGAGCTTCGGGCGCGCGTGGCGCACGCGTTCGACCGCGTCACCGGCGGGCTGAAGTTGGAAATCTCCTATGAGACGGCGCTCGACTTCGCGGCGGCGGAGATCCCCGCGGCGCTGCTCGAGCGGCTGCGCGCCGAGCGCGGCCGCGATCGCGCGCGCGGCGCCACGTCGAGCGGCCCGCACACCGACGATCTCGCCATCGCGCTCGACGGGCGCGCCGCCTCCGCCTACGCGTCGCAGGGCCAGCTGCGCGCGATCGTGCTCGCGCTCAAGATCGCCGAGATCGAGCTGCTCTCCGAACGCCTCGGCGATCCGCCGGTGCTGCTCCTCGACGACGTCTCCTCCGAGCTCGATCCCACGCGCAACGCGCAGCTGTTCGAATTTTTGCGCGGCGTGCGCTGCCAGGCGTTCATCACCACGACCCACCCCACCCACGTATTGCTCACCGAAGAACGCAAAGATTATCAAATAGTTACAGGTGCTGTTTCGGGCTGAAAAGTGTTGTTTGGCGGGGCCTTGAGTGCTAGAACTCTGGGTCCCCTATGAACGAGCCTGAACCCTTTAAATCCGACGATTACAACGCCGACAAAATCCAGGTCCTCAAAGGCCTGGAGGCGGTGCGCAAGCGCCCCGGCATGTACATCGGCGACACCGACGACGGCACCGGCCTGCACCACATGGTCTACGA